>Ga0194056_10001637_pt1 | contig 12156 bp, 8 predicted proteins | sample SepL4413m_MetaG_FD_155458 | JGI IMG/M metagenome (GOLD analysis project Ga0194056, IMG submission 155458) | Anoxic zone freshwater microbial communities from boreal shield lake in IISD Experimental Lakes Area, Ontario, Canada - Sep2016-L442-13m | ecosystem: Environmental > Aquatic > Freshwater >...
ACGCCTGAATTGCCCATATTCTTGAGATACATTCCAAATTGATGCGTTAGGGATTGATTAACAAGCCAAGGTTCCATTAAGGAAACATAATGCACAAGAAAAACAAAAAATACCGCAAATCCACGCAAACCTTCCATGGTTCGGATCGAATTGTGCTGACTACGTGACACTTCAAAAGTACGCTGAAACCAGTTCATTGTGATTGCAATAGTGTTTTTTTTCAGCCTTCAAAGAGGCATTTATTATCTTGCACCTCTACCCCACAAAATAACTTCTACCGTATTAAACATAATAGAGAAATCCAAAAACAGACTGTAATTTTTGACATAGTACAAATCGTATTGTAACTTTTGAATGGCATCTTTTTCATCAGCACCGTAGGGATAACATAACTGAGCCCAACCAGTAATTCCAGGTTTAACACGGTGTCTTTCCCGATAATAAGGAATGGTGTTATTAAATCCCCGAACAAATTCGGGACGCTCCGGACGTGGCCCGACAAAACTCATATCACCTCTTAATACATTGAATATTTGTGGCAATTCATCTATACGGCAGGTGCGGATAACCCGACCGACTCTGGTGATGCGATTATCATTTTGTTGCGCCCATTGCGCACCATTTTTTTCAGCATCCGTTTTCATGCTTCTAAATTTGAGCACCTCAAAATTTTTATTTTTTTCACCCACGCGTACCTGACGATAAAGCACAGGCCCCTTAAACCTGCTTTCAAGAATAATGACCAATGCGGTTAACAGCATAACCGGCCAGGCAATAACCAGTAGTATCAAACTTGCAAACAAATCAAAGAATCTTTTTTCCAATGATCTAAAATCGCCTTGCGCAAAACCGTCGCAGGAAATAAGCCAACCGGGATTAACATTTTCCAGTGAAATAAGCCCTTGTTCCCGCTCATAAAACTCGATAATATCCATAATCGTCAAACCTGACATTTTGCAATCCAGTAATTCATCAAGTGGTAATTGCATGCATTTATCATCGATGGCAATGACAATCTCATCTATTTTGTACTTCTCGGCAATGGCAATAATATTGTTGTTATAAGTAATTATTTGGGCCGAATCGACTACCGAAACTTCATTGGGCATTGCTAAAAAGCCAATTATGGTAAAACCCCTATGGATAAGTGAATCGTTAAGCGTAATTAATTGATGTGCTTTTTGACCGCTACCAACAACCAAAAAACGGCGTTTTAACCGGTCAAGATTAACAATTTTATAAAACAGAAAGCGCGTTATCATGATTCCGACAAAAGCAAAAAACAACGCAGAAATTAACACACTTCGAGCGACATGAAGCTCGGGTAATAGATAATAAATAGTAACAACTGCAAAAATGGCTATACCAAAACTGACGCATGTTCTCGCAGCCAAATTATAATCTTCCCCGCTTAATGTTCTTCTATATAAACCCAGTCCCAAACAGGACAAGCTCATTACGCAGGAAAAAATAATACTGGCTAAAGCAATGTCTTGTGCAGAGTACCAGGATTGTATTTTTAGAAACCGGACATCACTACCCAAGTACATCGCTGCAAAAAACACAAAAAATTCAATCAACAGCAACCATAAATAAGCTCTGGAAATGTAGTGTCGAAAGATGCGAATCATGATGTTTCTCTGTTATTGTTACTTATGCATCGAAGTAATATTCAATACAATCCTTTGGCTTTCAGAAGGTTTTGAACATGATTAACAGGAATTGCATAAGAAATACCACTTGGCTTTGACAAGACATTTTCCTTGCTCTCCTGCACAAAAACCTTATTTATAACCCCCATGACTTCCCCTGTATCGGAATCATAAAGAGGACTGCCACTGTTTCCAGGGTAAGCGGTCGCATCCAACTGAAATACATTGTAGGGGGCTTCTAATCGCCGGAGTATTTTTTCGTTGATCTGCTCTGCTCTTGGCATCGGTATTACATTGGGAGTGATTGCAGAAACTATTCCCCGATGAGTAACAGGATAAAGTCCTAAAACCATACCAATAGGAAATCCGGTAAAAGCATACAATTGTCCTTCACGAACCAATGATACCGTGCCTAATTTAAGTGGCGACAGGCGCTCTTCAGTAATTTTTAAAACCGCCAGGTCATGCTCTTTATCAAGCGCCACCTCGGTTGCAAAGACAGCCTTGTCGTTATTATCTTTATGATAAAAAACAGCAATCTGCTCCAGATGCTCATAATCCATCTTGTCTGGAACAACATGCGCATTGGTAATAATCAAACTACCATCGCCTACTGCAAAACCAGTCGCCAAAAAAACAGCACGCGGGTTTCGTTTAGGCATATAGGTTCCAACTGCGACGATGCCCGGTTTTATTTTTGCTATCGTGTTGGCAAGGGATTGCTCTGCATAACTTTCGCCAGAAAAAAAACAACTGATAAATCCGAGTAAAACCAGGCGGGCTGACAACTTATCAAGATACAGAATAAGTTTATTTTTTGTAAAACTCATTTTTTAACCGTCATGGGAAAGTAGCTGAATTAATAGATGCCATTAAACTTCATTGGCAATGCTAACTTGATTCTTAGGTAAATCTTAGACCATAAGCTTAATATTACTAGACCGCAGTCGATCTTAATGCTCACACTGGTTTTCGTTTAAGTAATCTTGGGCTAACATCAGCCCTACCCGGTCGCACTTATCCAGAGAAGTCGCGCTATAATTACTGTTGGCCATTAAAAAACACATCGTGCGGTATTCAATGCGGCAAATCCCTAAATCAATGAAAGCCGTTTTTCTACTAATACTGTTAAGCTTGATTGCGCCCGTTGTTTTTGCCGAGGTCGGTATTTCAGGGCTGGCGGGAAAATCCAAAGATAATGTGCGGCTTGTATTGTCTCTGGAAAAGGAGAAATGCGACGCACCGGAATGGAAAATACGCGGTTTGTATGCACAAGCAGACCAGGAAATTGATCAAGGTTTGCGGGCATTAGGTTATTACCATGCGGTTATCGACAAATCATTGGCTTTTGGCAAGACCTGTTGGAAAGCAGATTTTGCTATTAATCCGGGGCCGCAGGTTTACGTCAAGGACATCAATATTACCTTTACCGGTGCCGCGCATGATGACACTGAGTTTAAAAAGCTGCACGACAAACTGCTTAAAACCAAAGACAGTCCTCTTGACCATAGTCAATACGAAAAGATGAAACGCCGGATTGAGTCGCTGGCACTGGAAAGGGGTTATTTGAAAGGGACGTTTACAGAAAAAAAACTAATTATTGATAAACAGCTTAATCAAGCGCATATCCAGTTGGTATTTGATGCCGGAAAACGCATGGTTTTTGGCAAGGTTGTCGTTGAGCAGGACATTTTAAATCCGGAATTTGTAGCCAAATATATTTCGATAAAAAGCGGCGATTTTTATACCAGCGAGCAACTGGCCAAAACCCATAACGATCTTTCAAAAACCGGCTATTTCGAGATGATAGACATCGATCCCGACACTGAAAAGGCAGGCAAAGAAGTGCCTGTTACCCTTAAGCTGCAACCCAAAAAGAAGCATCATTTTACCTTTGGCGCGGGTTATGATACCGATATCGGCCCGCTGATAAGTACGGCGTATGAAAACCGCCGCTTGAATCGCCTGGGACATTTTTTGACTTCAGAGCTTGATCTGTCGCCGGTATTATCAACAGCCGCCGTAGAATACAACGTGCCTTTAAACAATCCGGTCAGCGATTTTTTTAGCTTCGGCGGCGGTCTCAAACGCGAAGATACCAACAGTTTTAAAACCACCTCAGCGATGCTTTCCGGACGTTTAAAACATGCCTTGGACAGTGGCTGGAAACAGACGCTGTTTCTTGATCTTGATTATGAAGACTTTCTGATAGGATCAAACACAACCCAGACATTGTTATTGGTGCCGGGCGGCAGTTGGTTTAAATCTGTCGCCGATAACGCGTTGCGCCCCACCCAAGGTTATCGGGCAAAATTTGACGCCAGCGGCAGTTATCAAAATCCACTGTCCAATGTCAGTTTTCTTCAAACCGCTTTGTCGGCGGTATGGATGCACCCGCTACCTTGGAACAGTAAGTTTATTGGCCGAACAGAACTGGGTGCAACACTGGTTGACCAGTTTGACAAGCTGCCAACATCGTACCGGTTTTATGCCGGTGGTATTAACAGTATTCGCGGTTATGCCTATAAAGAACTGGGGCCCAAGGATAATCAAGGCAATGTCATTGGCGGCAAGTTTTTAACCATACTTAGTCTGGAATATGAAAAAGCAATTTTTGATAACTGGGGTGTTTCTGCATTTGTTGATAGTGGCGATGCGTTTAATCTGGGTAATATCCGCTTAAAAACCGGAGCAGGATTAGGCGTGCGCTGGTATTCGCCCTTTGGGCCGGTTCGGGTTGATGTTGCCATTCCCTTGAACGATTCAACTTCTTCATTTCAAATCCATTTTGCCGCAGGCGCAAGGATATGAAAAAACGCAGCGTTTTTTTGATGCTTATAGTCATGGTATTGATTATTCCTGTTGGCTTGATCGGATTAATCAGCAGTGAAGCAGGCAGTCGCTGGCTGTTGCGAACGGTTTTTGCTGTTTTACCGGTACAGGTTTCGGTGGCGACCACAGAAGGCCGCTTGCTTGATCGCCTGTCATTGACTGACTTTAGTTATCAAAGCGACACCGAATCGATATTAATTAAGCATTTTGCTTTTACCTGGCAACCTGCCCGACTGTTCTCAGGCACTTTAAAAATTATTGACGTGGCCGTTAATGGTTTAACGATGATAGTGACTGCTGCAAAAGTACCGCAAGAACAAAGTGGTTTTGATCTAAATGCCGAACTGCTGTTACCGGCGCAGATAGTTATTGAAAATTTTCTGCTGACTGATATGCAGTTTTATCACGGTGATTTGGTGCAAAAACTTGAAAAACTGCAACTGGTACTCGCCACTGAGGATGATCAACTTAAGATTATTTCCCTGGCCGTTAATGCGCAAGCCCTCGCGGCAACCGCACAAGGTCAGATGACTTTAGGCAAAGGTTTTCCTTTTAAAATAACCTCGGACTGGCAGCTTAACGCTGAACAAAACGGCTTGTGGCAAGGCTTGACAACCATTACCGGCGATATTAACACGCTGTCATTTGATAACCGTTTATCTTCGCCTTTTATAGTCAATTTAAAAGGGCATCTGGATGATTTACAGACCCGGCCACGCATAACTTCGCGTGCCGATTGGACTAACGTAGTGTGGCCGCTTGCCGGAACGACTCCCCAGATAAAAAGCGAACAGGGCAGTATTGAAATTAACGGTTTGCTTAACGCTTATCAGCTTACGCTAAACGGGCAGTTAACCCAGCAGTATTTACCGGAGGCCAGTGTGTCTTTTAATGGCAAAGGCAGTCAGAACAGTCTTTCCATAGAAAAACTGGAACTTAAATCAAAAACCGGATTATTTCAGGTCAATGGTGATTTATCTTGGCAGGCATCGCCCGCTTTTGATTTGACGGCAACGGGTCAGAATTTTAATCCGGCCATACTGCTTCCAGAACTGCCTGGCAACCTAACCTTCAACACCCACGTTAAAGGTCAACTGGATGCCAAGGCATTGCAACTGGATGCCGAAATTAACAAGCTGTCGGGGCAATTACGGGGTAATCCGGTGAGTGTCTCTGGCAAGCTGGCTTTAAACGGTGATCAACTTAAAATTGATGCGCTGCGCATTAACTCGGGAGCCAATAAAATTGCCGTCAACGGTACCCTGGGACAAGCGCAGGCAGAACTTGACTTGTCTATTGATGCGCCCGCTTTAGAGGCGTTATGGCCAACGTTGGGCGGCAGCTTGAAAGGTGAAGGGCTTGTGCAAGGAACCTGGAAAAACCCGACCGTAAAATTTCAGGCGCAAGGCAAACGGGTTCGTTTTGCCGAACACAGCGCCGGACAGTTGGCCATAACTATTGATTATGCTCCAGAACCCCAAAAAACATCCAAAATACTGTTGTCAGCAAGCACACTCAAAACCGGTGCAGTGCAAATAAAATCGGTACAAATTGAGGGCTTGGGCTCACTGCTACAGCACCGTTTTAAAGCCGACATGACTTCCGTTTACGGCGATTTATCAACGGCATTATCAGGCGGTTTTAACACCGGTAACTGGAAAGGTGATTTTTTAAAACTGGATTTGAATAATCAAGAGTTGGGGCTTTGGCAGCTTAAAAAAAACGTGGCGGTCAGTGTCAGTCAACAAACTTCAGGGCTTGACATCACTTTAGACGAGGCTTGTCTGGTTCAAAAAACCGCCTCACTTTGTAGCCACGGCAGTTATCTCGCCAACACTGATGTTAACGTTGCCATCAAGGCGCTGGCATTACCAACCAAGCTGATGACGGCTTATTTGCCTGAACCTGTCCAGCTAAACGGCACACTCAATGCAGATGCGCAACTACAACGGCAAAAGAATGTGCTGACCGGTCGCTATCAATTTGAACTGTCACCGGCAACGCTGTTAGTACAAGAGAAAGCAATCGCCTTGGGTGCATCATCGCTATCAGGCAACATTAAAGGCGATACACTGACGGCAGATGTTGATTTACATCTGGCCGGTCAGGATTATTTACGCGGTCAGATGCAAGTAAATACCGGTAAAAGTCAGGCTATCAGTGGTCAGTTAGCCGCATCAATCAATAAACTGGGCCTGTTGGAAATGTTTGCCCCGCAATTATCCGGCACCCAAGGGCTGTTAACCGCCGACTTGACGGTAAAGGGGTCGGTAAAAAATCCGCTGATCATTGGGCAAATAGACCTTGTCAAAGGCACTGTCAACATGACTGATTCCGGTTTTGGTATCCGTGATATTGACCTTCACGCGGTTGCCTCCGGTGGGCAGGCCAAGCGTCTTCAAATTAACGGCGCATTGTTACCGGTGCTGCTTAAACCGGAAAATTCACCGAGGCAAGTGCGGCTAAACGGTTTGGTCACCATTAATGCCGACCTGCGACAGCAAGACGGCGTGCTGGCCGGACATTATAAAATTGATAGTCCACCGTTAACGATTTTATCAGGCTCCAGTGCCGCGCCAACCCAAATTGCCTTGGGTGCCTCTGCACTATCAGGCAGTCTTAACGGTGATAAGGTATCGGCAGATATTGATGTAAAGCTGGTGAACCAGGATTATCTACGCGCCCAATTGCAAATCGATACCGGTAAAACGCAAACCCTATCGGGTCAGATCACCGCATCAGTCGTTGAATTTGCCGTGCTGAATGCTTATGCGCCCCAGCTATCGAACATTAAAGGACAACTGAACACCCATCTGACTTTGCAAGGCACCCTGAAACAACCGGTTGCCAGCGGCGCAATACGTTTTACCGGTGGCGCTGTTGATATTAATGAACTGGGGCTTGCGCTTCGTGACATTAAACTTCAAGCCTTGGCTTTAGGTGATAATAACGACACGGTTCAGATAACCGGTTCGGCAAAATCGGCGGAAGGCATTGTTAATCTTGATGGCTTCGCCCATTTGCAAGCCCAAGCGGGCTGGCCTGTTGAGCTGACGCTAAAAGGTGAAAACTTTGAAATCGCCAAACTGCCGGAAGCACAAATTGCCATTTCGCCCGATTTAAAATTCGTGTTTGCTGAAAATAAAGGCAAAGTGTCCGGCACTTTAAAAGTGCCCAAAGCCCTCATGACGCTAAAACAACTCCCTGAAAATGCCGTAAAAGTCAGCCCCGATGAAATCATCCTTGGCGAACAAAAGGTCAAAGACAAGTCCCCCGCCGCTCCCGCTATTGACGCCTACATCGACCTTGAACTGGGCAAGCAAGTCAGTTTTTCCGGACAAGGGCTGGCAACCAATCTGACCGGTAAATTGAAAATCACCCAGACCGGTGAACAACTGGCCATGCACGGTAATATCGATATGAACAAAGCCCGCTACAAAAGTTATGGACAGGATTTGACGGTACGCAAAGGACGCTTCGTGTTTAACGGGCCCGCTGATAACCCTTGGCTGGATGTAGAAGCCATACGCGTTTCAAAAAGCAAAAAAGTGACCGCCATTCTTAAGCTGACCGGTTCACTGCAAAAACCGGAAACCCGCATATCGTCAGAACCCGCACTACCCGAATCAGAAGCCCTTGCTTACCTGATTACCGGTGGGCCATTAAACCAGGTGAGCAAGTCACAAGGTAATATGCTGGCCGCCGCCGCGTTGTCCTACGGTGGCGGGCAGGCAGCCTGGCTTACCGAAAAACTGGGTATCGATGAATTTGAAGTGAAAGAAGGCGAAACGCTACAAGATACACTGGTTGCAGTGGGGCAATACCTGACTCCCGATTTTTATGTGGGCGCCAAAGTCGGCCTGTTTAACAAACAAGCGGGAATGGTACTAAAACATAAAATCACCGATTCAATCAATATTGAAACCCAAGCCGGCACCTCGCAGCGGGTAAAAATAAATTATGAAATTGACAGGAATTAGTTGCGTTGGATGGGGTGGGGTGGGTTCTTTTTCAACCCAACCTTCACCCAGAAATAACAAAATTAATTGAGTTTGCCCCATCGATTGGTATTATTTTTTATTAAAATAATAATAACCGCCATATTTTCCTTTTAGAACCATGCTGTTGTCGTCTTTTTCAACGACTGTAAACAGCTCAAACCGGCTACTGCCTACAGTCGCAACTTTTAGCTTTCCGTCTTCTATATCGTAAGCTACCGGTGGTTGATCGTAATAAGTTCCTTCGCGAGGAATATGTAAAATCGTTACTTTGCCACCTTTAAAGACCCAAGTGTCTTCCCGATTGATAGCTTGTTTATCGGTTAATGAATTTTTGGTGGATTGTAGCTTCCAGGTTCCTTCAACTTCTTCTTTGGATTGCAAGGTAACATCGGCATAAACAGTACTTAAAAATACAGACAAACCCAAGAATACTGCGGCTAAATTTATTTTTTTCATCATCATCTTCCTGTATTAAAATTAAATAACAACCGCTGCATTCTACTCACAGACGGAGGATAGCTAAAGCATTTTTTACCGCCTTAAATTGGCAGCACAAAATCAGACAAGTTAAGCAGTCCTTCAAGCTCAGGTAACGGTTCCGGTTTTGCAGAAATATAATCGGTTTTATTGGGTTTTTTGGCACCCGGACAATCAATACTGATTCGCTGCACCTGCTTACCCAGCTTTATAGCGGTCAGTTGACCACCCCACAAACAACCGGTATCAATAGCATAACAATTTGGCCCCTCATGATACCCCAACGTAGACCAGTGCCCGAAAATAACACGCATATCCGCATTCTTACGCTTGGGAACTTCAAACCACGGCAGCAGATTTTTAGGTTGAGATCCTAAAGGGCCACTGTTGGTAAAGTCAAGACGGCCATTAACATCGCAATAACGCATACGGGTAAAACAGTTAATGATAAAGCGTAATCTGGCTACGCCTTTTAAACTACCTGACCAAACATTGGGTTTATTGCCATACATGTTTTTTAAAAACACCTGATAATCAGGACTTTTTAAAGTCTGTTCTGCCAGCAAAGCCATTTTTTGGGTCTTTTTAAAATCCCATTGCGGCGGCAACCCGGCATGGAGCATACAAAAATCATCGTTATAATGAAACAGGGGGCGATGTCTTAGCCAATGAATTAACTCATCCCGGTCAGGTGCCTCAAGCACCTGACAGAGCGTACTTTTTTTATCGGCCACTTTTTGTAAACACGACGCGGCAAGCAAGTGCATATCATGGTTGCCCAGTACCGTGACCGCCGAACTACCCAACGATTTTACAAAGCGCAGGGTTTCCAGGGATTTGGGGCCACGGTTAACCAGATCACCTGCAAACCACAGCTGATCGGTATTTTCATTAAAAGAGATGGTATCAAGGAGTCTTAATAACTCATCAAAACAGCCTTGTATATCACCAATAGCGTAAATAGACATTTAACTAATGCAGTGTTCTTGGAATGGATAAAGTAAATTGAGGAATGTTGGCATTAAAATTTTCGCCGTCGTCAGAATGCATTGTATATTGGCCCTGCATTGTACCCACCGGCGTCTCAAGTACGGCACCACTGGTGTAACGAAACATTTCTCCCGGTTTAAGATAAGGTTGTTCGCCAATAACGCCATCGCCTCTAACCTCCTGAATTTTGCCATTGGAGTCGGTAATTAACCAATGACGATTTAAAAGCTGTGCAGGTACCGTACCTTTATTCGTTATAGTGATAGTATAGGCGAACACGTAACGATCATTTTCAGGAACCGATTGCTCGGCAATGAAAAAGGGCGTAGCTTCAACTAATATTTTATTTTTTTCGGTCATTATAAGATCATATAGTGTTTATTTATTGATTATTTCATCGTAACTTGTCATTAAACGCAAGTAACTATTTCATATATAAAATAACCAATGAAAAAACCGTACTTTTTTTAACCATTAGGACACGACATTGCATATTCACATCTTAGGTATTTGCGGAACATTTATGGGCGGACTTGCCGTTATTGCAAGGCAATTGGGCTATCAAGTAAGCGGCTCGGATCAAAACGTTTATCCACCCATGAGCACTCAATTGCAACAACAAGGCATTCAATTAATGGAGGGTTATCGCGCTGAAAACCTGGATGGCAACCCCGATCTGGTTATTATTGGCAATGCCTTATCACGCGGTAATCCGGAAGTTGAAGAAGTGCTAAATAAAGGCCTTAATTATGTATCAGGGCCGCAATGGCTGGCAGAACATGTGTTACACGACAAATGGGTATTGGGTGTTGCCGGAACCCACGGCAAAACCACCACAGCCAGTATGCTGAGCTGGATTCTTGAACATCAGGGCTTTAATCCGGGCTTTTTAATTGGCGGTATTCCGTTAAACTTTGGCATATCGGCGCGTTTAGGCGGAGGGCCGGAAAATAAATCAGGATTTTTTGTCATTGAAGCGGATGAATATGATTCCGCTTTTTTTGACAAGCGTTCAAAGTTTGTTCACTACCGACCCCGAACTGCCATACTTAATAACCTGGAATTTGATCATGCGGATATTTTTCCTGATCTGGATGCCATAAAACGGCAGTTCCATCATCTGGTAAGAACTATTCCAGGCGAAGGTTTAATTATTAGCCCGGAGCGGGATGCCAATCTCAATGAAGTTCTGACCATGGGTTGCTGGACGCCTGTTGAAAAAACGTCTATTAATGCAAACTCACAATGGAATGCAACCTTACTTAAAGCTGACGGTAGCCAATTTTCGGTACTGTTTGAAAATAATGAGCAAGGCATCGTCGATTGGACACTAACCGGTGAACATAATGTTTACAACGCCTTGTCAGCCATCACAGCGGCAAATCATGTCGGTATTCTGCCCAAAGATGCGATAGCCGCATTGGGTCAATTTATCAATGTTAAACGGCGCATGGAAGTGATTGCAAAGATTAACAGCGTCACGCTCTATGATGATTTTGCCCACCACCCGACAGCGATTGCAACGACACTGGACGGTTTGCGCAAACAAGTGGGACAAGAGCGCATTATCGCTATTGTAGAACCCAGATCAAATACCATGCGCTTGGGAGTGCATACCGAAACGCTGGCAAAATCACTGGATAATGCCGATCTGGCGATCATTTATCAACCGAAAAATCTGGATTGGGATTTAAGCAAGCTAAAAAACCATGCCAACAATATTGAAATCTGTCAGTCCCTTGATGACATCATCGAAAAGCTTAAAGTAGAAGCCCTTGCCGGCGGACATTTTGTGTTAATGAGTAACGGCAGTTTTGGTGGTATCTATCAACGTTTGCAAGAAGAATTGTAAGAGCGTTCTTCGCAAAAGGCCAAAAGCCGTTGACACTCCTTTTTCAAGTGTCAGGATTTTTTACACTTTTATTTGTGAGCATTCAGTGTCTCCAAAAACCATTTGATGTAAACCCCGTTTGCTCAACTTTTTATGAAGTTAAGGGTTAATGGAAACTCTTTGCACCACGAATATTTTCATGGCCCTGAGACAATAACGACAGCTGTACGGGTGATGTGTCAGGCAGTTTATCCCTGTTGCTTACCAAAATAGCTTTGACGTTTTTCAACTGGAACAAGGCTTCTTTATTGGCGATCGCACAGGCTTTATTTAAGCGCTGGGAGGCATAAGTTCGATTGAGACTCAATAAGCC
>Ga0194056_10001642_pt1 | contig 12151 bp, 8 predicted proteins | sample SepL4413m_MetaG_FD_155458 | JGI IMG/M metagenome (GOLD analysis project Ga0194056, IMG submission 155458) | Anoxic zone freshwater microbial communities from boreal shield lake in IISD Experimental Lakes Area, Ontario, Canada - Sep2016-L442-13m | ecosystem: Environmental > Aquatic > Freshwater >...
GCCATATCCTGTATAATACAATAGACAACATTACGAATGTTCTTTAATTCACTCATCAAGAGAGGAGATCTTAGATGGAAATGAAACCACCGCGTTTTAACTCCACAGAAGAACTCGTGGAGGCTGTGAGGGAAAAAAGGAAGCAAACAGGTTTAGTACCACCAGTCTGCTTAATCAAAGTGTGCTGGGAAAGAAAACTAAATCTGTCAACGCAAGAAAAACATGTCATCCTAAGCAGAATTGCTCATCTTGCAACCCAAGCAAGGGAAGCAAACAAATCCAGACGTGCTCAGGCAAATCTGGTGCGGGAATTATTCCCCAGTATGTCGCATTGATCCCCCTTACTGCTGGATGATTCCAAACCGAACATGAAAACTTCGCAAGAGTTTGAACGTTCGGTTTTTTTAATAATTGCCCTAAATTCTATAAACTGTTATATTGTGTTAGTAAGAAGAGAAATTCGGGGTTCGATTCAGTTTAGTTTGATAGTTAAATAGTTTGGCCTTATCGTCTAACGGTTAGGACATAGCCTTCTCAAGGCTAGAATCGGGGTTCGATTCCCCGTAAGGTCACAAAAATAATGAACTGATGCGAACGAGCATCAGTGACTATATTTTTGTAGAGCTTACGGGGAATCGAAAGACAGACTGAGCGAAGGCGAAGGAGTCGGGGTCGAGAGATTTTTCAGTAGAAAAATACTCGTGACCGAAAGTGTACTCACGTTTCCCCGTAAGGTCACCATTTTGTTCTAGCACGAGAGCATACAAAAATCGCTTAGTTCATAGGAGGTTCTTGTTATAATTAGAAACTAGATTTAGTAACGGACCATGTTTAACAATTATTCCAGATTGAATCATTTCATCTATTATGTCTTTTATACGATCAGATTCTTCTGGATCAACCCTTGGAACTTGAAATGTTAATTTTATGCTTTGTACAGCATTATCATAAGCAAGACCAAATTGATTTTTAATTAAAAATTTTATTGCATTTTTAATTTCAATTGATGGAATTTGTCCAAGACGTCTAATAAAATTTTCATCACTAGGAACTCGGAAAGATGAATATTCTTTAGAGGTCAAATATATAAATCCTTTATCAAGCTTATTTTTTTCTATTTTTCCTACCCTAATCAAATTTCTAATGGCATTACTAAAATTGTCACTTATATTTGATCCTATTCTTCGAACTTTAGATAATTCACGCACACTTTCTATTAGTAAATCTTGATGTATTGGTCCCTCATCCTCAACAATTCTAAAAATTGCATCGGCAAAATTATTATTTCTTCCTGGCTCCATTAGATCTTTGGGATTAATTCTGAAAGAAGATTTCTCATATTTTCTACCAACTCTTTCTACACGTGCAGGAATTTCAGTCAATATACAATTTTGTTCAGATGTAGGCCCATTTGATTCATCGATTTTAATATCATTACAATTTTGATTCTTGATTGCTAGATTAACATTTTCAACCAGTCTTTGGACTGCTTGTTCTCTGTTTCTAAACCACTCAGTTGACCAAATCCTGTATAATTTCCAACCCATAGCTTGTAGTATTTCTTGTCTAAGAATGTCTCTGTCTCTGGCAGATTTTGAACTGTGGTAAGTTGCTCCGTCACATTCAATACCTATGACATAACTTTTTGGACAATTCTTATCCCTTATAGCTAAGTCAATCTTAAAAGAACCAACACCGACTTGAGCATCAACTTCAAAACCTCGCATCTCAAGCTCTTTGTGCACAGAGTCTTCAAAATCATTTGTTTCTTCATTTAAAACTCTTGGTGCTTCTTTATTCATACTTAGAAAACCAGTTTCTGCATATTGAATATAATTTTTTAACCCTATAGCGCCTAAATTTTCTGGATTAATACCAACCAAATCTGCTGATCTAATAGAAGTTATCAAAACAGTCTTCCACTTTGCTCTTGTTACAAGCACATTTAAACGTCTCCAGCCACCAGATGTATTTATTGGTCCAAAATTTAATGTCATTTTACCGTCTATCGCCTTACCATAACCGATACTTATCATTATCACATCTCTTTCATCCCCCTGAACATTTTCTAAAGATTTTATAAAGAATGGATTAGCTTTTTCTAGATCCATCAACGGAATAAGATCTTTGTTCCCTGCTTGTTGTAGCTCTTCTTCCAGTGCTTCTTGAATAGCTTCTTTTTGTGATGAGTTCAATGAAACTACGCCGAGTGATTTTTCAGGTTCAGTTTTAAAATGTTTTACAATAAGCTCGGCTGTGTGTCTTGCTTCTTTTCTATTAACTCTACTACCTCCTCTATCCCAAACTCCATCAGGAACATATTCCAAGATCACACCACCATAATTATTATCAAAAGGTGTTGGAAAAGTGGTAAGTTGATTATTGTAATAATAATGATTTGAAAAATTAATCAAACCTTCATTACGGCTACGATAGTGCCATTTTAGATCAGTTTCTGTAAAAGCTGGAACTGACGCTTTACAATCGTCTAACAGAGATTCAAGTTCATCTGACTGTTGCTCATCCCATTCATCAGAATCGTCTAAAATATTTGTTCTGAAGAAAGAAGTTGGTGGTAATTGTTTTGAATCTCCCGCAACAATTACTTGTTTAGCCCTTAAGATTGATGGAATAGCTTCTGGTGTTGGTAATTGAGATGCCTCATCAAAAATTACGACATCAAAATTAAATGTCCCTGGTTTTAGAAATGTTGACACAGATAAAGGACTCATCAAAAAACATGGTTTTAATGCTTGTAAAACTTGTGGAATCTCATTAAATAGCACTCTAAGTGGTTTCAGTTTTTTCTTTTTCTCCATCTCTTTTCTTAAAATTCCCACGCCATTAAAACCGCCAACATTCGCATGGGCAATTTTTACTTGTCTTGCTATTTGGGCTGGTTCAGCAGCTAAATTAATAGCAGAAAGTCTAGTAATTCTTTCATCCAAAATACGGAATTTACTAATAAGATCTAATTGGGTAGTTTGTGAAAATTCACTTAAAATTGGTTTGGAATAAATCATAGCGTCTATCCACAATGAATAAAATCTCTTTTTAAATATATGTGTAGATCTTTCAAGATTTTGATCTCCAATTTTCTCTATAAAAGGTAGCAGTTTATTATCGTGACATCGTGTGATGATTCGGGAAATAATTTGGTGTTCTCTAATACCTTTTTGATTTAGACCTGATAACATTAAATTAAGGTACTTAGGTAAATCAGAAAGCTTTAGTGTCTCAATTTTGTAATCACTTAAAAAACCATTTGGCCAGTAATCGTTAATTTCTTTAACTGTATTTAAAACAGTTTCACTATTTTCACTTAAAAAATCAACAAATTTAGTAATGTCATTTGAAACTAAATTATTAAACTTTGTTGTATTAGGTATGATTGCACCAATATTATTTGCCCAATTTTTAACATCGATTGCGGTCTGGATTTCAATTTTAATAATATCTATATCTTTAAGCTCTATCTGACAAGACTTATTTTTTATATTTAAATCATTTAATTTATATATTATATCCTCATTTAATGAGACAATTTCTTTTGCTATATTTAATGCTGACATAGCATCATTATAATTAAGAGATTTTAATTTATCGAAAATCGGTAATATTATTTTCTTTTCTTTTAAATACTTCAAATTAAATCTCGAGTACCAATTTTTATATGTTTCAACAAATACATTCAACTTATTAATAAGGTTTTCTGCATCAGATGAAGATAACAATTCTAATTTTTTATGTAATTCTATTTTAGATTCACACACCTTTGATAAATCAGTAATTTTTTTAAGCTGTTCTCCTAATTCTTCAACACTCAAAATATTCCAGTTAAAAGGTAGATTTTGTATTTTAGACAGTTCTTTTAAAATATCCTGTGATGATATAAAGACTGGAATTTGTAAATCAAGACCTGTGACGAAATCAGATATTTTTACTATATGTTCGTTTAATGATTTACAAAAAGTAATCAAATCACTTAAATGTTCATTTATAGATTCAGAAACCGATAGATTAAGACCGTCTAACTTCATCCCCTTGAGAGGATGTTTATCTCTTTCTGATAAAAGTACTGCATTTTTATCAACCTCAGACAGAATTTCAATAGAATATTCAAATTCTTTTTTTGATACATCTAAGATATTTATCCACGGCATTGGAGCTTTTATAAGCTCAGTATCCTTAAGGGTCTCATATCTTCCATATGCTGAAAAAAGATGTATACCGAAGGTATTACTTTTATCATATACGGCTTTACTGTAATCGTTTAACTGACTACGTGTTTCAACCAATTTAGAAACATCCTCATCAAGACTCGGAGCGACTTTAATTTCTTCATTTATTTCTAGTGTCTTTTTTAATTCATCTACAACTTTTCTTTTACCTGATTTAACTCCATGTGCTTCTAGACAAAATGGCCCAAAGCCAGCTTGCTGTAATCTATTATGTACTACATTAAGTGCTGCCATTTTTGAACTTACAAACAAGACTTTTTTCTTTTGACCAAGTGCGTTAGCAATAATCGCAGTAATTGTTTGACTTTTACCAGTGCCTGGTGGTCCATGTATAACAAGGTTTGAACCGAGAGATGACAGAGTTAAAGCTCTTAACTGACTTGAATCCATTTCGACAACTGACACTGGTACTTTTTGAGGTGTTTCTAATACATCTAAATCATTATCTAATTTTAAATTTTCTGTAATATCATTTCTTATGTGTGCAATGGCCTGAATAAGAGGGTTGTTTCTTGCTTGGCTGTCGAGTAATTTTAAATCTTGATATATGGCCAAAGTTTCAAAACTAAAAACACCCAGCCATGAGCGTCGAGTAACTTTCCATCCGTTGAATTTAACTAAATCTTCAACTGTGTTTAAATATTCTTCTATTTTTTTGTCATCAAGTAATTGGCTTTCTTCTGAATTTTCCTTGCTCGAATTATTAAATATATCGGGTATATCTATTTCTTCTCGCTCCTGTAAATAATATTTTATAGCAGGATTGATAACGATATCCTCATCAGCCATAATTAAATTCAAAGCCTTACTTGATCCTTTATTTTCAAAACTACAAGGTATCATTATTAAAGGACTTTCTGACTTGCCCATAAGAGGGTCTTCCCATTCCAAACACCCAATAGTTAAATATAGAGTATTAACACCACGCTCAGTTAAAGTTGTTTTTGAATTATCGTAAATTTTTCTAATCTTACTGCGTAATTCCTTAATACTTGGATATATAAAACCAATATCACCTTCGTGTAGCACATAGTCTTCTTTAGAATCATCTTCAGTGAATAAGTCTTTTTTCTTTAGTTTTTTTTGAACAAAAGGTAGAGTAATAAAACTATCATCAGTATATATTTTTCTTAACAAAAAACTGAGGTCGGGACTATCAAGTTCTAATTTAGCTGCCCTAGACCTATTCAAACCCAATAGTGGATTTGATTTAGATACATCAATTAAACGTTCCTGCCAACGTTTTAATGTTAAACCAATTTTATCAAAAGTGGAGTCAATTTCACTCATATTGATATTCTATCAAAAATATAATCATATATCCATCAAAAAACAAGTAAAGCTCAGACTCATTTTAAAACATCTTCTATGCCGCCTTCCCCATTTCTTCTGACTTAAGTATTTCAATCAGCATTTTTGATGCTTCTGTATATTGAACTGGGTCTCCAGACATAATCAATGGCCTTAATATTGGACTTTCAGATCTATTTGTAGCATCTATAATATCACTAACCATTTTTCCATATCTATCTGCCCATTCATTTTGAGCCTCATGAGTTGAATTTTCGCCAAGCATAATTTTCATAAGAACAAGCTGAAAACCCAATCTGTTTTTCAAAGGCACTCTTTCAAAATTTATTGTTTTAATTTCTTCCATAATTTTGTTAAATTTTCGATGGCTCTTTAAGACTTGACCCCGTTCGAACGGATTCATCCGGGCTGGCTTCCCCGCATTTATCTCTAATCTAAAACCTAACAGCTAAAACCTATCTTAGAAGCCACTCCTCTTCCTGTCTCACCAAAAGTTCTCCGGCCTTTTCTGGCTCTGCCATAATCTCTAAAACAGCCTTTTCCATTCTGGTAGATTGTGAACCTTTCAAAAGAATGACATCATTTTTCTTTATATATTCTTGAAGAAATTTACCAGCCTCAACAGAATCCTCAAATTGAAAAATGTTTTTTTCGCTCATTTCTGTATCAAGGGCTCCCTCTGCAATTTTCCTAGCCCTAATCCCCACAGTAAAAAGATCGTCACAAATATTAGCCAAAAACTGACCCGCCTTATAATGTTCATCTGCAGAATGTTTGCCGAGCTCCATCATATCTCCGAGAACAGCAATTTTTCTAGCTTTATTTTTTACCTTAACTTCTTTCAAAATATTTATTGCGCTCGCAAGTGCAACGGGAGAAGAATTGTAGGTGTCATCTATAATAGTTGCATCTTTTATACCTCTTATGATTTTCATTCTACCCCGAGGAGTATCATAATTCAGAAGAGAAATCCCAGCATCTACTAAATTTACCTTTTGTGATAATCCAACAGCAAAAGCACCAAGTGCTGAATAAATATTTTGTACTCCCAAAGTTCCATTCATAATAACAGGAACACTATCGTTATTATAATCAACTTTAAAAGACATTCCGCAAGGTTTTTTATCTTCTGAATAATTAACTTCAATATTTGACGCGACAAGATCAGAAACTTTATCAGTACCATAAACAATCGAATTATTTTTTGAAGATTCTCTAATCTTCATTGCATCTTCATCATCTCCATTTACTATTAAAGTACCTCCATGTTTTAATGCATCAACTAAATACTTTTTTTCTTTAATTATCTCATCTCTATTTTTAAAAAACTCAATATGAACTGGTATCTTTGCAAATTTAGTCAGAACAGCAACATCTGGTTTAAGCCATCTTGTGATTTTTCTTATGTCTCCAGGGCGATCAGCTCCAACTTCTAAAATCAACCATTCTGGATAATTATTTTTAAAAATCAATAATTTAAGACCGTCTAAAATATTACAAAACCACATTATTGGATTAGACCAAGCGTTATTACAACCCAAAACTGTAAGAGGGATACCAATATCACTATTAAAACTTTTCTCACTTTTTCTAACATAAAATGAGGTAGACATAACGGAGTATATAGCATCTTTTGTAGATGTCTTACCAACACTTCCAGTAACACCAACTATTTTCGGCTTATATTTCTTCAAAATAAGTCTTGCCTCAAACTGTATAACAGAAGAAATTATTATCTTAAAAAATGATTTAAACATACTCACAATATTAGCATAATGTTAAAAGAGTATAAAGTTTGACTTGGTAAAACATCATTACATACTATCGGTTCTGCAGTCCCCGCCTTAGCAAGGTTGAAATTTGGGAGGGGTTGAACTTGGGTTGGGACCCAAGTTTAAAGACGGACTGAATGAAAGTGAAGGAGTCGGGCGAGAAGCATCGAGTGTCGGGAGACTTCGGCATAAATTTTCAGCAGAAAATTATATGTGACCCAAATGAAAGACCTTGAGTATTTTTGTAATCGACATTGTGTTCTTATGAGCAAAGCGAATTAGAAAACAAGAAGTGCCCTTGTGGTAAAAAAAGCGAAAGGTTAAAAAGAGAATACATGTAGCTTTTTAAAGACGGAAGCTGGCGAGCTGAGTCGGGGTAGCAAAATTTTTCAGCAGAAAAATATTTGTGACTACTGATCATGTAATGATGGGTGTCGAGTCCGCGAGGCGAGCCTGCCTGCGCAGGCAGGGCGGTTGTGTGAAAGAATTAAGACTAAGCCAGACTTAGTCCATTTTGTCCTTTCCCCAATCCGTCTTTGCGAGGAGTCTGTGACGCCTGTCCGCCTTTGGAGGAAAGCAAACCATCTTATTTTATCTTAGGAATTATGACTTTTATGATTCATGAATTGCCACCTGCCCGCAATGCTACGCATAGCGTTGCAGGCGAGCGTCGTAAAAACTCCTCGGTTGACCACAAAAAATAGCCTGCATTTGCAAGCTACTTTTGTCAGGAGGTCGGACCTAGCGAAGCCTAGGTGGCACAACATGTTATTTTTTGTCCTAAAGTATATTTATGTAATTTACTAAACTTTGTGACTCTCTCATGTAAATCTTTCAACAAAAACAACGAGGAATTATATATCGGTAAATGAGATATTTGTGACATCTTTTTGTTTTGTTGACTTAAATAAAAAAATTATAAAGTATTAAAGAACTAAAGGATTTCCGAAATGCTAGCGGACGCAACGGGCATGGACGACCGGAAACGACTTATCGTTGACGTCCGCACTCCCGTCGTCCATATAGACGCTGTAAGCGAAGCCTGAATTGCCCGGATACTCGGTACTAGACCAATAAAGGTCGGTCTGAAAACCGGCTGTATTATCGGGATTAGTAGCTAAATACTCAGCGACCAACTCTACATATGTGGGGAGTCTATACCCTCCTCCAAGACCAGTACAATATACTCCTGCATTTGCCCATTCTACGTGTCCAGTTGGGTAGTCTGCAGACCACTCAAGGGCTGGGGATCCGGCAGAGCCTGTACCATCTATCACTAATCCATCTGCTCCGAAGGCAGAATAACCATCTATAATTTTAGATGCAAGAGCAATTACATGTCCACTGGCGAATGTGGTGGCGTCATTTGCAGTTCCTGTCAAACCAAAGACATTAGCACTGGCTAATATATTACCTGCAATAAGTCCTGCTGATGTGGTGGATAATGTAGATGTTCCATCAGATATACCTCTTGGGATTGTAAGAGTAAGGGTTGTGCCTGATCTTGTAGATGTGGCATTGCTTGTATCTCCTGTTAGATAGCTTGGGATAGCAGACCAGATTTCCGTAAGTGTGTTCATTGTGCCTGATGTGGGTAATGAGGTGGTAGATACAGAGTGGGTTGGGTTTGATGTATAAGAAGGTATGGTAAGTTTATTGTATATATCAGAGAGAGTATACATAGTAGGAGTGCCTACTGGACCTGTAGGTATAAGTGAACCTGCGAGTATTGTGCCTCCGAGAATAATAAGAAAAGCTAGAGCAGAAAAGATTGTTTGTTTTGTTTTATATTTCATTTAAATAAGATTAATTAATAATTGATAATGGGTTTATTATAACATAGATGTGAAAGATAAAAAAAAAAGGGGGGGGTGTGGATAAGTGCCAAAATTAAAGGAGGGTATCCCCGACTATTAATTTTGAGCATCCCGTAAAAGTCTAATTCTGATTGGACTTTATACGGGATCCATCGATTCTGCATTCCCCGCCTTAGTTAAGGCGGGGTGGTGAGTCTGCGAACCGGGGCGGTTGTGTTTACAAAAGTCAGACCTTTCCCCGTCCATATTCAGATGGATTCCACTCTTGACCTAAATTTCTTACGAATGATAATGAGTGTAGAAATTGGAAGTGCCCTTGTGGTGCAGTGGAATGACCACGTAAAATAAAATAATCCCGAAAAATGATAAGAATCATCTCGGGAGATACAAATTTTATCACGTGGCGAGCAGAAGGAGAGAAAATTTATTGATTGGATGAATTAAAAATCTGAAACGACCTCCCCTCCAAAGGCGGGCAGGCAGAATTACTAGAGAGGTCCTTCCCGATTTTGGGGATTAAGTAAACTAAGCCACGCTTAGTCAAATTACTCCGAACACACCGCCCCGGTTCGCAGACTCACCACCTCTTACAGAGGCTATACACCTTTTCCGTTTTCTTTTCGTGATTACACTCAATAAAACTATCAAAGGTCTTGCACTTGGGTCCCAACCCAAGCTCACCTCCTTAACTAAGGAGGAGATGCCGCCATCTGAAAGTCGACGTATTGAATCTCCTCCTAGATTAGGAGGAGTGGCATTCTGATGACGAGGTGGTAGAAATTCAGACATTAAAAAATACTGAAATACAAGAAATTAATATTGGACTCCTCAAGGTCAGACCTTTTCCCGCCACTAAGGAGTTCGATCCGGCAAAATTTCATAATAATTTATTAAAAACTTTGCTATATCAAAAAATGGTAGTGTGAGTGTTTGAGAAGCATAATCAATCTTCTTTGGTTCTACCGTATAAAGAAAAACTAAAAATCTCGGATTGTATGCTGGAAAATAACCAAAAAATGAATGGAGCCACCTGTCGGGATAATAACCACCACCTTCATTTGTAGGTCTTGCAATTTGTGCAGTCCCAGTTTTTGCTGCAATACTATAATTTGTCATTTTTACTGATCCATTAAGTAAAGCTTCATCAACAACCCTCACAAGCATTCTCGTTATTTCTTCCGATGAAGTCTTCTTTATAATCTGTTGTGCTTCATCAACATAGGAAATTGTTTTTGATAAGCCAGTTTTGTATTCAATTTTATCTACTACATGAGGAATTATTAATTTTCCACCATTTGCAAGAACAGAAAGAGCTCTTGTTGTAATCATTGGCGTCATGGAAATCCCCTGCCCAAATGATGCAGTAAAATATTCAATTTTCTTATTATTATCCAGATTATTTAATAAATTATTAATATTTCCGGAAGCTTCATTTGGTAAATCTATTCCAGTTTCAGAGCCGATACCAAAATTTTTCATATATTCTGTAAATTTTACTTTACCCATTTTTTCTTCAACAAATACAACCCCTGTATTTAAAGAATAATTTAATACAGCCTGCATATCGACATTTCCTCTACCCTTTTTATCAAAATTATAAATTGTCCTACCATCTGCCTCTACAAAACCCTTATCATTATATTTCGTATCTGCCGTAACACTGCCATTATCAATTCCTACTGCCATGGTAATAGGCTTAATAATTGAACCCATTTCATATGCATCAGATACTAAAGGATTTGAAAAAATTGAAACATCTTTTTCACCACTAAAATTATTTAAATTAAAAGATGGAGAAATCGCCATAGAATATATTTGACCGGTTTTAGGATCGATTACTATAGCCCCGGTAATCTTTGAATCCCATTTTGAATTTATATCACCAACTACTTTTTCAACATATCCCTGAACTTCTGGGTCTATACCAGTAATAATATTTCCTTCCCTTCCTTTATCCTGAATAAAATTTTTACTTATATCAGAAAATATTTCTGCAAATGTATTTAAATACAAACCACTATTATCTCTTTTTAAAGTATCGTCATATAATTTTTCTAGTCCGTATCTACCTTCAATTTTATTTCCACTATCATTAAAACCAACAAAACCAATAATCCTGGATGCCAAAAAATTCCCAGGATAATATCTCCACTTTTCTTTTTGAACAATAATACCCGGTAAATCAATTTTATTTACTTCTTTAATTTTATCTTCACCAACATGCTTTGCTATTTCTTCATAAGGGTCATCCTTTTTTGAAATCTTAGAATAAAAATCTCCAGCATCAATATCAAGTATTTTAGAAAGTTCCTGATAATACATTTTAGTATCAGTGGAAACATTTCTATTGTTTAATGCAACAATATATCCAGTTTTTAAACTAGCTGCGGAGACTAAAGATCCTTTTTTATCTTTAAAAAAAATACTACCTCTATCAAAGGTATCTCCTGAAGCATTTATATATTGTCTATCAGCTTTTTCAATATAATCTCCACCATCAACAACTTGAAGAAAATATAATCTAACTACTATAATCAACACCAACAAGACAAAAAAAGCAAAAATAAACCTAACCCTATTTTGGAAACAACTAATTTTCATTTATATGCAATGATAAACTATTGTAATTTGTAGAAATTGAAGCAAATTTATCATTAGAGATAGAAACATAACCTAAAGAATGAGCATAATCTAAAGTAATTTTATTTTTAGCATTAATGTAATCAAATTCCATAGAATTAATATCTGAATTTAAAGAAATCATTTCCTTCTCCATATTTTGTTTAGAAACAGCATTCATTATTGTATTATTTATTTCTATTCCGTAAGAAACTAACAAAAATAGAAAAATAGAAAAAAGAGTCCAAAAGATTTTCTTCTCTCTGTATTCAATATTATTTATTTTGTTTTTTATTGCTTCTACCATCTAATTTTATTATTAATTTGTATTTTTTTTATTCGTAGCCATTCGTTCACCCTATAAATCTTTGACTGATGTAAAATCAAAGAT
>Ga0194056_10001644_pt1 | contig 12150 bp, 10 predicted proteins | sample SepL4413m_MetaG_FD_155458 | JGI IMG/M metagenome (GOLD analysis project Ga0194056, IMG submission 155458) | Anoxic zone freshwater microbial communities from boreal shield lake in IISD Experimental Lakes Area, Ontario, Canada - Sep2016-L442-13m | ecosystem: Environmental > Aquatic > Freshwater...
ATGTTACCTTCTAGACATTCATAACTTGCAGGTCCGATTTCAAAATCATAAAACATTCCGGAAATTGGTGCACGCCAGTCATAAATTAAGAACTCACCTTTTTTATCAGAAAGGGAAGTAATTCCGATATATATTTTCAAGTTCTCTAAAAAATCTTCGCCTGCTTTTTCTTGAAAATCGATTCTCGCAAAATACGGATTATAAAGCATGCTGTAAAGCCTTTTTGAATGAAGTTCCGTTGATTTGAATTGAATATTTTGAATCTTCAAATCTTCAAGAAAGGTGCGAGCTTGAACTAATTCGTCCATATTTTCTATATCGTTAGGTGCCGCTGAAACCTCATCCCACATTTCTCTCTGAGTATCATTTATTACGCGTCTAAAACCCTTTGTGCTTTCCAGTGCAATTTTATATTGCTCATTGATTTCTTGAAGCACAAGTGATAAATAATCTTTTTCGTATGATAAGTCTTCTTTTTCTACTTTCGACATGTCGTCCCCCCGTTTTGTCTTGTCCATCTAGTCATTATACTATATTCTCGTTGCTATTGAAAATACTTCCTCGTTTTTATGTTTTATGGTTGATAAATAGTTCACTTTCTAATAAAATGATAGCGATAATAAAATAAATTTTAAGGGAGACACCAAATGGAAGAAATTAAGAAAATTCAAATGAAGACACCGTTGGTAGAAATGGATGGAGATGAGATGACTAGGGTCATCTGGCAGATGATTAAAGACATATTATTGACACCGTATTTAGATTTAAAGACTGAATATTACGACCTGGGTCTAGATTATAGAGAAAAGACTAATGATCAAGTGACAATAGACTCTGCAGTGGCTACCAAAAAGTATGGAGTAGCAGTAAAGTGTGCGACAATTACTCCGAATTTTGAAAGAATGGGCGAGTATAACCTTACGAAAATGTGGAAAAGTCCAAATGGAACTATCAGAGCACTTTTGGATGGAACTGTTTTTAGAGCCCCTATCATTGTGAATTGTGTAAAGTCATATATTCCGACTTGGACAAAACCGATTACAATTGCTAGACACGCTTATGGCGATGTTTATCGCGATGTGGAATACAGAGTGAAAGGCGCCGGCAAAGCCGAATTGGTGTTCACGGGAGTGGATGGAGAGACTTCAAAGCAGACTATTCATGATTTCGACGGAGCGGGAGTTCTTTTAGGAATGCATAATCTGGACAAGTCAATTGAGAGTTTTGCGAGAGCCTGCTTTAATTATGCTTTAACAGTAAAGCAAGATTTGTGGTTTGCTACAAAAGATACGATTTCAAAGAAATATGATCATACATTTAAAGATATTTTCCAGGAGATTTATGACAAAGACTTTGCAGAAGCATTTGTAGAAGCTGGGATTGAATATTTCTATACTTTGATTGATGATGCAGTTGCGCGTGTTATTCGCTCTGACGGAGGATATATCTGGGCTTGCAAGAATTACGATGGGGATGTCATGTCTGATATGGTTGCGACTGCATATGGAAGCTTAGCGATGATGACTTCAGTTTTGGTTTCGCCAGAAGGATTCTTTGAATATGAAGCCGCTCACGGAACCGTTCAAAGACATTATTATCAGCACCTTGAAGGAAAAGAAACCTCTACAAATTCAGTTGCAACTTTGTTTGCTTGGAGTGGAGCTTTGAGAAAGCGCGGGGAAATGGATGAAATTACTGAGCTTGTGAAATTTGCGGACTTGCTAGAGAAGGCGACTATCGACACCATCGAGCAGGGTGTAATGACTAAAGACTTGGCGATTTTATCTGATATGAAAGAATTAAAAGTAGTAAATACTAGAGAATTTTTAGAAGAAATTAATTTGAGATTGAAAGATGAACTTCTGAAAATGTAATCGTTCAAAGATAGAGAGGTGGCAATATGGAGTTCGATTTTCGTAAAATGCGTGAAGCTCAAGAAGCTACATCGCTCAGTGAATTTGCTATGAAAAGCAGATTAACTCAAGGTCGAAAATTTCCTGAAATCGATTGTGACCTTAGGATGTCATTTGAAAGAGATGCGAACAGAATTCTTTATTCTGTAGACTTCAGAAGACTTAGGCATAAGACCCAGGTGTTTTTTGACGCACAGAACGATCATATTTGTACGAGAATGGAGCACGTGCTTTATGTAAGTTCGATTTCTAGTACAATTGCCAGATCTCTAGGATTGAATCAGGATTTAACTCATGCTATATCGCTTGGGCATGACTTAGGGCATGCTCCGTTTGGGCATCTTGGAGAGAGGACGTTGCACGATTGCGTTCAAAAATACAATAAGGATGTCTCCTTTAAGCACGAACTTCATAGTTTAAGAGTAGTTGATCGTCTGGCGACTCGTGTATCCGACGGCAGTACCTACCCCAAAAAGGGCCTTAACCTTACTTTTGAGGTTCGAGACGGAATAGTAAGCCATTGTGGGGAACGAATAAAAGAGCATCATCTCACTGCTGATCGAACTAAGTCAATGGTGGATTTAGAAAATATCAATTATGTCGCTTCTCAACCTGCTACGTTGGAAGCTTGTATTGTTAGAATTGTTGATAAAATATCCTATGTAGGGCGTGATATCGAAGATGCTTTTCGAGTCAAGTTGCTTGATGTAGTTGATATACCTAAAGCAATAAGGAATGTCATTGGGAAGAATAATGCTGAAATGATAAATACACTAGTTCTTGATATGGTTAACACAAGCTATCAAAAAGATTTCATTGCTCTAAGTGATGAAAAAGGTGAGGCGCTTTCCGAGCTGATTAAGTATAATTATAAGTTGATTTACGGTAATGAAAAGATTAAGCGTTTTGGTAATCAGGTTGAAAATATCATGCAGGGACTATTTGAATACTTACATGAGCAATTGTCTGATAGGGAAAAGATGTTTCTTAGTGAAGAGCGAGTAAATCGGATTTTTTCTAAATATATTATCGAAAATGAATATTCTGAGGGCACACCTAAAGAGCAAATGGTAATCGATTTTATAGCTGGAATGACCGATAAGTTTGCTACAAAATGCTTTGAAGAAATTTATTGGATGTAAAGGAGTCGCCATGTCTGAACGTAGTTTTTTTGCTTATATGAATAGAATGAAATATATTTCTCGTTGGGGTCTAATGAGAAACACCCTTTCAGAAAACATCACTGAGCACAGTTTGCAAGTAGCAATGTTAGCACACGCGCTTGCGGTTATTAGAAATGTCTATTTTGAGAACGACGGAAGAGTAGTAATAAACACTGATAGGATAGCTGCTATGGCTATGTTTCATGATTGTTCTGAAATTCTTACTGGAGATTTACCTACACCTATTAAATACCACAATCCTGAAATCAGCAAGGCATACAAGGATTTAGAAAGAATTGCTGTTGAAAAACTAATTGATATGCTTCCGATAGAGATGAAAGGCGAATATGAGAAATTGCTTTGGCCCGAAGACAAAGATTACTTGGAATTAATAAAGGCTGCAGACAAATTAGCTGCATATCTGAAATGTGTAGAAGAGACGAAAATCGGTAATCCTGAGTTTAAAAAAGCGTTGGAAGAAAACAAAAGGCAACTCGCGGAATTTAACCTTCCTGAAGTGAAGCTTTTTTTAGAGGAATTTGAACCACAATACTGGCTCAGTCTTGACGAGTTAGAATGAAAAAGAATACAATAAAGTGTGGATTTTAAATGCAACAGCGTAGTTGTTTTATAGGAGGAAAATAATGTTTGAAATTGTAAAAAAGCAAGTATTGAACGAAGTAACTAAACTGATGGAAATTAAAGCTCCTTATGTAGCTGCGAAAGCGATGGCAGGACAGTTTGTTATGTTAAGAATTGACGAAGAGGGAGAGAGAATTCCACTCACCATAGCTGGATATGATAGGGATAAAGGGACTATTACTTTGATTTTTCAGGAAATTGGAGCCACAACTATGAAACTTGGTGAATTAGAAGTGGGAGATTCTTTACTTGATTTTGCTGGCCCACTCGGAAAAGCATCACATTTTGAAGGTGTTAAAAAAGCCGCTGTCATCGGCGGTGGACTCGGAATCGCTATCGCGTATCCGCAAGCAAAGCAACTTCTTGAAATGGGAGTCGAAGTTGATTTTATTGCTGGATTTAGAAATAAAGATCTAATAATGCTTGAGGAACAAATGAAAGAAGTTAGCACACGCGCATTTATAACTACTGACGACGGTTCTAATGGTAACAAGGGATTTGTAACTGATCAATTGAAGAAACTTATAGAAGAAGGTAACAAATACGATGTAGTAATTGCAATTGGTCCGTTATTAATGATGAAATTTGTCAGCCTTCTAACCAAAGAATACGGAATACACACTATTGTAAGTATGAATCCAGTAATGATTGACGGAACCGGAATGTGTGGAGGTTGCAGAGTGACAGTAGGCGGAGAGACTAAATTCGCTTGTGTTGACGGACCTGACTTTGATGGACATTTAGTTGATTTTGACGAAGCAGTCAAGAGACAGACTTTTTATAAGACAAAAGAATTAGACGCTATACAGAGACATACTTGTCGTTTAGGAGGAACTGCAAATGGCTAATATGATTAAGACTAAGACGGCGATTCCGGAGCAGCCTCCTGAAGTAAGAAATAAGAATTTTTTAGAAGTTTCACTCGGATATACGCAAGAACTCGCTCAGGAAGAAGCAGCTAGATGTATTCAATGTAAGAACAAACCGTGCATAGCAGGTTGTCCTGTAATGGTTAAAATCCCTGAATTTATTCAATTGGTTGCTGAAGGTAAGTTTGAAGAGGCATATCAAAAGGTTGTAGAGACAAATAGTCTGCCAGCAGTATGTGGTCGTGTCTGCCCTCAGGAGACCCAATGCGAGGAATTATGCGTCAGAGGAATCAAGGGGGAGCCCGTAGCAATTGGACGATTAGAACGCTTTGTAGCAGACGCACACATGGATGAAGTTGAGCGCGGAAAGATAATTGAGGAAAGACTGATAGTTAAGAAGAGTGGCAAAAAGGTTGCGGTTATAGGATCTGGTCCTGCGGGACTTGTTTGCGCTGCGGACTGCGCTAAAATGGGGCATGACGTCACGATTTTTGAGGCTTTTCATACTCCTGGGGGAGTTTTAGTATATGGAATTCCTGAATTCAGACTTCCAAAAATTCTTGTGAAATCAGAAATCGACAGTTTGAAAAGGCTTGGCGTAAAAATTGTCACTAACATGATTATCGGCAAGACCCTCACAATAGATGACTTAAAGGCAGAAGGCTTCGACGCATTTTTCATTGGTTCTGGTGCTGGTTTGCCGACGTTTATGAATTTACCTGGCGAAAACTTAAACGGAGTCTACACCTCGAACGAGTTTCTAACTAGAATAAACTTGATGAAAGCATATTTGTTCCCGAAATACGCCACTCCCGTGAACGTAGGAAACAACGTCGCAGTTGTAGGCGGCGGTAATGTCGCTATGGACGCCGCGCGTTCGGCAAAACGCCTTGGAGCAGAGAATGTATACATTATCTATCGCCGCGGTGAAGAGGAAATGCCAGCAAGACGTGAAGAAATTCACCATGCGCACGAAGAGGGAATTATCTTTAAATTATTGACGAATCCTATTGCGATTCATGGCGACGATAACGGCTCAGTAAAAAGTATTGAATGCGTCGAGATGGAGCTCGGTGAACCAGATGATTCAGGTAGAAGAAGACCTGTAGTTAAAAAAGGCAGCAATCATATCGTTGATGTTGAAACGGTTATAATAGCAATCGGCAACAGCCCGAACCCTCTAATTCCAGCAACTACCGAAGGCCTCGAAGTCAACAAATGGGGCTGCATCACAGTTCGCACAGAAGAAGGACTTACTTCTATCGACGGCGTTTATGCTGGAGGAGACGTTGTAACGGGCGCAGCTACTGTAATACTTGCAATGGGAGCGGGAAAATCAGCTGCAGTTGCAATCGACGAATATCTAAAATCAAAGTAAGGAGTACATTAATGAGCAAACTAGTTCGCACAAGATTTGCACCAAGTCCCACAGGTTATATGCACATTGGGAATCTTAGGACTGCGCTTTATGAATATCTGATAGCAAGAGTTAATCAAGGCCGTTTTGTTCTTCGAATTGAAGATACTGACCAGGAAAGGCTTGTCGAAGGCGCGACTGAAGCAATTTTCAAAGTACTGCAATAAGTTGGAATCAGACCTGACGAAGGTCCTGGTATTGGCGGGGAATACGGTCCTTATGTGCAAAGCGAGCGGAAAGACTCATATTTTCCATTTGCTAAGCAACTTGTAGAAGCGAAAAAGGCTTATTATTGCTTTTGTGATAAAGAACGTCTCGGGAAGTTGAAAGAAGCGGCTGAAGCTAAAGGTGAGATGTTTGTATATGACCGTCACTGCGCTAATTTGAGTGATAGCGAAGTTGCTGCGCAGCTTAATGCAGGCACTCCGTTTATTATTCGTCAAAAGATGCCCCTGACGGGAAACACCACATTCACGGATTCTGTGTTCGGCGAGATTTCGGTCGAAAATAGTGCGCTTGAAGATCAGGTTCTAATCAAATCTGACGGATTTCCTACATACAACTTCGCTAACGTCATTGACGACCATCAAATGGCCATTACTCACGTAGTACGAGGTAGTGAATACCTGTCATCAACTCCAAAGTATAATCTCTTGTACGAGGCTTTTGGCTGGGAAGTTCCAATTTATGTGCATCTGCCATTGATAGTTAAGACAGACGGTTCGAAAATCTCCAAGCGAAGTGGTGACGCATCTTTCGAAGACCTTATTGAAATGGGATTTCTTGTGGACGCAGTAGTTAATTATATTGTGCTCTTGGGCTGGTCGCCTGATTCAAACCAGGAGATTTTCTCGTTGGAGGAACTTGAAAAGATTTTCAGCATATCTCGAATCAGCAAATCGCCTTCTGCTTTTGACTTGGCGAAACTACGATGGTTCAATGCAGAATATATCAGAGCAATGTCTCTTGAAGAATTTGATGTACTTGCTAAGCCTTATTACAAGGGATTGGAGGCTTTTGATTCAAAGAAAATCAGCTCGATTTTACATTTGCGAACAGAAGTTTTCAATGAAATTCCAGAGAAAGTCGATTTCCTGGCATCGCTTCCAAATTACGATTTAGAGATGTATGTTCATAAGAAAATGAAGACGACTTTGGAAAATTCGCTTGAAAGTCTAAAACTGGCATTTCCAGTTATAAGTGATATCAAGGAATGGGAGACGCAAGTTATTCATGACGAGTTGATTGGACTTGCTGAAAGATTAGAAATGAAAAACGGTCAAATGCTTTGGCCGATTAGAACTGCTATTTCCGGGAAAGATGTTACGCCGGGAGGCGCGATAGAGATTATTGAAATTCTCGGGAAAGTAGAGACACTTGCTCGTATGGAAATCGGGATTACCCGTTTGACCAGACATTTAGGGCTTTCATAGGAGGTACTTGCATGGAAGAAAGAGAATTTGTATCATCGAATTTCATTATAGAAGCAATTGAGGAAGATTTGAAAAATCAGCGGTTTCAAAATCGTGTGCATACTCGTTTTCCGCCTGAACCGAATGGCTATTTGCATATTGGGCATTCAAAGGCAATTTGCATCAACTTTCTTACGGCGCAAAAGTATGGGGGAAGCACGAATTTGCGTTTTGACGACACGAATCCGTCGAAGGAAGATACTGAATATGTCGATGCAATTCAGGAGGATATTCGTTGGCTGGGATTTAATTGGGATGGAATGTACTATGCCTCAGATTATTTTGGGCAGGTTTATGATTTGGCTGTGAAGTTGATTAAACTTGGGAAGGCCTATATATGCGAACTTTCTGCGGAGCAAATGCGCGAATATCGTGGCACGCTTAAGCAACCAGGAAAGAACAGTCCTTATCGTGAACGTTCAATTGAAGATAATCTGGATTTGTTCACGCGTATGAAACAGGGCGAGTTTGAAGAGGGTTCGATGGTTTTAAGGGCGAAAATTGACATGGCTTCGGGCAATTTGAATTTAAGAGACCCGATTATTTACCGTATCATGAAGGCGCATCATCACAGGACGGGCGACGAGTGGTGCATTTATCCGATGTATGATTTTGCACATCCCCTTTCTGACTCGATAGAAGACATTACTCATTCCCTGTGCAGCCTCGAATTTGAGGATCATAGACCTTTGTATGACTGGTTTATCAACACTTTGGGTATGGAGTGTAAATCGAGACAAATTGAATTTGCTCGCCTGAATATAACTCATACAATGATGAGTAAAAGAAAACTGCTTCAACTAGTTCAGGAAAATTTTGTAACCGGATGGGATGACCCGAGAATGCCTACGTTGTGCGGGCTTCGTAGACGTGGTTATACTCCGGAGAGCATAATAGATTTTTGTGACAGGATTGGTGTAGCTAAGACTTATAGCGTGGTTGATGTGGCCATGCTTGAGCACTGCATTCGTGAGGACTTGAATGCGAAGGCAGCGAGGACTATGGCGGTACTTAGGCCATTGAAAGTTATTATTTCAAATTATCCTGAAGGCAAAAGTGAGCAGATTGAGCTTGAGAATAACCCTGAAAAGCCTGAAATGGGGACTCGTAAGGTTACATTTTCGCGTGAAGTCTATATTGAGCAGGACGATTTCTGTGAACAACCGCCAAACCGTAAATATTTCAGACTTGCGCCAGATATGGAAGTGCGCTTAAAGAGTGCCTATATCGTGAAATGCACAGGATTTAAAAAAGACGAAGAAGGCAATGTAATTGAAGTTTATTGCACATATGATGAGGGTTCGTTTGGCGGAAGTGCTCCAGACGGTAGAAAAGTTAAAGGAACTCTTCATTGGGTTGATGTTGCGACAGCAGTGGATTGTGAGGTTCGACTTTATGAGTACTTGTTCACTGATCCGGATCCAGGAGCGGCTGATGACTGGCAAGCAATTTTGAATCCAAACTCGCTTGTGGTTATTGAAAATGCTAAAATTGAGCCTGAGCTTTCGGTTTGTGATGTTGGTGAAAAATTTCAGTTTATGAGGAACGGATATTTCTGTATGGATCAAGATTCTGCTTTGGGAAAACCCGTTTTCAATCAGACTGTAGGTTTGAAAGATACTTGGGCAAAAGTTTCTATACAGGAGGCGAAAACTGATGGAGCATAGTGTCGCGTTAGAAAAGATTATTAAGGAATTTAACTTGGAAGTTGTGTCAGGTGCAGAATTTGTTTCAGAAATCCAAGTTACTAGTACGGACTTAAACCGTCCAGGGCTCGAATTAACTGGATATGATAAACATTTCGAAAGTGCCCGAATTCAGATTATTGGGAATACGGAAGTAGCTTTTCTTATGGAAGAGATGTCTAGGAATGAGACCGTTGCCACAATTGATTCGTTTTTCAGTTTAGGATTTCCGTGCTTGGTTATAACTCGTGGTCTTGATGTGTTGCCAGGATTATCAGTTGCTTCAGAAAAATACAGAATTCCGATTTTGCGTACAAATCAAGTTTCTACAAGGTTTATCAGCGCATTAGTTGGATTCCTGACTTTGGAACTTGCCCCAAGAACCAGTGTTCATGGGGTTTTAGTCGAAGTATATGGTGAAGGTGTTTTGATTATTGGTGAGAGCGGTGTAGGTAAAAGTGAGACTGCCATGGAACTTGTAAAACGCGGACACAGACTTGTTGCTGATGACGTAGTAGAAATTCGAAGAGTTTCAGATAAGACCCTGGTAGGTTCTTCTCCTGAGCAGATTCGGCATTTTCTTGAAATCAGAGGAATTGGAATTGTGGATGTCAAGAACTTGTTTGGAATGGGTTCTGTTAAATTGACTGAGAGAATTGATTTAATTATCAATCTTGAAAACTGGCGTCAACACAAAGAATATGAGCGTCTCGGTATGCAGACGCAATATAAAAGCATTTTAGAAATTGAAGTTCCTACATTACTCATTCCTGTAAGGCCTGGACGTAACTTAGCTATCATTGTAGAAGTAGCTGCAATGAACAACCGTCAAAAAGAGGATATGGGTTATAATGCTGCAGAAGTCCTGAACGACAGGCTTATGCAATCAATAAATGAGGACAAAGATGATGAGTCTGGAGAAAATTAAAGACAAATTCACGAATATTGAGGGTTTGAAGGTTTCTTATAATCAGCGCATGGCATTGCATACTTCTTTTAAAGTAGGCGGTCCTGCTGATATCTTGCTTGTGCCTAAAAATGAAAAGGCATTTCTGAAGGCTTTAGAAATATGTAAAAATGAAGATGTTCCAGTTGTTATAATGGGAAACGGAAGTAATTTAATTGTCCGCGACAAAGGGATTCGTGGCGTAGTAATAAAACTTTCAGGCGGACTGAATGAGATCAGAGTGGATGGCAACACGGTTTTCGCTCAGGCAGGTGTCATGCTTTCCAAACTTTCAAAGTTTGCTGCACGAAATAATTTATCTGGTTTGGAGTTTGCTGAAGGAATTCCCGGCACACTTGGCGGAGCTATAGCAATGAATGCTGGTGCATATGACAGTGAAATGAAAAATATCATTAAAAAATCTAGTTGCGTTAATATGAGTGGAGAAATCTTCGAGTTTGATAATGCTCAACATGAATTTCAATACAGAAACAGTAAAATAAAGAAGGAAAAGTTGATTGTAATTTCAACTGAGATAGTTTTAATGCCGCAAGAAAATGATATAATAGTTAAGAAAATGAAAGAGTTTTCTAAATTGCGCAATTTAAAGCAACCTTTGGATTTGCCTAGTGCGGGAAGTACTTTTAAAAGACCCGAAGGGTATTATGCAGGTAAACTCATAGAAGATTGCGGATTAAAAGGATGTAAAATTGGCGGAGCTGAAGTCTCTATGAAGCACAGCGGGTTTATTGTAAACAAGGATTCAGCTACTGCAGATGATGTTATTAAACTTATTAAACTAGTACAGGAAAAAGTATTAAAAGATACTGGAGTACAGATTGAAACTGAAGTTGTTGTAATTGGAGAAGAATAAGCTAGGGGGAAGACTTGAATGGAATTCTTAATTGTTACAGGTATGTCCGGGGCAGGAAAAGCGACAACACAGAAGTATTTAGAGGACATGGGGTATTATTGTATAGATAATATGCCGCCTGCATTGATGCCGAAATTTGCGGCTCTTTGCCTAGAGGGAAATGTAATAGAGAAGCCGGCGATGATTGTAGATATTAGAGGGAAGAACTTTCTGTCTGAACTAGTTCCAAGTCTGGAAAAGTTAAGTGAAGCAGGGATTTCTCATCGAACAATATTTTTAGATGCCACAAATGAAGCAATTGTTAAGCGTTTTAAGGAAAACAGAAGGGCTCATCCGTTATCACAAGGTGGAAGAGTACTTGACGATATAGTAATGGAGCGTGAAAGAATTAGTGAAATAAAGGAAATCGCTGACTTTGTAATTGATACTTCAAATTTAACTACTGCACAGTTAAATGATGAGTTATCAAGGGTTTTAAATAACAAGAAAACCCAGGATTTATTTAATGTCTCGGTAGTTTCATTTGGATTCAAGTATGGGACGCCAATCGACTGCGATTTGGTTTTTGATGTGCGGTTTATTCCGAATCCGTTTTATGTGAGTAACATGAAGCATTTATCTGGCAAGGACAAACAAGTCGAAAAATACGTAATGGGATTTGATGAGACGAAAGAATTTCTGAAAAAACTAATTGAAATGATTAACTTCCTACTTCCGCTTTATAAGCGAGAAGGAAAGGCACAACTTGTAATTGGCGTGGGTTGCACGGGAGGTCGTCACCGCTCAGTAGCAATAGGCGAGGAATTATATCGCGAGTTAAAGAAGAATGGAAACATTACATCCATTCAGCACAGAGATATTTCGAAAGACGGTAGAGGTGTCAAAAAATGAGGTTTCTCGAATGGTTGAGACCTGGACTGGGGATTAAGCGTTGGGCACTCGTAGGACTATCTGGAATCATAGTAACTGGTTTTGGATTGGTTTATTTGTGGTCGGATGTCTGGTGGAGTATGGAGCAATATATGTTTGCTGCTTTCATGCTAGTTTCAGGCGTCGTACTTGTAATTTTAGCAATAAAAAATATTATGGGAGCTATGTTCAAATTGGCTTCTAGTTCTAAGAACTCGGGTTTTTCAGTTGATATAAATGCTGAGAAACTGAGTTCCCTT
>Ga0194056_10001649_pt1 | contig 12137 bp, 10 predicted proteins | sample SepL4413m_MetaG_FD_155458 | JGI IMG/M metagenome (GOLD analysis project Ga0194056, IMG submission 155458) | Anoxic zone freshwater microbial communities from boreal shield lake in IISD Experimental Lakes Area, Ontario, Canada - Sep2016-L442-13m | ecosystem: Environmental > Aquatic > Freshwater...
TTCTGTGAGGGGCATTGAAGTCTTCTCACATGGTTGAATATTGTGGCACTCCGCATATCGAAAGAGCGGAGAAACAGAGAATACAAAGCATACCTAAATGAGAAAACCATATTATGTCTACTCGACATACTACGACTGCTGATCGCGCTGAGGGCGAATCGCCCTTTGCTCCCAATGCCGATCATTTGCGGCTGGCTGCCTTGCACGAGAAAAGCGACGTCCAGGCCGAATCCCGTTTCGATCGGTTACGGGAGACGGAACACTTCCTCTCGGAGGCGGCGGTGCTGCCCGCGGAAGATGAGTATCTGCCCGTCTCTGCATGGACGACCCACGTCCCCTTCATGCACTGCCTGGTCCGCTACATGCGCCCCAGGCGTTTTGTGGAACTAGGGAGCCATTACGGCACGAGCTTCTTTGCCGCCTGCCGTACGGTTCTCGAACTGCCCGGCCATACGGAGTGCATCGCCATCGATAGCTGGCGAGGTGATGAGCATTCGTCGCACTACCCTGAAGAAGTATTTGAACAATTCAAACGCCGCCTCGATTCGTCTTACGCTGGCTTCGCGTCCTTCGTTCGCGCCCGGTTCGGCGAAGCGGTCGGGAGTTTTTCCGACGGTTCAATCGACTTACTGCACATCGATGGCTATCACACGTACGACGCCGTCAAGAACGATTTTGAGAGTTGGTTGCCGAAGATGTCCGATGCCGGCATCGTCATCATGCATGACACATGTGTGCGGAGCGGTAACTTTGGCGTGTTCCGTTTCCTGGATGAGCTTTCCAATCGTTATGCCTGCGTGAATCTCGCTCATGATAGTGGATTGGCGATCGTGTCCGTCGGCAAGGCCCAAACGCGATGCCAGAAGCTCGTCGAGGCATGGGCGGCCGATGAGGGGCTGGCAAACGTGGTGGTCGAGTTCTTTAAGTGCGCCGGGTTCTTCAGTTCGCGCTATGGCGAACTGCAGAAAGCCGTCGCCGAGCGCAATCAGCGGCAGCAACTCACCGAGGACGAAGTGGCCAGTTTGCGAACTGAGATTCAGCAAGCTGCCGCTGCATTGGCCGTCGCGCACACCCAACTTACGGAAGCCTGCCAACAGATAGCCGACCTGAATCAAACAGTAGAATCTGTAGAGCGATGGCAGAAGCGTTCTTGGTTTAATCGCGCCTTTCACAAATGGCGCCGACCTGAGGCAAGCCGAGGGAAGATTGGCCTTCTAAAAAAGCTGGAACGATCTATTCGGAAGCGGTGCGGGCTGAATTGACCGCGCTGCGAGCCTCGGTGTCCTGGCGGCGCGGAAGGCCGCCATCCGAGTCCTGGATTTTATGGACAATTCTATATCGACCAGCATCCCGTGTTTAGTGGGTTGAGGTAGCACTTGGTTCTGACACGTCAGGATGTTGTGAATTCGTTTGGCGATTGCAAACGCAAGGCGAAATTTTCAGTTGACAATGTTAGATGAGGGCTATAAAAAGGGTCGCCCTCATGAAGTGCGTCATGCCAAGTGTCAACGAATATTCGCACTTCCTCATTGAACCTGCATTGCTTCTCAATGGTATCATCCGCTCCGCGCGTCTTTGACTCGTAGTGCGTCAACGCAGCGAAAGGAGTCCACACAATCCAGTACCCCTTGCGACGGATGCGCATACACAAATCGATGTCGTTGAAGGCGATGGCGAACCGCTCATCAAAGCCTCCTACCCCCTCGAAGACCTCCTTGCGGAGCATCAAACAGGCACCCGTAACAGCCGACATATTCTGAGTCACCACCAGTCGGTGGAAGTATCCGGTCGACGACCCGGAAAAATACTTGTGCGCATGACCCGCAACGCCGCCGATTCCTAAAATGACCCCCCCATGCTGGATGTCGCCATCGGGATAGAATAGCTTGGCTCCGACCGCTCCCACCTCGGGTTGCATGGCGTGCTCCAGCATGCGTTCCAGCCAATCCGGGTTCCTCGCTTGCGTATCGTTGTTCAGAAGCAGGAGTACCTCACCGCGGGCCTGGGTCGCAGCGAAGTTATTCAACTTGGAGTAGTTGAAGCGATCATCCCAGGGAATCAGGCGAATCTCAGGCCGTCGTTCCAGAGTCCGGTAGTAAGCAAAAGTTTCGGGACGGCGGCTTTGGTTCTCGACAAGGAGAATTTCATAGTTTGTGTAGGTTGACCCCGCAATCGATTCAAGGCAACGGTCCAGCATGTCGACATGGTCTTGGGTTGGGATAATGATGGATACCATCGGTCTGCGGAGTAGGGACCGCCGGACATCATACGTATGAGGAGACACGCCATCGGTAACTGATCCCGCGATTGCCTGCCGGGCGAGGTGCTCGCGAACGGCCTTTTTGCCTGCCTGGTGCGCCTCGTTCTTACCCGCTCCTTTACTCATGGAAGCGCGATGTTGCCGCCAATGGTAAAGAATCTTGGGAATATGATAAATATGCGATGCTCGTTCCGTAGCGCGCAAAACTAGGTCGTGGTCCTGCGAACCATCAAACCCCTCTCGTAATCCGCCAACTCTTTCCAGCAGGTCGCGGCGAATCACGACCAGATGGCAGATGTAGTTGTGGCTACGGAGCGTATCGGGGGACCAGTCCGGTTTGAAATGAGGGTGCTCTCGGTTTCCATTTTCATTGAGGTGGTCCTCGTCCGAGTAAATAAAGTCCAGTTCAGGCTCGTCATTCAAAGCCCTCACGACTTCAAACAAGGCAAAAGGCGCCAACGTGTCATCGTGATCCAAGAAGGCGATGTAGTCGCCGGAAACCAGTTCCAAAGCCGCGATCGAATTGCCGGCGATTCCGCGGTTCTCCGGCAGGAGTGCCAGACGAATTCTCGCATCCCGGCGAGCATATTCTTCCAGAATCCGCGCTATCTCCGCTGCGGGGCTTGCCCCGTCGGCTAAGCAGATCTCCCAATTCTCGTAGGTCTGCGCAAGCACGGAATCGAGCATGGCCCTTAAATAGGCAACGGGCGGATTGTAGAGCGGAACCACGAGGCTGATTCGAGGTGAATGTGCGAATCGCAATTTGCGTTGTCGGCCAAGATCCTCAATGCTCGGTTCGTTTTCAACGATCCACTGCACATAACCGTTTCGCGAACAAGGTGTGTCGCCGGTCTTGTTCTTGCCAAACAACCACCTCCAGCAATTCCGCACGCCGCTCGCGATCCGACTCTCGTAGAAACGCAACTGGAGCCGTTTACGCCAACGACGGATTCGCTGTTCCAGCCTTCGACCCAACCACGGCCGTTTCATCGCAGGATTCTTGTCCATGGAGTGCTTTTCTGATCTTGTCTTCCTATTACGCTGAATCCGCAATGAGCAGTCTTCGCGGGGTGCGCCAGATTCAAACTACAGTAGAGGGCTACGGTCATGCTGCTGCTTCGTTACTCACCGGGGCATGAATAGTTACGCCACGAGATTTTTGTACGGACTCAGTTAATCGCCTTGTCAGGCCGAATTGCGTCAGCAACGCTACGACGGCTGCAAACCCCAACATAATGAACACATGGTAGCTTACAAGGAGATGGTTTATCACTTTATCCAGCCTACCCGTCTTGATAATAGCACTGACCGCCATCCCATCCGTTGTGCTTGAATCGGCAACACGAATATTGGCAGGCAAAATTGCTCGAATGTCGGGTGACGCAAGGATGGAAGCCAATCGCTTGGAATCGGGATAGGGCACATGGAGATATGGCTTGTCTTCCAGATGCTTGAAATCACCAGTAGCCAAATACGCCCTTGTGTTGATTTCCTGCGCAAGCCCAGTATCACGTTTTGCGGACAGATCGGCCGGAATGTGTCTGCCGGCGTACATCCCCAAAGAAATCAAGACTATGCTTGCCCAGACGGCCACACCGGGAATTGTCCAGCTATACCGTTTCCCGACACTGCCTTGGGCATTCGCAATCGAACATACAAAGTTCACCAGAATGCCAATCGCAAACAAATCCAGATAGCGCGAGGAACGATTGCCAACGGCCCGACCATAGGCAATGGTGACGGCTTGCCCAAGCGTCCATACGACGAGCGCTAGCAAGAACCAGTTGCGACTATTCGCTGGCGGACGTTTCCAAAGCATGACGCCAACAAAAACCAAAGCCGGTAGATTGACAATGAGTACTGCAAAGGACGAAATCGGCCAACCGAGAATTGCCGCCAATGCATGAAGAAATTGAGGAAACGAAGCGGCTTTCAACGCTGCATGGTGCGGCAAGGACGGGGACAGCGCGATGCCAATCGCGGCAAGGCCGGCAAGAATCGCAGCAGCAATCAACTGCTTGTGGGTTCTACGCAGCCCCATCGCATAAAACAGAAGACTTACGATTGCAGCAGCGGCAGGGGCGCAAATGCCTGATGCCATGGAGAGGAAAGCAAACATCGCACAAACCACACCGGCCCACCAACCGGCCGAAAGCGGATGTTGGGTTACGGTGAGCCACAAACAGGCAATACTGAATAGCAAGACAAAATAGAACTGCGACTGAAAGCCTGCTAGCGTGTTTTCCCAAGCATAGGGAACGCTAAAGAGAACCAGTGAAAAAAGCAGCAAGGTCGGCAAATGATTGCGCCCGATAACTCGCGTCAGCAATGTAATGCCGAACCCAAGTGTAACGATGTGCAGAACGGCGTTGACCACCATCTGGAGCAGAGGATTCCAGATTCCATTGAGGGTCAATAGTGCGAGGGCGAGTAGTCGCGTCGTGAAAATGCGATGCTCGTTGTGGGGTGAAAATAAGTCAGCCCAGCCCAGCCCGCCTTCGAGGAAAGGTTTATATAAGTTTGCTGCTTCCGCGTCCCACTGGTCCCAATAGGGTGTTGCGTTACCATAGGTGCCAATAAGCCATAATTTACTTCCAAAAAGGATAGTTGCAAAAGCACTAAATGCCAGAAGTGTCGCCCAGCGGCTAGGAACAAAATGGGGCGGCTGATTCGTTGCCAGCGACAAAGGTGCCACTCTCGTGAATATCCCTCGGATTGTTGAAATCACCGTTGGTCTCCTGAGTTCAGATTCAAAAAAAACCGGGAGGTGTACCACGTCAATCAACACGTCGCGCGGCCACAATAAATTCCAACCATGGGATGATCACTTTAGTGAAACGCGGCGGCATCAAGTATTCTCAACCTTCATTGCTGACAAAGCCGCAAAGCGATCTAATTTCACCGGTGTAGCTCCTTTTTTGCCTAGCGAGGCATAAAACTCGCACCCACATGTATTGAACTCCGCTTTGATTTCCAGGCTTATCAAACCCAAGCCTTGCAAATCGGAAAACAAAAGGCGGAATGATGATGGCGTGAACCGCCAACAGTGGACATCCATATATTCTTCAGTAGCTACTGATCTTTCCCAATGTGCTTGGGCTTCAGCAATTGTATGCACAAGTTCGTCTGCGCAGCCTAGTTCATCATCGCCCCACGCAATATTGCCTTTTCGCTTGGCGGCATTTGCAACGTGATCAAATATCTGCCCATGACTCGGTTTTACCCTTTTATCCGTGTATGCATCGAGCACATTTCCGGTAAAGCTAACCGAAGAAAAATAGTCAAAGCAAAAGCGTTTATCTGGTATCACCAAAGACAGAATTCCCTCGGGCTTGAGTAATGCCTCGCATTGTTGCAAGAACGAAATCGGATCTGGCACATGTTCAATGACATGACTGGCAATGATCCAGTCATAGCAACTCTCTTTACCTATCAAAATCGGATAGGGTTCACCGTGCCAAACAAAATCAACCTCTTCAATGCTGTCCAGATTGATTCCGTGTTCTTGATATTTGTTTCGCAAATCTGTCGCACTTGCGTGATCAAGAATATGCACGTTGAACCCCTTTTTCTTCGGCGCAATCGGGTTGTGACTTGGCCCAATTTCTAGCCCCAATCCTTTTTGGTTAAGCAGATGAAAAACTTTTTCTTCGCGTGTGTGTTGAGCTACTGACATGCGATCTTCTCTTGCATGAGCCATCCTTAGCCTCCGTTGCCCACAACGCCTAATCGGCAGTAGGTGGGGCGAGTAAGGATTCGTCCAACCCGTCTCAGGCAATCCCTGCAACCACAATCGGCTGTATTGGTAGCTTTGCTGTCAGCACAACATGTTGTATGTCGAGACAAGGGCTGACGAGTTGGTCGAAGCTTTAAGTGGGTCGCCGGGGTGGATTGTCGCAGGCTACCACGATCATGTCAATAGTAGTCGCCCTGTCAAAAAGCCTTGTGAGCCGAACACACCCAACAAATCCGCAGCCACGAGTCGGCTTCGATGTATTAGGCGGCTTTCTCACGGGGCGCGACACTCGACGCCCCCGATAGGGCACACCGCTGAGAATCCCTCTCGTTCTTCTGAGCGCGCACAAGGAACTGGCGGCCGAAGATTCGCCACGCAAAGGGCAGACGCAAATACATTTTTATCAGCAAACCGGTCTTAGGGAGTCGGCTGCGCGTCGTATAAGGGAGAAACTGGGTCGCCCCAATTCGCCGCGCACAGCGCAGGTGGTTGAGAAACTCGCCGTAACCGCAGCCCAGATCCAGTACCGTGTCGTCAGCGGAGACCCATTGCTGAAAGAAATGCTCCTGCTCTCCTGCCTGCTTCAGACTGGGCCGTCTCGTCAATGCGATTGTGCGCAAGTCATGCCGCCAGATCGCGCGACGCTGCTTCGTGAGGAGTTGGCTTAAATGGATACACGACCTCTTCAATTCGCTTGAGCCGTAATTCCAGGTCGGAAATACTCTTTTCATAGGCGACTCCGGCGGCAAGTCGCTCGGCAACCAGGTCGTCGGATATGAGTTGACGTTGAAAATAGAACATCAGCACCGTGCAGAGATATTTGCGTCCCATTTCCCGTAGTTTCAGCTTGGAAGTACCCCACGTGCGTCCATACCAGCGTATGGGCACCTGAACGATTTCATAGCGACGAATGAGTGCGCTGAGTGACATTTCCAACGTGATATTGAAATGACTCGCACGATACGGCCCACAGTCGCGAATGACGGCCGTACGGTAGGCCTTGAAGGCGTTGGTCAAATCGTTGAATCGTGTCTGGAACAGAAACTGGATGCAGCGGTTGACAATACGATTGACAATCAGCTTGACCAAGGGATAGTTTTCGGTACTGCTTCCCTTTATAAAACGAGAGCCGTAGACGCAGTCGTATCCCTCAAGAATTTTGCGATAGTAGACGACCACGTCCTCTGGATCGTCGGAAAGGTCGGCCATGCAAATCACGACCACATCGCCTTGCACATGATCGAGGCCGGCCCGGACAGCACGGCCGAACCCACCTGGGGGCTTCCGGGTGACTAGGTGAATAGCCGGATCCTTCGTCATCGCCTTGCGCACAACAGCCTCAGTATCATCCTGGCTGTTGTCGTTAACGACGATGATTTCATAGGGAATGTGGTGGACATCTCGAACGACCCTTTGCAATTCCTCCAGAGTCTTGCCGATGTTCTTCTCTTCGTTGAACGCCGGAATGACGATCGATAGTTTCACGGAACCGAACCTCCTTGGGAACAGAGTTCATTCAAAAAGCGGTGCCAGCGCATCATGGTGGGAATCGATCCATTGGTAGATGTCTAGCAGTATCTGCTCAACACCGCGAAGAGGCTGCCAGCCGAACTCGCGCTCGACCTTGCGGGCATCGGTCAGATAGATGCGCAAATCCATGGCGTTAGTTTTGGACACGGGGGTGATCGGGACACAATGGCCGCTTAGCGTTTGGCAGGCAGTAGTCAATTCCAGCAATGACACGGAGGTTCGCAATCCCCCGCCGACGTTGTAAACGCTGCCGTCCCATTTCTCGGGCAATCCCATCTGCAGTACCATGAGGTCGAATAGGTCGTCAACGTGCAATAGGTCGCGCACCTGCTTCCCTTGTCCCTCAAAGCCGATGTATTGCAACGGTTTCTGAAAATAATGCCGGGCAACCCAGAGCGTGATTACGCCTTGGTCAACTTTTCCCATTTGCCAGGGGCCGGCCAGAATTCCACAACGATTGATGATCCCCTTCATGCCGGTCGCGTAGACGTACTCTTGCAGCAATATCTCCGAGGCCAGCTTGCTGGCTCCGTAGAAGGAACGCGGGCCATCCAGCGAGAAGGATTCGGCAATCCCCTTCTCGGAAAATCCTGCAATCTTGCCGGCATCGGTCCAGCAAAATCGCGTGGATTCTTCACGAAAAGGCAAAGCATTGATCGCGGAAATCGGATAAACGCGACTCGTGCTCAGGAGCATGAAGGCAGCACCCCGCAAGCGGGCCGCCTCCAGGCACTGGATGGTTCCGTTGAGATTGTTGTTCAGAACATAGCGTGGAGTTCCGCTGGCTCCCGCCTGGACCGAAGGCTCAGCAGCACAGTCGATGAGCAAATCAAAAGCGGGCAATGCCTCCAGGTCTTCCACGCAGCGCACATCTCCGTGGACAAAATGGACGCCGGCCGCGCGAAGGCGAGGTAAATTCAGCTCGCTTCCACGGCGATGTAGGTTGTCGAAAGCGGTGACGGTAACCCTGGGAAACTGGTTCTTGAAGCGGATCGCCAAGCTCGATCCCACAAATCCAGCTCCGCCCGTAATCAGGATGCTTTCAAAAGCCATGGTACACCGATCGTGGGCTGTTGGAGTCGATTGGACGCCGAATAGAAGATTTCCCGCAAAATGCGATCGAGATCATAACTGTAGGACCAAGCGGGGTAGTGGGCCTGAAACTTTCGTGTGTCGCTGATATACCAGATGTGGTCGCCGATCCGGTTCTGTTCTGAATAGACGACCTTCATCCGTTTACCGGCCATTTGCTCACAAAGCGTGATGGCCTCCTTCATCGAACAGTTGCTGTGGCGTCCGCCTCCTGCGTTGTAAACTTCGCCGGGGCGCGGAGCCTGATAAAAATGCCAGAACATGTTGATCAAGTCGAATGAGTGGATGTTGTCACGAACCTGCTTGCCACGGTAGCCGAAAACCGTATAGGTCTGACCGGATGTCGCACACTTGACCAGGTACGACAGGAATCCATGCAACAGGGTTCCAGAATGGCCTGGTCCCGTAAGACAACCACCACGAAATGTTCCGGTCTTCATCCCGAAGTAGCGGCCGTACTCTTGAACCATTGCGTCGGCAGCTAGCTTCGAGACGCCGAACAACGAATGCTTGGTCTGATCAATCGACATCGATTCGTCAATGCCGTACTTGGCAAAGGCGTGGTCGGGAGCTACTTCCCATCGGGACTCCAGTTCCACCAGTGGCAGCTTATTCGGGTTGTCGCCGTAAACTTTGTTCGTGGAGGTGAAAATAAACACCGCATCAGGGCAATGCTTGCGCGTCGCTTCCAGCAGAACCAAGGTGCCGTTCGCGTTAACGGAAAAGTCCGTGTGCGGATCTTTCGCCGCCCAGTCGTGGGAAGGTTGTGCCGCCGTATGGATAACCAGAGCGATGTCCTTGCCGTATTCGGCGAAAACCGATTCAATGCTTGCTACGTCGCGGATATCGATGTCGTGGTGGCGGTATGCTGGAATGGTCGCCTCAAGTTCGCGACGGCTCCACCTGGTGGAGGCATCGTCACCGAAGAAAACCTGTCGCATGTTGTTGTCAATGCCGACGACTTCAAAACCCTTGCCGCTAAAAAAACGCACAGCCTCTGCGCCAATAAGTCCTGCCGATCCGGTTACGATTACCACGCTCATGAGGGGCTTTCTTAGCTAGGACGGCCTTCCTGGGCCGTCTGAAAATCGACGGGCTAGGAAGCCCATCCTACATGATGATTTGCACAACTTATTCTTTTTCGACGACTGCCTGAAGCGACTTGTAGCAAACGAGGCTTGGTGGGGCAATACCAAATTGCGGCGGATTTTAAAGCAACGAGGTAAACTCACGGAGACACGTTCTTGTGCGACAGAATCAGGGGTAGAGCTTCGGCCAACCCGTCAGCCTTTGTCCCGACATGCAACATGTTGTGCTGACAGCAAAGCTGCCAATACAACCGATTGTGGTTAACGGTTTGCGCAGGTTCTCGTTTGCAGCCTGATTAGGACAAGCGAATCAAGTGATCGGTGGATCGGATGCTCAGGGGCATAAATGGCCCTTTTCCGCCGAAGGCAGTATTAGGCCCGTGCTTTAGCAACCAAAACCTCCCATTCCCCCCGCGTCCCGACCGCCTACGGCGGTCGGGACGCGGGAGGTGGTCGATCCGGTCATTCCAAAACCCGTGCTAAAGCACGGGCCTAATACCGGCTGCGCCGGGAATGACCATAAATGGCCATGAAGACGCTTGTTGGCCAGCCAAAAGATGCGGGTAAGGACAATCCATGAATTGGAACGCATTGACCCGAAGCGCGAGCGAGGTTGCTAAGTCGTTGCCTCGCTTGCGCTTCGGGCTGGTATGGATTGGGACAATCTCAACTGCGGACAGTATACGTAGTGAAAATGGTGGGGCTCGCCGACCATACTGCGCACGGTGCCGTTGTCCCACCCTACTTTCTACTTTTCGCCCCCCCTCTTATCCGTGTTTCCAGCCCTGTTTCCATCCGTGGCCAAGCCTTTTCCACACAGCCGTAGTTCCATGCCGTGGCTTTTTTGGGTAAAATGGAGTTGGCCGAGTGAAAATCTGACGACTCCAGTAGGTCTTGAACAAAAAAGGCAACCGATGATCGGCGCATGGCGAGAAAGAATTACCGTGGAACCTTGTTACACCCATGATCGATCCGGAACAACAACGTGACTTTGCCCTGGATGTGGTTCGCCAACTCCGCGCGGTCGGCTTTGAGGCTTATTGGGCGGGCGGCTGCGTCCGCGACGAACTGCTGGGCCGCAAGCCCAAGGATTACGACGTGGCCACCAAAGCCACGCCGCCGGAAGTCCGTGCGCTGTTTGGCCACAAACGAACCCTTCCGTTGGGAGCCGCTTTTGGCGTGATTACCGTGCTGGGGCCGCGGCCGGCGGGGATGATTGAAGTTGCCACTTTCCGCCACGACGCGGAATATAGCGACGGCCGCCATCCCGATCGCGTCACCTTCAGTTCCGCCCGCGAAGATGCCGCACGACGCGATTTCACCATCAACGGCATGTTTTTCGACCCGATTGACGGTCAGGTGATCGACTTCGTCGCGGGGCAGGAAGACTTGCATCGCCGCTTGATCCGGGCGATTGGTTCGCCACGATTGCGGTTCGGCGAAGACAAGCTGCGGATGCTCCGCGCGGTCCGCTTTGCCGCCATGTTTGGCTTTACAATCGATGCGGAGACGGCCGCCGCAGTCCGCGAGATGGCCCACGAGATCACGGTCGTCAGTCCTGAACGGATTGCCATGGAAATGCGCCGCGTACTGACCGAGACCGGCCGAGTGCAGGGGGTTCGCCTGTTGGTCGAACTAGGTTTGGCCGCGGCCGTGCTGCCGGAGATCGTCGCGCGCGATGCGACAACGCAAGCCCAGGCCGAGCACGCGCTGGGCGTATTGGGGCGACTGCGGAATCCAAACTTCCCCTTGGCCTTGGCGGTCCTTTTGGCTGAACAGGCTGATGTAGCGACGGTCCGCGAGGTGGGGATACGCTGGAAGCTATCAAACCAAGAGACCGACGAAGCGGCTTGGCTGGCCGCGCATCGTGATGCTTTGGCTGGAGCACGCTTCCTGCGCTGGTCAAAGTTGCAGCCCCTGCTCGTACATCCCTGGGCCGAGTCCTTGGTGGCCTTGCATGAGGCTTCGTCGTCGCATGGGCCGGACGAAGCGGCGTATTGCCGCGAATGGTTCGCTCAACCGCGCGAGAAGCTCGACCCGCTGCCGCTGCTGACCGGCGACGATCTGCGCAGGCATGGTTTCCATCCCGGCCCCAAGTTCAAGAAGATCCTGCAAGCCGTTCGCGATGCGCAGCTCGATGGAGAGATCCAAACGCAAGAAGAATCGCTGCGACGGGCCACGGAAATGATTTAGAAAAGTAAAATCTCGCAAGACAGATCAACAACATCCATCAACCCCCGGAACCATGTCATGGACAAGAAAGCAAAGAAGCGGATCGACGTTCTCAACACGCGGATCACCACCCTGCGGCAGCAGTTGGCGGGTGCCCGCAAGCAGATGGACGACCCTCAAGAAGTGAAGAACCTCGAGAAGCAACTTGGCGCGGCCGAAGCCGAATTGGCAAAAATCAAGGAAGGGTGAAGCTCCTGGG
>Ga0194056_10001652_pt1 | contig 12113 bp, 12 predicted proteins | sample SepL4413m_MetaG_FD_155458 | JGI IMG/M metagenome (GOLD analysis project Ga0194056, IMG submission 155458) | Anoxic zone freshwater microbial communities from boreal shield lake in IISD Experimental Lakes Area, Ontario, Canada - Sep2016-L442-13m | ecosystem: Environmental > Aquatic > Freshwater...
TCGTATTGCCTTCTCCGCTTCGTCGGCGGCCGCATGGGCCTCATCGAGAGTTAGGTCGCGCGGCAGCTTCAGGTGCAGGGAAAGCTCAAGGCTGCTGTCAGTTCGCACAAGTTCAACATTGTGAACTTCGCGAATAGCAGGGACGGTAAGTGCCGCCGCGCTCGCTCTGGCACGGGTTGAGGCGCGTGATTCGTTTGGCTCAACATGGACGACTACATCGCTGTCGCCAAGCGCCTCGCGGACGGCGGCTTCGACCGATTCGGCGACAGCATGGCCTGCGCTTAGGCCGGTGTCAGGCTCGACGGCAATTACAACATCAGCGAAGGTGCGATTACCTGCTCCACGAAGGCGAAGTCTCCGCAGTTCAATGCCATTACCGAGTGCAGCGATCGCCTCGCGAGCCGCTTGATCGGACCCGACTGGGGCACTGTCCATCAGGACAGAAATATTTGTACGCATCAGACGCACCGCCGCGACAATCACCAGTACAGCTACGACAAGGGCTGCCCACGAATCAGCATTGCCATAGCCGAATGTGACAAGTGCGAGGCCAAGCAGCACGGCAATTGATCCACCTAGGTCACCTGCGAAGTGAAGGGCATTGGCGTGGAGGGCTGCGCTTCCATGGCTATGGGCAACGCGATCCGAGGCGATCATCCTCGTGAGGTCAACGATGATCACGATTGCGAGAATCGCAAAGGTCCACCAGGCGACGGTAGGTGCTGCATGGCCGCTGCTTGTCAGCCGAGTGATCGCCTCGTAGATGATCAGGCCGCTGGCTGCCAGCAGTACGGTTGCCTCTGCAAGCGCCGCTAGGTGCTCAGCCTTGTTGTGACCAAACGGATGCTGTTCATCAGGTGGCTGCTCACCGACACGAACCGCGAGGAAGGTAAGTAGCGCTGCAACCAGGTCGGTAGCTGAGTGCGCGGCCTCGGCAAGCAGGCCGAGCGAACCAGCCGCGATGCCAGCCCCCAACTTCAGCGCGACGAGCGCCGAAGCTGCGACGATCGAAAACAGCGCTGTTCTGCGAACCACGCTCACCTCTTCAGCCTACGCGAACTGGCGACCGGTTAGTCTCGATCGGGCAATGGCTACCGCCAAAATGATCCTCGTTAGCCCAGCCGGATTTGGCCGTGACGAGCTCGGAGCAGCACTCGAACGGGCTGGCCACAAAGTCAAGGCTGTTAACCCGGGCACTGATGACGGCGATTGGGCTGGATTTGACGCGATTGTCTATCTGCCCGGCGAAGATCCACTTGCGGCAGGGCCAGTGGTTGGCGAGGAGGTTTCGCGGCTGGCCAAATTGGCCGCTTCGGCGGGTGCGCGGATCGTCTATTGCTCCACATCGCTGCTCTACGACGATCTCGGAGAGACTGAGAACGCGGCAAATGATCCTGAGTTGGCGGTGTCGGCTGGCCTTGAGCAGCTTGCCGATGCCGAGCTAACTCTGTTTGGTTCAGGTGCGGAGTTTTTGCTGCTTAGGCTCGGCGTCCTGCTTGATCAGCTATCGCCTGCTGCCTCTGAACTTTCCGAAGGGTTGCTCGGCGGCAGGTTGCTGATCCCCGATGATGGCCAGCGGTTCGTGGCACTGCTTGATCGAGCAACACTTGCCGAGGCGCTCGGTCAAGTTGCGGCGAGCAATCTGCATGGCGGCTGGGATCTTGTTGCTGCGACGGCGCCCCTCGACGGACTGCTTGACGAGGCCGCATCCTGCCTCGATCTCGCCCGTGCGCAGCGGGCAAGTGTGGCTACCGCATTTGATCGGGCAGGTGAGCGGGTTGCGCTGCGCTGGCTAGCTTCGCGAAGGGTTACCGGTGCCGCGCTTCGTGAGGCGGGGGCAGCTCAGCCGTGCAGCTGGCAGGCGATTGTGAGAGCGTCACTGCTGTGAGCGATCTCAAATCAATGTTCCAAGGCGGCAACGGCACTAAGTCTTCGCGAGTCTTGCGATGGCTGATTCCGATACTGATGATTGTTGCCGGACTGGTTCTGATTGGAATTAGTAGCAGTGAGGTGATGACCGGACTTGGCGTTGCGCTTGCCCTCGGCTCAACAGTCGTGATATTTGCCGGTTGGCTCGCAAGGCTTGACGATGACAGCGAGCGGATTCGCGAGGAGGATGCTCGTGATGTTGTGCGTCGGACCGGCCGCTGGCCCGACGAGCAGTGAACTGTCACCTGCTCAAGTCGTTGCGGGTAGCCTTAGGCATGGGCCGAAACACGCTCCTTGCGGTCACCTGCCTACTGATTGCTGGCTGCGGTTATGGAGCAGCACCACCGCTAGTGCGTGGTCAAGTTGCACCGGCGGCCCGCACTGCCGCTTCACTTGGCCCACTTACTTTGAAGGTTGCCGCAGCCGGTGACGTTGCCTGCGGATCGCCCGTCTCATCATCGGGCTGCCGCGGCGCCGACACCGCGAATCAGATTGAGGGGCTGCGCCCAAATCTTGTCCTCGCGCTAGGTGACCTCGTCTACGACAGTGGCTCTCTCGCCCAGTTCAAGTCGGGCTACCAGCCAACTTGGGGACGCTTCAAGAGCATTACATTCCCAGTCCCTGGCAACCATGAGTACGGAACGGCCTCTGCTGGCGGCTTCCGGACATGGTGGGGCCCATCGGTATTGACGGCGGGAAAGACATGGCATGCGACAAGGCGGGGAGGATGGCTGGTTCTTGGTCTTGACTCAAACTGCGGGGCAGTAGGTGGCTGCGGAGCTAGCTCAGAGCAGGGACGCTGGCTGGCAAATCAACTTAAGTCCGCACCGAAGTGCACGATCGCGATCTGGCACCATCCGCGCCGTTCGTCTGGCCCGCACGGCGATAACGCTGTCGTGCAGCCTCTCTGGGCAATGCTCGCCAACGCAAAGGCTGAGCTCGTTCTAAGCGGACACGATCATGATTACGAGCGTTTCGCGACGCTTGATGCGAATGCCAACCCCGCTTCAGCTGGGATGCGCCAGTTTGTTGTTGGCACCGGCGGCAAGACCTTCTACCCGGTCGGGGCGCCAAAACCGGGCAGCCGTGCGACCGTTCAGGGGCTTGCAGGCGTACTGTCGCTGGAGCTGCACAGCGGCGGCTACATGTGGAAGTTCCTCACAACCGATGGCAAGGTTCGCGATAGTGGATCGGCCGCCTGCAGCTGATCGCCGGCGATCGAATTGTGAAGATCGCGGTAGGGGCATTGTGAAGTGGCTCGCGACCTGTCACGGTGGGTAGGTGATGAGACCGAGCCTGCCCGACGACTTCAAGGTTCCAAGCATTGACGTCCAAGCCGCCAAAGCTGAAATTAGGGCTGCCGGTGCCGACCTTAAGGCCGCCGGCGCCGACCTCAAAGCGGTTGGTACGGAGATGGTCGAGAAGGTCAAGCCAAAGCTGCGCGGCTATATCCATCAGTATGGGTTCTTCGTTGCCCTTGCCCTAGGCATTGGTCTCGTGGCCTTCGCGGACGGTCTTGAGGCGAAGATTGCTGCCCTCATCTATGTCCTCTCAGTTGCCGGAGTCTTGGGGACAAGCGCCCTCTATCACCGGATCACCTGGTCTGTTCCGGCGAGGATCCGGATGCGAAAGCTCGACCACTCGATGATCTTCGTGATGATCGGCGGAACCGTCACGCCAATTGCCCTGCTCGCCGTCAGGGGGACGCTCGGCATTGTGTTGCTCAGCCTTGTTTGGGGCGTTGCCCTCGCCGGAATAATCATGAAGCTCGCTTGGATTTCGGCACCAAAGCCACTCTCGGCAGCGATCTATGTCTTTGCTGGCCTGATCGGTGTTATTGCTGTCGGCGAACTGGCAGGAACTGTCGGACTCGTTGCTGTCGGCGGTATCGCGTTCGGAGGACTGCTCTACATAATCGGCGCGGCAATTTATGCGACCGGGCGTCCCGATCCGTTCCCGACGGTCTTCGGCTACCACGAGGTATTCCATGTGCTCGTCGTCGTCGCAGCCTTGGTCCACTTTGGTGTGATCGCCGGCTGGGTTGTGCCGCTCAGCGCCTGACTCAGAGATTCGGCGCTGATAAGCATCACCGCTCACCTGAGTGCCTCGCCAACCTAGGCGCTGAGGTATTGGAGCTGAGGCGGCAAATTACGAAGTTGCCTGCGGCCGTTTCTCCTCAACCTTGGCGGAGCCATCGTTGCCCGCAGCCCGATACGCTCCGCGGAGCGCCCTCCTAGCTCAGTTGGTAGAGCACTTCCATGGTAAGGAAGGGGTCACCGGTTCGAGTCCGGTGGAGGGCTCTCGATTCAGCGGGAGTGCCTCACCGCACCGGCTTGGCGCGAGGTCACGCTCCGTTAGCTGCCCGGTCACGGATCTCCTTGCGAATCTCGGCAAAGCGAATTGCCTCGTAAGCGACAAGGAACCCGACTACGGCGAAGACCATTCCAATCGCAGCAAGGGCTGGAATGGCCAAGGCGACGGGCAGCAGTAACAGCAAGAGCACCGCGGCCACTAGGCGGGTCCAGCCGACCGTCCTGATGTTTCGATAGCGGAACGCGACCTGCCCCAGTAGGTAGAGAGCCGGGCCGCCGACAAGTGCAAGAGCTGGGATCAACTCGAGATGGTGGTCGGCATGCCCCAGCGCCTTTTTGAGGCCCAAGGCGAGCAGGACGACCCCAGCGATCATTGGCAGGTGGATGACGCTGTAAGCATCCCTTGCGAGCCGCGCCCTGTCGACTGGACCGACACTTGCCAGTCTCTGCTCGGCTGCGACTGCCGTGACATCGAAGTATGTCCACCAGAGCGAGGCTGCGATCGCGACTCCCATCGTGACGCCGGCGACAAGTGCGAAGTCGAGCGGCTGGCCGGAGGCTGCCGCGCCGAGGGCGACTATCGACTCGCCGAGCGCGATGATCACGATCAGGCCGTGCCGCTCGGCGAAGTGGCCTGCGTGGACTCGAAATCCCGAGGTGTCCGACATGAATGGCGTAGCGACGTCGATCAGCAGTGCGACGAGCCAGATCCAGATCTGCGCGTCGCCGCCGACCAGCGCGCCGACAATCAAGAGCAGTGAGCTGAACATGAAGCCCGGCGCGAGCTTGAGGATCGCACCATGGTTGGGGTCGTCCGGGTCGGTGCCGTAGGCGTAAAGGCCAACCTGCATCGTCCGGACGAGTCCGTAGGCGCAGGCCATCAGCAGGGCCTCGTCGCCGAAGGCGCCGGGCATCGCCAGGGCGACCACGACGAGTGCGGCCATCGCCGTGAAGATCGTCAGCCGCGTCGGAACGTCGTCGCTGTCAACACTGTTTGTAAGCCACGAATAGCCGACCCACGCCCACCACATCAGGCCGAGAATTATCAGACCCTCGGCGACTCCTCGCCAGTTCAGGTGCGAGGCCAGGTAGGCGGTGACCTGGGTTATCGCGAGGACGAACACGAGGTCGAAGAACAACTCGAGGACGCCGACGCGGCGCTCACCAGCCTGCTCGTCGGTTCCGGGTTCACCGTTGCCAACTAGCTCTTCTTTGATCGAGTCGCTCATCGCCGCCAATACAACCATGAGTCCCGCCCGAAATGGGAACGGCTGCGGTTACTAGCGGGCTACCGGCCGAGGCGTGGGCCGCGGCTGTCGCTGCCAAGTTGGCTGGCGCCACTTGCTGAATCGAGCTCTAGGTCGAGTCCGATCATGATTGCGGCGAGTCCGGCATAGATAGCGACGACCAACTGCAGTTCAATGATTTCGCGGTCGCTGAGTGCCTCACGCACTGCTGCTAGCTGTTGGTCCGACGGACTGCCACGCTCGGTCGTCAGCATTGCGAATTCGAGCATCGCCTGCTCACCTGATTCAAAACCGTCAAGGTCGAGTTGTTTGAGCGCAGAAATCTCAGGCTCGCTAATCCCGCAAATTCGCGCGACCTCTTCGTGCTGGAACCATTCGTATTCGCAATCTGTCAGACGAGCGACGAGCAGAATCACAAGCTCACGGCGGCGTGGTGACAGCTCGGCTTCGTTCCAGAGGCTTGCCGTAAAGGCGGCGAACTTTGGGAAGGCAGCATCTGCTTGGGCGAGCAGCTTGAAGATGCCGATGTCCGGCAGTGCCTTGAGCATCGCTCCGGTCTCAGTTGAAAGCGAAGCTTGGTCGGCAAATGGGATGCGTGCCATAGCATTGACGCTACCGATAACCCACACATTGGGTTGTCCACCAATCCGAAAGGCTCCAGCGTGAGCAAAGTGAAACTTGAGGGCGACCGCATCGTTGTCGAACTTACTGCGACTGAAAAGCTGCTGGCTTTGCGCGGCAACATCAGCGTTCCCGCCGATCAGCTCGTGGCGGTTGATGTCGTTGGCGATGGACTCGGCGAGACGCAGCACTTTCGCAACGGGTTGCGTTCGCCGGGCCTAAGTGTCCCGGGGCAGATCAAGGTTGGGATCTGGCGTCGGGTTGGTGCGCGGGTTTATGTATCCGTGCGAAGGGGCCAGCCAGCAGTCAAGCTAACGCTTGCTGATGGTGGCGAGTGGGGCTCGCTGATCATCAGTTGTGCGGATCCAGAGCAGGTGGCTGCTGCACTGAAGGCCAACTGATGCCCGACTGGCTTGACGAGCCGTTCAGCTTTGAAACAGGCGTTGGCAGCCTCGCGGGCAGTCTGCGGATCGCGAAGAGTCAGGCTTCGCCCGCTCCCGGGGCACTCCTACTCGCAGGTTCCGGGCCGATTGATCGCGACGGTAACGCTGCTGGCATCCCAATCGGGATCCAGCTCGCGATCGCAGATGAGCTTGCCGGCCAGGGGATCGCTTCATTGCGATTTGACAGGCGAGGCATCAGTGACGGTGGTGACTGGCGCGAAGCCTCCTTTGCGGACAACCTTGCCGATGCATCAGCGGCACTGGCGGCGCTCGCAGCTGACCCGCGCGTAGATGCGGCGCGTATTGTCGTCATCGGTCACTCTGAGGGCGCGCTGCACGCGATCCAGCTTGCAGCTAGGCAAGACTCGGGTCCCAAGCCTGCAGCGACAGTGCTTCTGGCCGGAGCAGCCAGACAGGGTGCTGAGATTCTCAAGTGGCAGGCTGAGGCGATCACGCGCAGTCAGCCAGCTGCCGATCAGGATGTTGCGGTTGACGAGGCGATTGCCCAGTCAGTAGCGGCGCAGGCCAAGATCCGTGCAACAGACTCTCCGGTCTCGGAGGTTGATGGTGTCGCGATCAACGCTGGCTGGATGCGCGAGTTCTTTGACTACAACCCGGCTGACGACCTGCAGAGAGTTGCCGGCCCGCTGCTCGCCGTCACCGGTGGCAAGGACCAGCAGGTTCCACCAGCTGACCTTGAGCAGATCGCAGAGCTTGTGCCGGGCCCTTGCCAGACTTTGGCCCCGGAGAACATCACGCACATGCTGCGCACAAATCCGGCGGCCGCAACACTTGCCGACTATTCACGCCAGCTGCAGGAACCGGTTGATGCTGAACTGCTATCCGAGCTAGTCGGCTGGGTAGCCGGAGTCCTCGAGGAGGGTTGAGTAGGGCTATTCGCCCTGGCTTAGCGTGTAGCCGCGCTCGCCATTGAAGCTGTAAAGGTGCTCGGTCATTCCAAACTCGGCACCGGCCTCGTTGAGCCGGCCAAGTAGAGCGACGATCGAGCCATTGTCAGCTGAACCATTGGAGATGAAGCGGCAGCGCCACTGGTCTGTCATGAAGCTCTCCGGTGCAGCGCCGGGCCAGACGCGCTGACCGCGGTTGCTGATCTGTGAGAGTTCGAACTGTTCGCCAGCGAGCGGAGCAAGTCGTTCGCCAAGCTCGGCTGGGGTCTCGCCGCGCCAGGTCACGAAGACATCGACGCCATCAAGTGTCTTGTTGGCTTCGGGGCCACGAGGCTTGACGGCTGGCACGGCCATTGGCGCGCCGGCCGCATAGGAAACGGCCTTAAGTGTCTCTGGCTTCTGTCCGATCCGGGCGATTACCGCATCGGCGAAGCCACTTGTACCGACCTTCTCAGTGCTGACAGCCTCGTCGAAGATGTCATAGGTGTGTACGCCATCCTCGATCGTCTTCAACCAAGCGTTGTGGACCTTCTCCGCTACGTCGCCTTGGCCAATGTGGACGAGCATCAGGATCGCGCCGAGCAGTAGGCCGGACGGGTTGGCAAGGTCTTGGCCGGCTCGCCGCGGTGCGCTGCCGTGGATTGCTTCGAACATCGCGAAGCCCTCGCCAATATTTGCCGATCCAGCGAGGCCGACTGAGCCAGCGATCTGAGCTGCAACATCGCTGAGGATGTCCCCGTAGAGGTTTTCCAGAACAACTACGTCGAAGGCTTCGGGCGTATCTGCCAGCTTCGCAGCGCCGATGTCAACGATCCAGTGTTCGCTCTCGATCTCCGGATAATTGGCAGCTACTTCGTCAAAGACTTTGTGGAACATTCCGTCGGTCAGCTTGAGGATGTTGTCCTTCGTGAACGCCGTGACCTTCTTGCGCCCATTGAGCTTCGCGTACTCAAAGGCATAACGGCAGATGCGCTCACTTGCTGGGACAGAGTGAAGCTTCAGTGCGTGAACGACATCGTCGCTTTGCTGGTACTCGATGCCCGCGTAGAGGTCCTCTTCGTTTTCGCGCACGATTACGACGTCCATTCCGGGATGCTTGGTAGCGACGAACGGGTCGTAAGCAACGGTTGGTCGGACATTGGCGTAGAGGCCAAGCGTCTTGCGAACGGTCACATTGAGGCTCTTGAAACCGCCACCCTGCGGCGTCGTTATTGGCGCCTTCAGAAAGACGCGAGTGTTGCGCAGCGAGGACCATGAATCTGGCTCAATGCCGGAGGAATTGCCGCGCTCATAGACCTTTTCGCCGATCTCAATTTCCTCAATCGTCAGGCGGGCGCCGCCAGCCTCAAGGATTCGCAACGTCGCGTCCATGATCTCTGGTCCGATGCCGTCGCCCCGGGCGACTGTGATCGGTACAAGGCCTTCACCGTAAGTAGCTGTCTCGTTGCTCACGACTCCAGCTTACGCGATTGGCGGCAGAGCGCGCCCTTGGCGTTCAGTCGGACTCTCGGCTTATTGTTCAACGCACAGTCCACAAATTTGCTTCGGAGGAGGCAGGATGCGAAAAGGAAGAATCGGTCGTGGAATTAGTCTCGCGAAGTCGAGCTGGGCAGTAATCAGGTCGCACCCATCGCTAATGCTGTTTCCCGTCCTTGGGTCGATCGCAGGTGTACTTGCCGCTGGCCTGCTGTTCGCGCCTGGCATCGCGGTCCTTGTCGCCGACGAGAAGCTGACCTGGGTCTTGATTCCCTTTGGGCTGCTTGCGGCCTACGGATTGACTTTTGTTGCGCTGTTCTTCTCGGTCGGGCTTGCGGCATGCGCGAACTTGGCGCTAGATGGCCAGGAGGTCAGCTTTGGCAAGGGCTTTGCCGTCGCGCGTTCGCGGACGGGGGTGATCGCCGGCTGGGCACTTGTTCAGCTGACCGTCGGACTGATCCTCAACCTGATCCAATCGCTGCTTAGTGATCAGGGTGGTGTGGCGGCAATCTTTGGGGCAGTCATACAGGTGATCGGAAGACTCGCATGGGCAGTAGCGAGCTTCTTCGTGATTCCGATTCTCGCTCTTGAAGGGCTTGGACCGAAGGCTGCTCTCAAACGCTCGGTTGCGACGATTAAGGAACGCTGGGGTGAGGGTGTCGTCGGATCAGCAGCGATTGGCATCGTAACCTTGCCAGCGATCATTATCGCGATTGCGTTGATCTTCGGGGCGGCTTCGCTTTCAGACAGCAACGCGCCGGTTGCTTTAGCGATGATCGCCGTTGGAGTGATCGTGTTTGCCGCCGCGGTGATCTTCTCTAGTTCACTGACTGCAGTCTTTAGGGTCGCGCTCTATCGCTTTGCTGCAGACGGAACCGTCACCGGCGGGTTCGAGCAGCAGCAGCTCGAGTCGGCATTTGTGGCGAAGAAGCGACGCTAGTTTCGGAGCAACGGCTGCAGGAAGAGCGGGGCTTTAGACGCCGCGCTCGACCTGCACTCGCCCACTAGCTTCGGCTTCGAGGAGCTTCGCGTAGTCAAGTGCGTTTTGCTCCGCATAGGCGAGTGAGAATTTCTCCAGTGCTTTGCCGAGCTTGTTGCCCTTGCCGATGTAGCCGGACAGCCGGGCGGCATCGCCGGAGCGAGCATGGGCGTGAGCAAGTGAGCGACCACAGAGCCCGGCATAGCCCTCGAGTTGCTCAGGCCCCATCTTGGCGATGTTTGCCGAGCCCTTCATGTCGCGCAGCTGCCGTGCGTAGAAATGGCGCTTCTTTGGGCCGATGCCCTGCAGCCAACCGAGGAACGAGTCACTTGCCGCCTGCATGATCCGCTGGCCCTCAACTACGCGCTGGCCGTGATTTGCGAACTCACTTGCACCGGCATATGGGGCAAGGACCGATTCCTGTGCCTGCTTCAGCTGAATGAACAGTGGGTCGTCGAAGCGATCGCCCATCAGCAGAAGCATGAACGCCGCAGTTCCAACCGATCCAACGCCAACAACCTTGCGGGCAAAATCGCAGTACTTGTAGCGACGGATCAGCATCTGGCGATCCGGTTGCATTGATGCCACATAGTCTTCGAAAGCCTGATTGATCCACTTTGCTGACTCCGGGTATTGGTCAACAGGGATGCGCATGATGACTGGCGCCTCCTCCTTGATTCTGTAACCGAGCGGCGTCGAATCCGCGAAGCGGCTGAGCGCGCCGACATTGTCGCGGCTCATTGCCTTTGTGACGGTCTTGTCGAGGGTCTTCATCCGCTTTGGGTCGCCCGATGATTCGACCAACTTACGAACTTCGTCAATGTCTAGGCGTGCATACCAAGCATCTAGGAAGCGCATCTGAGAGTTCTCTGCGATCACGGTCGAGTAGGTGCTTACGGCGCGGCGAACGCAGCTGCCGGCCTCCGATTTGCTGAAGCCGTTGTCAAGCGCCCCAATCGCGACGCTGGCGGTAAGCCGTTTGAGGTCCCACTCAAATGAGGCTGGCAGCGTTTCGTCAAAGTCATTTAGGTCAAAGACGAGACGCCGGTCCGGGGCAGCGAAGATGCCGAAGTTGAGCAGGTGGGCATCACCGCAGGCTTGGACGCGAAGATCGGTTGTAGGCGTCTTCGACAGGTCCCAGGCCATGATCGCTGCGCCGCCGCGGTAGAAGGTGAAGGCCGACTCCAGCATCCGGCCATAGCGGATCGGGACAAGGTCCTGTTCGCGCTCTGCCGCCTGCTTCTCAAGGATCGCGACGGGGTCTGGGCGATCAGACGGCGCCTCCCAATGGGCGTGCGATTCGATCGGGACAAGATTGCGAACTTCGCGGCCCGCTTCCAGCTTTGCGGCGGTTCCAGCTGGTGGCTGGTCGGACTTGGTTGGTGGCGTCATACCAGCAAGTCTTACTTGACCATCAAAGATTCTGCGTCAAAGGCTGTGACGGCCGAGGACGAAAATCACGGTTCTCAGCAGCAGTTTGATGTCTACCCAGAGCGACCAGTCGGTTGCGTAGCGGTAGTCGAGGGCAGCCATCTCATTGATTGGGATCTTTGATGATCCACCGATCTGCCACGGACCGGTCATGCCTGGAGGAACATTCTGGCGGAAGCGCTCCCAACCCTTCAGCCTCGCGTCCTCCTCTGGGATCAGCGGCCGCGGTCCTACAAGGCTCATAGAGCCGCCAAGCACATTGAATAGCTGTGGCAGTTCGTCGAGGCCGGTCTTCCTGATCAGCTTGCCGACTCCAGTGACGCGTGGATCCTCGGCGATTTTGAAGAGACCATCATCGGCCTCATTCAGCTTCTTAAGCAGCGAGCGACTCGAGTGGGCATCCTCAACCATCGATCGGAATTTGTAGATCGTAAATTCGTAGCCGTGACGGCCAATGCGCCGCTGTCTGTAGAGGGCTGGTCCTGATGAACTGATTCTGATCGCGACGGTGATCAGAATCAGGAGCGGTGAGATAAGGATCAGGCCGGGAATCGTCAGAGCCAGATCGAACGTGCGCTTGATTGCAAGCGAGGAGCGGCTCAGGGCCGGTTTACGCACGCCAAGCAGCTTCATGCCGGACAGGTCATCAACAACGAACGAATTACCGACGATCTCAATGAAGCTCGGCGCGATGCTGACATTGAGGCCTGCAGTAATAAGTGCGCGTTCCACTCCTGCATTTGAAATGTTCTTACTGACCACAATTA
>Ga0194056_10001656_pt1 | contig 12106 bp, 12 predicted proteins | sample SepL4413m_MetaG_FD_155458 | JGI IMG/M metagenome (GOLD analysis project Ga0194056, IMG submission 155458) | Anoxic zone freshwater microbial communities from boreal shield lake in IISD Experimental Lakes Area, Ontario, Canada - Sep2016-L442-13m | ecosystem: Environmental > Aquatic > Freshwater...
GAATTACGGCCTCGGCTCGAACATCAATTGAAGCTGAGCGTCAAGCTGCTTTCAACTCACTTCTCAATGAAGTAGGTGCGCTAGCAACTGAACTCGCATCAAGAATTGTTGGAGAATCACTCGATGATGCAGCGCGTCAGTCACGTGTGGTTGAGCGCTTCCTTGCAGATGTGGAGAAGGCAAAGTAACTATGACACTCGCACTCAAAGGTTCAAGTCGACTTTCATTGGTTGCAACCCGTGCACAGCTTGAGAAGTTAATCTCCAGCGGTGATGCATCGGTTGCAGCTGAAGTTTCGGCTGATCTTTTGGCGATTGTTACAGTTCTTGACTCTTCAATTGCATTGCGTAGGGCGTTAACTGATTTTGCACGAGATGCGTCCTCTAAAGTTGAATTAAGTAAGACGGTTTTCGCAAAAATTCAAAGCGGAGGCGCCTTTACTTTGCTCGCAACAATGGTTGGTCTGCGTTGGTCATCACCTAAAGATTTAGGCGATGTCCTCGAACTCCTTGCAGTTGAAGCCCAAAGTGTTGCCGTTGAAAAGGCTTCACAGCTGGATCAACTTGAATCCGAACTCTTCGCTTTTGCTCAGATTGTTATTAAGAGCCCAGAGCTTCGTGCCGCATTCGCACTTCGTTCAACGACAGAAGTTAAAAAGAGTGATCTAGTGCGCTCCCTCCTGTCAGGGAAAGCACTTGAAGCATCAATCGATTTAATCTCGTTTTTAGTTGATCATCCACGCGGCCGCAATCTTGAAAATGGTCTAGAAGAGTTTGCAGACATCATCTCAGCGCGTAAAGCCCGCTTGATAGCACACGTTGTTTCGGCCACTGCGCTTACACAAGATCAAACCACTCGCTTAACTAATTCCCTCACAAAGATGATGGGTCACGAAATTCGAGTGAATGTAAGTATCGAAAAGGAAGTCGTGGGAGGTCTGTCAATTCGAATTGCAGATGAGCTCATTGATGGAACTTTGATTGCTCGTTTAGCACAAGCAGATCGCCTGCTTGCTGGTAAGAGCGCTTAAGTTTTTAACTAGAAACAAGAAAAGGGAGAATAAAATGGCGGAACTTACGATCCGGCCCGAAGAGATCCGTGATGCCTTGGCGACATTCGTTAAGTCATATGATCCAGGGACTGCGTCTCGCGATGAAGTCGGAACTGTTAGCCAAGCAGGCGATGGAATTGCACGCGTCGAAGGTCTCCCGTCGACAATGGCAAACGAACTTTTGCAGTTTGAGAACGGAACCCTCGGTCTTGCGTTAAACCTTGATGTGCGCGAAATCGGTGTAGTTATTCTGGGTGATACAACAGGAATTGAAGAAGGTTCATCAGTTCGACGTACTGGAGAGATTCTCTCTGTACCAGTCGGCGATGCTTTCCTAGGTCGCGTTGTTGATCCACTTGGACGCCCAATCGATGGCAAAGGCGAAATTAAAGCCGATGCACGTCGTGCCCTTGAAGTACAGGCACCATCGGTAGTTGAGCGCCAGCCAGTTAAAGAGCCATTAGCAACTGGAATTAAAGCCATCGATGCCATGACAGCAATCGGTCGCGGACAGCGCCAGCTAATTATTGGTGACCGTCAGACTGGAAAGACTGCCGTTGCAGTTGACACAATTATTAACCAGAAGGAAAACTGGAAAACTGGAGATCCAAAGAAGCAAGTTAAATGTATCTATGTTGCTATTGGTCAAAAGGGTTCAACTATTGCATCCGTTAAAGCTGCTCTAGAAGAAGCTGGCGCAATGGAGTACACGACAATCGTGGCATCTCCGGCATCCGACCCGGCAGGCTTCAAGTATTTAGCTCCATACACCGGCTCTTCAATTGGACAGCACTGGATGTATAAGGGCGAGCATGTTCTTATCGTCTTTGATGATCTTTCAAAGCAAGCTGAGGCTTATCGTTCAGTTTCACTATTGCTTCGTCGTCCACCAGGCCGCGAGGCATACCCTGGAGATGTTTTCTACTTACACTCACGCCTATTAGAGCGTTGCGCAAAGCTCTCCGATGAGCTCGGTGGCGGTTCAATGACTGGTCTGCCAATCATTGAGACTAAGGGAAATGACGTATCTGCTTTCATTCCTACAAACGTAATTTCAATTACCGATGGACAGTGCTTCTTAGAAACAGATTTATTCAACGCCGGTGTTCGCCCAGCGATCAACGTAGGTGTCTCTGTTTCTCGCGTGGGTGGTTCAGCTCAGACTAAGGCGATGAAGAAGATTGCCGGACGTTTGCGTCTTGACCTTGCGCAGTTCCGTGAGCTCGAAGCTTTCGCAGCTTTCGGTTCCGACCTTGATGCAGCTTCAAAGGCACAACTTGAGCGCGGCGCGCGAATGGTTGAGCTACTTAAGCAAGGTCAGTACTCACCGTACTCACTAGAGCGTCAGATTGTTTCAATCTGGGCTGGTACATCAGGTGCACTCGATGACGTTGCAGTTGCCGACATTCGCCGATTTGAATCAGAGCTTCTGGATTACATTGGCCGTGAACGCAAAGCAATCTTTGATGTTATCGCCGAAACCAAGCAGTTAGAAGATGACACAGTCGCTTCAATGGTTGAGGCAGTTGCCTCATTCAAGTTGCGCTTTGTTCCTACTATCGCCGTTGTTGTAAAAGATGCACCAGTAGAGGCACTTGAGGGCGAAGGCTCTGAGCAAATCACTAAGCACGTTCCTCCTCATAAGGAGTCCGCGAAAGCGTAATCCCATGGGTGCCCAACTCCGCATTTATCGCAGACGCATGCGATCCGTAAAAGCGACTAAAAAGATTACGAAAGCTATGGAGTTAATCTCTGCTTCTCGTATCGTTAAGGCGCAACAACGGGTTACTGCGTCGACTCCTTATGCTTATGAGTTGACCCGTGCTGTTTCTGCAGTTGCCACATACTCTTCAACAAATCACCCGCTAACGACTCCAACTGAAAATCCAATCCGTGCTGCGGTTTTGATAATCACCTCAGATCGTGGAATGGCTGGCGCGTATTCAAATAATGCGATTAAAGAAGGGGAGCAGTTAGTAACTCTTCTTCGTGAGCGCGGTTTGCAAACAACCTCGTATTTGGTAGGCCGAAAGGCAGTTAACTACTACCGCTTCAGAAATCGTGCAATCGCAGGTTCATGGACAGGTTTCTCAGATAATCCAACGTATGAAAATGCTAAAGAAGTTGCCGATGCATTAATCATCGCTTTCCTAGCCGATGCACAAACGGATGTTGCCGGTGTCGATGAGATCCATATCGTTTTCACCCAGTTTGAATCGATGATGACTCAAAATGCACAAGCTAAACGTATGTTGCCACTTGAGGTCGTTGAATCTTCTGAACCCGTTCCAACTGGCTTACTGCCAATGTATGAATTCGAACCAAGTGGCGAAAAAGTGCTCAACGCTCTTCTTCCGCGCTATATCGAGGCTCGAGTCTTTAACGCAATGTTGCAATCGGCTGCTTCCGAGCATGCTGCACGCCGCCGTGCGATGAAGTCAGCAACTGATAATGCTGATGAGTTAATCAAGTCGCTAACCCGACTTGCGAACGCGGCCCGTCAAGCCGAAATTACCCAAGAGATCAGTGAAATTGTTGGCGGCGCAGACGCGTTGGCCTCAGCTAGTGCAGGGAGTGAATGATGTCGACAGAGACAACCAATAAGGGTCGCGTAGCGCGAGTAATTGGACCGGTGGTGGATATTGAATTCCCTGCCGATGCGATGCCCGCAATTTTCAACGCCCTCAAAGCAGACGTGACGTTGAGCGGTGAGACCCGCACATTGACCCTAGAAGTTGCCCTACACATTGGCGACAACTTAGTCCGTGCCATCTCGATGCAACCTACCGATGGAATGGTTCGCGGAACCCCCGTCACCGACACAGGTTCGGCAATTTCTGTACCTGTAGGTGATGTAACGAAGGGGCATGTATTTAACACTCTTGGTGAATCACTCGATGTTCCTACATCTTCTCTTGATATTAAAGAGCGCTGGCCAATCCACCGTAACGCTCCTTCATTTGACCAACTTGAGTCAAAGACAGAGATGTTTGAGACTGGTATCAAAGTTATCGATCTATTAACACCATATGTAAAGGGTGGAAAGATTGGTCTATTCGGCGGTGCCGGTGTTGGTAAGACAGTTTTGATTCAGGAAATGATTTATCGCGTAGCTGAAAACTTCGGTGGAGTATCTGTATTCGCCGGTGTTGGTGAGCGTACTCGTGAAGGTAATGACTTATTTTTGGAAATGACTGAAACCGGCGTTATCAATAAGACTGCATTGGTCTTTGGTCAGATGGATGAGCCACCTGGCACGCGTCTTCGTGTTGCACTCTCTGCGCTAACAATGGCTGAGTACTTCCGCGATGTTCAAAAGCAAGATGTGCTTTTATTCATCGACAACATTTTCCGTTTCACTCAGGCAGGTTCAGAGGTTTCAACACTTCTTGGCCGTATGCCATCTGCCGTGGGTTATCAGCCAACTTTGGCCGATGAGATGGGCCAATTGCAGGAGCGCATTACGTCAACACGTGGTCACTCAATTACATCTATGCAGGCGATTTATGTTCCTGCAGATGACATTACCGACCCGGCCCCACACACAACTTTTGCGCACTTAGATGCGACAACAGTTCTATCTCGTCCAATTTCAGAGCTTGGAATTTATCCTGCAGTGGATCCTCTGGATTCATCGTCGCGTATTCTCGATCCTCGCTATATCGGTGAGCACCACTTCCGTGTTGCTAACCGCATTAAGCAGATCTTGCAGCGTTACAAGGATCTCCAGGACATCATCGCAATCTTGGGAATCGATGAGCTATCTGAAGATGACCGCATTTTGGTTGGTCGCGCACGCCGCATTCAGCGCTTCTTGTCACAAAATACTTTCGTGGCCAAGGTCTTCACTGGTCTAGAAGGTTCATTTGTGCCAGTTACTGAAACAATCTCTGCATTCGAAGCTCTTGCCGATGGAAAGTACGATCACATTCCAGAGCAGGCATTCTTTATGTGCGGTGGATTAGAAGATGTAGAGCGCAAGGCCGCTGAACTAGCAGCGAGTGTTGGAAAGTAATTTCACATGACACTTAACGTCGAATTAGTATCGCCAACCGAGCGCGTGTGGTCAGGGGAGGCAACTTCAGTCTCTGCTCGCACTATCGATGGCGATCTCGGCATTTTGACCGGGCACACACCTTTATTTGGTGTCCTAGTCGACGGAAAAGTAAGTATTACTGGTGTTGATGGAAGCACCTCTGACTTTAACGTCAGTGGTGGCTTCTTATCAGTTTCAAATAATCGAGTGTCAATTCTCTCTGAAACGGTCAGTAGCTAACCTACTTTAAGTGGTGCTCAGTTTCGATAATTCGCACGGTTTTTGATTTTCCACGCATGACAATTGACTGGCTAACGGCACCGAAACTTGTGTAACGAATACCTTTAATAAGCTCGCCATCAGTTACGCCGGTGGCCGCAAGAAAAACATCATCGGAGTTAACTAAATCTTTAGTATGTAAAACTGGACCAGAGGCTTTTCCATCGATGTGCAACTGACCTTGGATTGAGCCCCCTAAGCAAATCATTGCCGCTGCAGTAATTACGCCTTCAGGTGTCCCTCCGACTCCCATCAATAAATCGATGCCAGTATTAGGACGCGCAGTTTCAATTGCAGCTGCGACATCTCCATCTTGAATTAAACGGATGCGAGCACCTGCAGCGCGAATCTCACTTATCAACGCTTCATGGCGTGGTCGATTCAGGACTACTACCGTGATGTCACTTACGGGTAAATTCTTAGCTTTAGCAACGGCTTTGATATTGGCTTCAGTAGAGGCCAAAATATTGATTACACCCGCAGCCTCTGGTCCGGTCACAATTTTATTCATATAAAAGGAGGTCTTTGGGTCATACATAGTTCCGCGAGGTGCGAGTGCAATTACAGAAATTGCACCGCCCATTCCATTTGCTGTCAGTGATGTTCCATCTATTGGATCAACTGCAACGTCGCATGCAGGCCCCTCCTGATTACCAACATGTTCACCATTGTGCAACATTGGTGCTTCATCCTTTTCGCCTTCACCAATAACAACTATTCCGCTCATATCGACCGTGTTAATCATTTCGCGCATCGCCTCAACTGCAGCTTTGTCGGCTAAATTTTTCTCTCCTCGTCCCACCCAAGGCGCAGCAGCCATCGCTGCCGTTTCGGTAACACGGATTAACTCAAGAGCTAAGTTGCGATCTGGGACTGGAGGCATTATTCACGGCTCACTTTCGCACCTAGGGAACAGAGTTGTTCGGCAAAGTTAGGGTACCCACGATCAACGTGGAAAGCACCATCTATCGTAGTTTCACCCTCACTCACAAGGGCTGCCAGGATTAATCCCGCTCCAGCACGTATATCGGTCGCTTCAACTGGGGCTCCTGAGAGCTCTGGTACACCATCGATGGATGCGTGATGACCATCAACTGCAACTTGAGCACCTAGCCGAATGAGTTCGTTAACAAACATGAAACGCGATTCAAAAACATTTTCAGTAACTAATGAGTTGCCTTCTGCAATCGCATTGAGCGCAATAACCATTGGCAGTAAATCGGTGGGAAATCCGGGGTAGGGCAGCGTTGCTACATCAATGGCTTGTGGGCGTGAATCCATTCGCACGCGAACCCCATCGGCAGTTGTCGTAACAATCGCACCAGCAGATGCTAGCTTTTCTAAAGGCAGTTCAAGATCTTGAGAACGAGCTCCATGAATCGTGATATCTCCTTGGGTCATTACTGCAGCAAATGCCCACGTTCCAGTAATAATGCGATCGGGGATGGTGGCGTGTGAAGCTGGATTCAATTTTTTGACACCCGTGATTGTAATCAACGGTGATCCGAGGCCGGCAATCTGCGCCCCCATTGCAACGAGAAACTCACCGAGATCAACTAGATCAGGCTCCCGAGCGGCATTATCAATAATAGTTTGACCCTTAGCTAAAACAGCCGCGGTCATAATATTTTCAGTTGCACCGACGCTTGGAAAATCTAACTCGACGCGAGTGCCGATTAACCCATTCGGCGCTTCGGCAATGACGTAACCATGTTCGATATGGGCTTTAGCGCCTAGGGATTCAAGGCCCTTAATATGAAAATCTAAACCACGTGAACCAATTGCATCTCCACCCGGGAGAGCCACCTCAGCCTTTCCAATACGTGCAACTAGAGGGCCTAAAACATTTATCGATGCGCGCATTTTACGAACGAGGTCGTAATCAGCTCGGTGACCAAGAACCTCTGGAACATCGATAGTTAAAATATCTTTGGAATGTACGACTGTGCACCCTAAACGCGTCAAGAGCTCGGCCATGATTTCAACATCGGCAATTTCTGGAACGTTTGTAATAGTTGACTTACCCACGGCCAAGAGAGAGGCGGCCATTAGTTTAAGGACTGAGTTCTTAGCACCGGTAACGCTGACTTCACCACGTAGACGGGCTCCGCCAGTAACGCGGAAACGATCCAGAGATGCCATGCCCGCAGTCTACTTATAGGCTAGGGGCATGGTTAATTTGACGCGTATTTATACCAAGACCGGCGATGACGGTACGACTTCTCTCGGAGACATGAGTCGAACATCAAAGAATGACCCGCGCCTTGAGGCATATGCCACAGTAGATGAAGCTAACTCCTCAATTGGCGTGGTGCTGTCAACTGATGAATTGAGTGACGATGTTCGCGCGCTTTTAGTTCGAATTCAAAATGATTTATTTGATGTAGGTGCTGACTTATGTACCCCGGTTGTAGATTCACCTGCTTTTGAACCGTTGCGAGTTTTGGAGTCACAGATTACATATTTAGAAACTCAAATTGATAAATACAATGGTGAACTAGAATCTCTTCGCTCTTTTGTTTTACCTTCTGGAACTCCCGCAGCTGCTCATTTGCACGTAGCACGTACGGTTGTACGCCGTGCTGAACGTTGCACGTGGGCTGCCATACACGCCTTTGGCGGAGGAGTAAGTCCGATAACTGCCAAGTACTTAAATCGATGTTCCGATCTTCTTTTCGTTTTGGCGCGTCATGCAAATAAAGAAATTGGTGACCAACTCTGGGTACCTGGAGCCAATCGTTAATTATTGACGACAGTATACGAAGAAGTTGGTAGTTTTATTGTCGTAGCGTCGTGGTGACAATTTGCAGAAACCCCGGAAACTACATGATGAAGCTCAATGGGTTCCTGACTTATCAGCAAAATCGTAATAATCGTTTTAGGTGCTGTTCCTGCAGCCAACATATTGATTAGTCCAAAGTTGCGAATTGTTTTATCATCGGCTGACGTTTGACCCACAACATTGGCGCTAATTTCCCACCAAGTACAACCATTTGTGGATGCTAACTGAACGGCGCCACAAGTGAATTTCTCGCAAATTCGAACTCCGTCTACAACTTGCGCTAACTGCCGCGTCAGAGACACGTTATTAGACACCGTGCTCACCAACTCTTTAGCGGTTGGAATTTTGGCAAAGACTTCACCATTAGATTTAAATCCAGCTGGCGGCCACTTCGGCGAAGGCGATGGAGTTACTGTTTTCTTCTTGACAACAGGTTTCTTTACCGGGGTCGCTTTCTTAGTTGTAGTTGCTTTGGGTGTGGGGGTGGGCGATTTAGTAGCGCTATAAGCGACTGGAGTTACCAAAGTAGTCACTAGAACCATCGCTAGAAAGCGTTTAATCACGATCCCACTTAAATTTACGAACTGAAAAGTAAATCCCGATTGCTAGCCACATCATAAGTACGATGAAAGTACGGCCATTTTCCCAGGACTTTGCTACTTCTTGCGTTGCAAATGAGTCAGGTAAGAAAACCGATCGCATTCCTTGGGTTAACCACTTTAAGGGAAAGATTGCTGCAACTTGTTGCATCCATGAGGGGAGCTGAGTGAAAATGAAGAAAACACCGCTAAAAAACTGCAAGATAATAACTATAGGAGAAACAACTGCAGAAGCACCGCGGCCACTTTTGGGCACAATTGAAAATGCTATTCCAAGAGCTGTTGAGCATGCACTACCAAGAAGGACTAACCAAGCGAAAGTCAGCCATTTACTCCCACTGGTCGGCATGTGAACACCGAAGAAAATTACCCCAAATCCAAAGAGCATGAGTATTTGAATGACCATGCTAACTGAGACTAAAATGGCTTTGCCTATAAAGTAACTCGATGCCGGCATTGGCGTCCCACGTAAACGCTTAAGGGCACCGAAGTCACGCTCTAGAGGAATTGTGATTGCCAGGCCTTGAAAACCGGTATTTACTAGACCAGATGCAATCATTCCAGCCACAAAATATTGAGAAAAAGTAACACCGGGGGCAATTGTGTCTTTAAATACGGAACCAAAAATTGCAAGCAACATCACTGGAAATAAAAGTGTAAAAATAACAGACTCACGTTGGCGTGCGAACTGGCGAATCTCTAATCCCCCGCGTCGAATACCGAGTGAGAGCGCACTTGGTATTTTATTCATGATGTACACCAATCATTTTCAAGTAAATATCTTCGAGCGAGAGGCGAGTAACGGTAAGTTCGGGTATCTCGCCATTAAAGGTCGATGTCAATTGGCCGACTAGAGCCGTTGGATTATCGGTAGCCTGTGATTTTATTTCATGGCCATCGCGCCAGGTAACTAGCGCCTTTGATGTTGATCGACCACCTAGCTCGGCAGGGGTAGCAATCTCCATGATTCTGCCGTTATTTATTACTCCTACTCGATCGGCGAGAGCTTCGGCCTCATCTAGGTAGTGAGTGGTAAGCACAATTGTTGTTCCATTGCCCCGCAGTTTCTTTATAAGCGCCCAAAAATTCCGCCGTGCCTCTGGATCAAAGCCTGTCGTTGGCTCATCGAGAAATAGAAGCTCTGGATTACCAATGATGCCTAGGGCAACATCTAAACGTCGGCGTTGACCGCCCGATAGTTTTCGAATAAGAGAGTTGGATTTATCATCCAAACCTACAGAGTTGATAACTTCATTAACATCGCGTGGGTTGGAGTAGTAGCCACTGAAATGGGCGATGGTCTCAATGACCGATAAATCACCAGAATCCGACGTAGATTGAAGCACGATGCCAATGCGATTGCGCCATTGACGTGCCTCTTGTCCGCCTAAACGGGGATCAAAACCTAAGACTGATACGTCGCCGCTATCACGCGTTCTAAAGCCCTCAAGGATTTCTACAGTGGTTGTTTTGCCTGCGCCGTTTGGACCAAGTAGGGCAAAGATTTCACCCTCAGCAATCGATAGATCTATTCCGTCAACGGCGTGGATATCGCCATAGCTCTTGGATAGAGCCTTGACCTCGATTGCGTTCATGTAGCGATACTACTATGTGAATTACTATGAGAAAATAGCGTCATGAGCCCGCGCAGAAACTACCCCAAGAACAAGCGGCCAAAGTCTGAGGATCGCGATGTTGCTACCTCTAATCAAACTTTTGAGGAACATGATGAAGGTCTCTATACGGTCCGTAAATTAACGGGCGCTGCATCAAATAAACCTTATAGATGCCCCGGATGCGATCAAATGATTCCTATGGCAACCCCTCACATAGTTGCGTGGCTAGAAGATGATGAAGAGAGCCGCCGACATTGGCATAGCGCATGCTGGGCGAAGAAGAATAATCGCCGACCTAATACTGAGCGAACAAGAAACGCACCTAGATATTAGCCAAGACGTCCCTTTAAAATCTTTGTTAATTTAATAACTAGAGAATCATCGACGGCACGTCGTCTAAAACTCAAGAAATGAAGTGGCAGATAAAAACGCGTCCGCACAACTGTACGTGCAAATGTGTACTCCAATAAGCCTTCAGGTCCATGGACCCGACCTGAACCGCTATCTTTTACGCCTCCAAAGGGCACTGAGGAGATAGTGGCAAAAGCAAAAGTAGAGTTTATTGCAACCATTCCGCATTGAAGTTTTGAGGCAATCTGTTTTCCTTTTCGCTTGGACCAAACATTGGCTCCAAGCCCATAACGAGAAGCATTAGAGAGTTCGATGGCCTCATTCATCGTTGTAACACGATTAATGATAATAATTGGACCGAAAGTCTCCTCACGCATTGCAATGGAGTCCTCTGGAACATCTATTAATACAACGGGCTGCACAAAAGGTGCCGCAACTGATTGTGGACCACCATAAACGCACGTGCCACCATCGGCAATAGCGGCTTTAATATGGGATTGAATCACTTTGATTTGCGATGGCAACGTGGCAGGTCCATAGCTTGCATCTCCTGGAACACCAGAGTGAATTGTTGAAGCGAGTTCGACTGCTCGTGCGATGAACTCATCGGCCACCTTTTCATCTACATAAACACGCTCTGCACCTATACATGACTGTCCAGCATTAGCCATGGCAGACCACATAGTTGCTTCGACTGCGCGCTTTATATCCGCGTCCGCTGCCACAATGACTGGATCTTTTCCACCGCATTCAAGTACGACAGGTGTCATGGTTGATGCGCAGTCGGCTGCCACTAACTTTGCAGTGCGTGTTGAACCAGTAAAGGAGATTTTATCTACGCCACTTGCACAGAGGGCGCTTCCGGTATCACCCAAGCCTGTAATAGTTGTGAAAATGTCGGCAAAGGGTGCTACTTCATTAAAGCTTTCCTCAAGCCACATACCGACACCGGGTGTGTACTCACTTGGCTTGAAGATAACTGCATTCCCAGCAGCAAGTGCATATGAAATCGAACCAACTGGCGTAAAAATGGGATAGTTCCAGGGACCGATTACACCTACGACACCAAACGGTGATCGTTCAACCGTGGCAGACATATTCGCCATCAACAAACCGGGCCGGCGAAAAGATGTACGCATGATTGATTCGGCATGACGCGCGGCCCAACCAATATGACTCACGGCGATGCTCACTTCAAGCCTTGCATCGCTGAGAGGCTTACCAGTTTCAAGAGATATTAATTGAGCAATATCTTCTATGCGATTAATGATGAGCGAACTCCATGCCAATAAAATCCGTTTTCGTGCGGAAAAACCTAGCTTTTGCCACTTCGCACTCGCCGTCCTTGCATGTTCTACAAGTGCGGTGATTTCATTCTTATTCATTAATGGG
>Ga0194056_10001657_pt1 | contig 12106 bp, 21 predicted proteins | sample SepL4413m_MetaG_FD_155458 | JGI IMG/M metagenome (GOLD analysis project Ga0194056, IMG submission 155458) | Anoxic zone freshwater microbial communities from boreal shield lake in IISD Experimental Lakes Area, Ontario, Canada - Sep2016-L442-13m | ecosystem: Environmental > Aquatic > Freshwater...
TACCTGAAGTCTTTGAAGTAGTCGTTTTCGTGCTGGGTCCGCAATAGCGGCGCTACGAAATCAGCACGGAACCGGGGGCCGCATCCGGTAAAGCAACACGCATGAGGTTTTATGAAAGCTAAGTTACTATCTGAAGGCATGGAAGTTTCCATAACCAAAGGCCCGTATAAGGGTGCCAATGGTATTGTCGTGAGGTCAGATTGCGAATCTGGATATATCACGGTGCGACTTAAAAACGGATACACGACTTTTGTTGAGCCGTGTCATTTGAAAAATACGAAGTGAAGATCCCCGGCAGGCGCCCATGGTCCGTGAATCTATTAAGAGTCACCCGCCGTACCCCCTCCGACCTATTCAATGAGCGTCTCGCCAAGGGCCTATGCGTCCGCTGCGGTCAGGAGCCCGCGAGACAGGGACGGCAAACAGGTGTTGAGTGTGCGAGAATCATTAAAATGAAGAGGAAACCGTTATGGAATGTCCAAAGTGCAAAACCGAAGTGAAGCGAACCCGAATGCCGAAAACACGGCCAAGCGTCACCCATAAATTCAAGATCGACGGCACCGGCTACTATATCCGCGTTGGATTGATCGACGGTCGCCCCATGGAGGTCTTTATCAATGAGGGTCAGGCCGATAATCCCATGATGGACCAGTGGGCCAGGGCGGTATCCCTGCTTTTGCAATACGGATCCACGACCGCGGAACTGGTAAAATGGTTCGCGTGGACCAAGTTCCCGCCCCGAGGGTACACCGACAACCCTGAAATCAGGTCAGCGTGTAGTGTCCCGGATTATGTTGTGCGCTGGATTGACCACCGATGGGGGGCAAAGTGAGCCGCTGCCACAAGCCTCCCTCATTTCTGGAAAACATGAGCCCGGGCGCCAAAGCCGCAAACCAGCATCTATTTCGCCCTACAAAGCCCGAGGGGGCCGAGGGTAGGTCAATACCCGTCCAAGGGGGCGATCAGGGCAGGACGGCGGGAAAGAACGCCGTTTCTATGCCTGAAATGGGGTTTGTGAGGTTGACGCTCAAGGGCCAAATCAGGGGTGGCAAGAATAACATGGGGGTTACGAAGTCCGGGATTCACTTTCCGCGCCGAAACTGGGCGATATGGCGGGATGACATGCTGCGCCAGGTCCGCGAACAGGTACCAGCCCCGCCAAGGTTGGATTTACCCCTAAAAGCCATCATCCACTATTGGGCCGGGGACCGCAAGCGCCGGGACGTGCCGGCCATTCTTGACGCCATCTGGCACGTCCTGGAGCGGTCCGAGGTTGTGGCTGACGACTCCCTGATAAAGTCGGTGGACTTCGTTGGCGCCTACAACAAGGAATTACCGAGGGCGGATATTATCCTTGTGCGGCTGCATCCGGAGTGACAAATATTGTTGGCAACTGGTTAATTTTTGGTATGGTGGCGATGTGCTTCAAAAAAGTATTAGCGAAAGGCAAAGATGAAAGATGAACTGAAACAGTGCGCAGCCAGGCACGCCACTAAGTTGATAGGAAAAATCAGCGAGGTCATGCAGGTCCCTGAAGTTATCCAAGACGCCATTCGCAAGGAGATGGAATACTCCACGATGGACGGCTACAGGATCACAATGCGCCACACAAGCCGAAATGGAGACCCTGAAAATGATAGTCCAGCCTGACTTTCTCTCTCACTGGAAAACCCGCAAACTTTGTACTCGCCTGAAAGATAAATGCGCCCCTCTTTATGTCATTAGATTGTGGTCATTTTGCCAAACATCTAAACGCGATGTAGTCCCAGCAGACCATGAAACTATAGCCGCAATTTGTGAGTACGAAGGGGAGTCAAAACAGCTTCTTTCCGCCCTGACTGATTGCGGATTTATTGAGCCCGAAAAGAACTCCGAGCACGTTATTCATGGGTGGGCAGAATTGAACCAAAGGCTTATTCATAACTGGACTGTGGGTATGAATGGAGGCAGGCCAAAGGTTCATAAAGAGAAACCCAAGGATAACCCAAGGGTTAGCCAAACGGAACCGATTAGATTAGATAAGATAAGAGTAGATGAGATAAGAGACACACAGAGCGCGATTGACCCTTTTGCTATTTTTATTGGAGCCGGAGAGAAACCAGAGGGCGCAATCTCGAAAGACGAAATCAGAACTTACGCCGGGGCCGTCAAATTTCTCAGGCGACATAAGTCTTTCCTGAAAATAAGCGACATGGCTATTGAAACCGCTTTGAAGGGATTGAGGGGATTCCAACAAGAGTGGCCAGCCATGTTGAAGCAATTCCTTGTTGACTGGATCGAGCAGGATATACCGGAGCCCACGAAGAAGCTCAGAATCCATTGCGAGAATTACGCCCAACGTAAAAACCTTTCACCCCATCATTCATGAGGCAATTATGCAGACCACTCTAAACCATGAGCGCCAGATAATAGCCTGTCTTGTTTTCGATGATTCAACCGAATGGGCTCAGGCCGCGTGTGTTGAAAACAAAATAGGGGCGCATAATTTCAGTGACAAGTTTTGCCGCACCGCATTTGAATTATGCAAAGGCATGATCGATGCCAAGATCCCTATTTCGCTTTACGGGGTCTGTGAGGCCGCGAGATCCGGAAAGATTCAGTTTGACGTCGGGGAGTTGTCGCGGATAATAAATGATTCTGCCGTCAAGATACCTCATCTTAAATACAGCATTGATGCCGTGAAGCTGGCCCACTTTGGGCGCCAGGGCGAGGACATAATCAAGCAAACCCTGATGAAGCTAAATGATGATGACCCCGTTGCCGCCATCCACGCCCTGCAAGTCGCTATCACAGAACTTCAGGCAGACCAGTTGCCGCGCACAAATACGATTCATAGTCTTGGAGATTTTAGAGAAATGAAAGTGGCGCAATGGCGTGCTGCCAAGGGCTCGGGATTCACCGGAATACCTTCGTCGCTTAAACCCGTAAATCAGTTTCTTGGGGGATACCGCCGCCGCGTGATGACGATAATCGGGGGATACCGGGGCGAAGGTAAATCAACCTTGATGCGGCAGGAGCTTTTCGGCATGGCGAAGCTTGGATACAAGACCTTGCTGATCACACTTGAAGATCCGATGGAGGTTTGTGACGCCGCGATTGCTGGCAACGACGCCGATGTCAGTATTTACACCCTGGACACAGGAACAGCGAGCCAATGGCAAATTGACAAAATTGAATCAGCATGGGCTTCACTTGCCGCCGTACCGATGAAAATAGCGACGGGGCGCACGATAGATGATTGCCTGTCCTTGATTTCAGTATGCAGGGCGCGGTACGGCCTTGACGCCGTTGGTATTGACCATGTTCAGCATATCGCCCCGTATGTCATCAAGGGGTTGGATCGCAATGGAACCGTTGGGAGTTATTCAGGGGCGCTTTGTCATTCGTTCATTGAAAACGACATTGCCGGACTTGTGGCGTCTCAATTCAGCCGGGACGGGGAAAAGATGGGGCGCAAGCCGCGGTTATCTGATTTGCGTGATTCTGGATGTCTGGAACAGGATGCCCGGGCCGCGCTTTTGCTTTCAAAGGATGGGGAGTTTCATAATCTCGAAGTCGCTAAGAACTCATACGGGCCATCAGGAAACGACATTAAGATCAGGCGCAACGGCGGGGCTCAGAGATTTGAGTTGATAAAGACGATTGAACAAGGAGGAATTTATGAGTAAACAAGGCGGGTTTGAAATTATTTCTAGTGCTGAAGCTTTTAAAATGCTGGAAAAGCACATTCAGCTGATGAATAAGACTTTTATTTACCAGAAAAGTAATAATACCATGCAAATTCACGTCAACGATTACCCCTACGAGGTTGATCTTGATCGGATTAACAGCGAGCGCGATCTTTTAGCGTGGGTGCTTCACTTGTCTGAAAAGAACTGGACAACAACCACGCTTGTAATAGAGTTTGCTGAACGTGTGGCTGGGATAAAAGGCTTTAATATTCATGGGTGCTAAATGAACCAGCTTGAACTCCCCATCATCGGCAGACCCTCCCCGGAGCCCGTAAAAGCAAAGCCACAACCCGAGGCGTGTATCAACAATACCGGAGTGCGGGATTGGTGTCTGAGTTTATTCAGGGGCGAGTCCGTCAGGGCGACGAATCTGTCAACGGCGCGAGGTATGCGTGGGCTTGAACGGGCATTGGATCGAATACGGGAGAAGCATTCATGACCACCATGGGCTGCAAACGAACCACTCCCCGGCAGGCCATGAAGCGGTCAGCACTCCGTAAGGTCTCGAAGTCACCCCGGCGCCGGCAGGAACTCAGGGCTGACGAGACATGGGCTCGGGCGATCATTGACCGCGCTGGCAACCGCTGCGAGAAATGCGGGAGGATAGGGACGCAGGCCGCGCACATTGTCGGTAAGCGCAATAAGGTTTTGCGGCATCACCACCTGAACGGCGTTGCCTTGTGTCCATTGTGTCACGACTGGGCAGATAATCAGGACCCCGCCGCCTTTAGGGAATGGCTTTACCTGAACCGGCACGAGCGGTGGTGCTTGATTGCCGGGAGGTTTGAGGGTAAGGAGCCCCCACAATCCCCCGCACAGCCACCAGACCGCCCCGTCTAGCCAAAACAAGGGAGGGGGAGGCGTCCATAGGGCGGCAAGGGGGTAGATCGGGCCTTGTAGGGGCATCCTGACGCGTTTTGACCCCTGAAACGCAAAAACCCGGCGGATTAGGCCGGGTAGGGGATGAAAAAGGGGGTTATTCAGGGTTCTTTTGCCACTCCCGACGGGCATTCTCAAGCCAGCGGTGCATTATCCGGCGCAAAGCTTCCGCTTTGGGGCCGTCTGTCGGTGGGTCCAGCGGGTTAATGTCCAGCCGCTTTTGCTGGCGGCGTAGCTTGGCGGCGTAGGTTGTGGCGTTGTGTTTCATGGTTCCTCCAGCTGCGCCTTTCTGCCCGCTATCCGGCGGGCGCGGTTGGTGGTTACATCCTCAAAAACTTATCCGCTAAAATTCCCTGTTCGCCTTCATATGAGCTGCGAAAAAAGTCAACCGCTCCGCGTGCCATTCCTCCGCCCGGTATGGCATCCTCTGGGCCGTAAGCCACTCCGTCTAGGATATACACCGGTTGCCCGTAACTGCTGGTTGGATGGTCGATTGTCAAATATGGTTGCACACGTCCGCCGATTATTCCGTTCGGAAACTCTACTGTTGCCATGCTGGTTGTTTTCATCTTCATCTCCTGTTGGTTGTTCTGCCCGCTATCCGGCGGGCGCGGTGGTTGTTGTTACATCCGTGATAATTCGGCGGCCATTCGGCGGGCGTTGCGATCTCGCAACACTCCGGCGCACATACCTAAATACTGGCGCGTGATTTGTTGGGGATTGGCTATCATGCGGTGCCCTACGTTAAGGTTTTCATTACGCCCTATCAGGTATCGGCCAAGATCCATTATTTTCAATTCTTTGATTGCGCTCATCTTCATCTCCTGTTGGTTGTTTATCTTCACGCCAATTTACTATAGCATTCGCCGTGCCAATTCAATACCAACGGGTTATGACTGAAAACCTGTCTCTTTGGTGTGTCTGAGACAATGTGAGACTGTCGCAAATACATGTTGACACACTCAGGGGATAGGCGTATAAGCCGGAAATATGACCAAGCCGGTTAATCCAAAGAACAGGAAAAAACGAGGCCCGAAGCCAGGAACTCATGTGTCACCAGCCACCGAAATGAAGCCGGGGATGACGCTAAACCCCCACGGAGCCCCACGAAAAGGCATGAGCATTGCCGAGACCATCAGGACGATACAGAGCCTGACGCCGGCAGAACTGCGAATGGTGTTAAAGGCCGGTGGAGGGACCGGAAAGAGTGGCCTTGAACAATCCCTTGCCACCATGCCTCAAGGGGTGCCTATGCGGATACTGATGCACGCCTCCGCCGTTATCCAGACCACGTGTGAGCCTCAGCCCGGAGTCCTGAACTACCTGGCGGACCGCGAAGAGGGCAAAGTCACGGAGAAGCATGAGATCGGCGGTCCTGACGGCAAGCCGATACCCGTCGCGGTCTACGAATTCCGGGACACAACCAAAAAACTGGAGTAACACATGCCGGAAGATCCGCCTCCGACTGGTGTGTTTCATAGCAAGTTCCGCCCCATTTTCCCTATCGTGCCGATGGGAAACATCGGAGTCACAACCCGGTATTGCGTGATTACCGGGGGCCGCGGGAGTGGTAAGTCGTTCGCCTTATCGTCTGCCTTGGCATCAGCCATGGAGGGCGAGGGCTACAACATGCTCTATACGCGGTGGACCATGGCATCAGCAAAGGATTCTATCATCCCGGAGTTCACGGAAAAGCTGGATATGGCCTGCGCTCGATACCGTTTCGACGTTCAGATCAACGAGATCCGGCACCGGCTGAATGGCAGCAAATGTTTGTTCAGGGGCATCAAGACCAGTTCAGGCAACCAGACCGCCAAGCTGAAATCATTGCAGGGGCTCAATATCTGGGTGCTGGACGAGGCCGAGGAAATGCCGGATGAGAAGACATTCGACACCATCGACCTATCAATCCGGGACAAGCGCAGGCCCAACCTGATAATCCTATGCCTTAACCCGGTTCATAAGCGACACTGGATATATCGCAGGTTCTTTGATGGCCGCGGCTTGCCTGACAGCGGATTCTCAGGAGTCAACGGCGATACGACGTACATTCACAGCGATTACCTGGACAACTGGGACAACCTGCCCGAGAGTTACCGGGCCAAGGCGATGTCCAGCAAGGCCGGAGACCCACGGCAATACCGCTCTATCTGGCTTGGGGCATGGATGGACGAGGTTATAGGCGCCTTGTGGACCTGGGACATGATAGCGGACCACCGGCGCGATACGTCCGAGATCCCTGACATGGTTCGCATCGTGGTAGCCATTGACCCCAGCGTGAGCAGCACCGGTCGGCAAGATGAGGTTGGGATTATTGTTGTCGGCAAAGGCGTCGATGGGCATTACTACGTGTTGGCTGACTATTCGGGTCGCCTATCGCCTGGAGAGTGGGCGAAGGTCGCCATCAATGCCTATGACGTTCACCAGGCCGACGCCATTATCGGAGAAACCAACCAGGGTGGCGACCTTGTGGCGGCTAACATTCACAATGTCCGTAAGACTGTCAAGTTTATCCCGGTTCACGCCAGCCGGGGAAAGATCACCAGGGCCGAGCCGATTGCGACATTATACACGCAGGGGCTTGTGCATCACGTAGGTCGGTTCCCCGAGCAGGAGTCCGAACTCATGAGTTATGCGGGGTACGAGTCACAGGCGAGCCCCGGAAGGCTTGACGCGACGGTTTGGGGTTTAACCGAACTCGCCGGCATCGACCAGGTGGCGTCATCTGCCGCGATTCAAAGCACGGCGCCCAATGCCCGGAGATAAAAACATTGACAATTTACCCGATTCGGAGCATAAGCGGCTTTTTAGATGCCCTACAAGGCCACAAAACAAACGGAGCAATATCATGAGCAAGGCAAAACAGATGGAACACGGTGGATCCAGTTACAACTATTCAACCGGCAAGGTCGGCACTCAAGGCAAGAAGCCCGAGAGCAAAGGCCCGTCGATGGGGCGCAAGGTTATGCCCGGTGATGCTCATGAGTCCATGGAAAAGCGAACGGGCAAGAAGGGTTGCTGATTACCCGCCACTGAGCGAAGCCCGAAAGGAGCGATGCCGTGAAGTTAGAATTGGTTTCGATACGTTCCACATCCCGCCTACAGCCATGGGTTGTAAGTAAAATACTCTATGATGCTGAAAAGGAATTCAGCAACGACTTCGATATTTTTGACCCGGTCGGCGAGGCGCATAAATTTACCGCTGCTGAATGGCAAAAGAGAGTCGACGAGATTACGACGGAGCGACAAAAGGAATTCGCTCGACATCTTTTGCGCACAAATCCAGCAATCGCCAAGCAATACGCCGCAATGATTCTCGGAGCAGAGTGGACGCCGGGATCTTCCGCCACTCATAAGCGAGAGGCATTCGTCAAGGAATTGAACGACGCTGGTATATTCGTGCGTCCTGAAGATTCCCGCGACGGTCTGTTGATCGAAATGCGCGGTGAGTCCGGAGAGGTTTATCATTTCGGGGGCACACTGGAACCCGGTGCCAAGCCCGAGGATATGCTGACCCACATTGCCGGCGAGATTGCCGCCACCCGCCGCAAGAAGAAGCGCCCGACGTACAAGGTCAAGTCACTGATGCCGCCGGGGTCGAAGTTTCATAAGCGGGGTGCGCGATGAGTGAGGCCGGACTATGAGGTTTGGATGAATAAGACATACACCGTGGAATCTTTAATATTAGACCTGGCTTCTATAAAACTTCCACAGGATTCAGACATTAAAAGACTGGTGGACGTATTGGCGAGGCGGATCGTGATGAGGCAATCTATACATTTGCAACCGTCAAGAGAGAATTTTATACGAGTTGCACACATGCAGCATCGAAAGGAAATCTCAATTGCGAATGATCGTCGAAACGGGAAGCTGTCATAATGTCCTTCTCCACCCCAACCCGTAGCCGCCCCGTTGACGACCTGCTGTCCTGCATCGAGCTATGGTTCGATGACAAGTACCAGAGCGATGACGAGAATTGGCCCAATGCCAGGTTCCTGATTCGTGGCGGTATCTGCTGGCCCGAGCACTACGATCAGGCCACCGACCGGGTTCAAGGCGTGGCGCTGATGCTGGGTTACAATCTGCAAACCGACCGTGCCTATGTGTTCGAGGAGCAGCCGTTTACCTGCATTGACCACATGATAGACCCCGTTAGCCGCAAGATCGAAGCCCCCGGACTGGCTCCATGGTTCAATCAGATGTTCTCAAAGTACATGGGCGACACCTTCTATGTGTCACAGCACGACGATTGCCGGGACCGATGGGAGCGCGAAGTCCGACATTCGCCGTCGATTCAAGCCCCGCCAAGGTTTGTGCCGTGTCCTGAGTGGGGCGATGTCAGTCGTGGCGAAAGCCTGATATGGGAATGGTTGACCCGGAAGCGGGTTCACAGGTTTGCCCAGGAGGGGTTGGACCGCCAGATTATGAACTATCGCAAGGGCGAAGAGAAGTTCCTGCCGGCCTACATGCACGCCCTGGCCTGCTGCCTGTCGGGTATGTCAACGCAGATCGAGCAGGCCCGAGAGGTGGCCCGTAGCCCGCAGAGTTTGATAGGCAAGGTCAAAAACAAGATGATGTTGGATAACCCCAAGGATTGGAGAGGAAATACATGACCCCGACCCGCAAGACCAGATCATGGAGACACGAACTATTCGACGGACTGCCGACCGCAATGGAACAAAGCACCGACGCCGCCATTGACGAGGCCGTTGCCGCCCGGGTGCTGGCGATCGAGGGAATGCCGATCAGTCCCGAGGAGGCCGCGAAGTTCATTCAGGTTGTAAGTCACCCGCAGGCCCGGGGGATTGTCGTCATTACATGGAAGGGTATCCCGATTGTGGACATCATCAAGCAGGGGAAGTATCCCAAGGTTAAGATAGCTGTACTGGAGCGCAACATTGAAACCGGAGAGAAGGGAGTGAAGACGTGAAAGCGTTTCAAGAAGAACTGACGCATTTAATCAACCGGCACAGCATTGAGAATATTGCCGACATGCCCGACTTCATTCTTGCCGACATGATCTGCCGGATGATCGAAGCCATAGGGCCGAAGGTGAAGCAGACGCTTGACTGGCATGGTTGCTCGTCGGTCTGTCATCGTGGGCCGCAGGTTGGGGAGTGCGTGCCGCCAGTCGAGATGGATGTTGCGAAGCTGGAGAGCGAGAATGTCGCGGGAATGACCAGCATCTTGAAAACCGCAATGAAGGTTGACGCAGAGAATCCCGGCAACAACCCGCCCATCACCGCCAAACCTGACCGCATGACCTATGCTGAGTTGTCCGAGAAGTATCACGAACTCATCATGGCCGTGTGTCAGAAGTTCCCCAACGAGTCCCGGCATCAGACGGCCCTGCGCTACATCCGGCAGGCCGAGGCTCCGGCGACAACTGCGGCGAGAGAAGCAGTGGAGAGCGAGGTGAAGCCCAAGACCATGTTCGAGGCGTCGATCAAGGAAGGCGAGGCGCATGGAAAACAAAAGGCCGACGCCCTGATCCGCTTACTCCTTCGATGGTTTTACTGCTACCACCGGGCGGTTGACGGCCACGCGAGCGATGCTGGCGACAAGCACATCAAGCCGTACTTTCTTTCAGTCTACAAGGCGACTGATGAGTTGCTCGGCCCCATGCGGGATGCGGGAACGCTTGACGACGCGACCTGCTCAGAGATGGGGCAGGTATCGGTTGATGACGCGACACGGAAAGAGAGCGAGAAGGAGGCGACCAATGGCAATGGTTTGTGACGCCTGTCATGTTATGCTGATTCGCGCCAATGTCGCCAAGCCGCTCGCTCAGGTCAATGGTGCGAACGGCTCGCGATGGGAGAAGCAATCCTGTTTCATCTGCGGCACCGAGGATGATTGCGCCGCGCATAACGGGATCAGGGACGACGTGCTTCAGGCGGCCAGGGTGGCATGGCGAACGTCAAAGAGAGTCGTCATGCCATGAAGCAAGTCCATCTCTCCAACCTCCGCCAGATAGCCAAGGACACATACTCGCCCTGCCTGACCTGCCCGCATAGTCGCAAGTGCTGTAGCCTGCCGGGGTCGATCAACTGCGAGAAGCACAGGCGTAGTGAGCCCCCTTCTGTGCTACCCGCAAAGCCACCCGCACACAACCCCTAGCGTTTGCTCTTGACTTTTCCCGCGCTTTCGTTCTACCTTCCGCCCAAATACGGAAGGGATTCTCATGGCTGCAAACAAATACGACAATTCAGGGCTCGGGGAATACACCAAGAAAATTTTCGACCAGTTTGCAACCGAGCGTGGCCGCGTCATCGAACCAAAGTGGAATACCAACCGTCAGGACTTCTTCGCTGAATTCAAGGCTATCAAGTCCGGAGAGGGTGAAGACTGGCGCTCAAAGGCCGTAGCGGGGATTGTCAGCCAGAAGGTCCGCGCACTTTACGGCATACTGCTCGACGTTTACCTTCAGGGCGGCCGCATACCGTTCAAATTCATGCCGCGGGGATCCGGCGAAGGCGTTGACCCGGCTTCGATGGACCTCGCCACAACCCGCGTGAGCGATGCCTTTGACCGATGTCATGCCGAGAGAGCCTTTATGAACAACGCTTTCATGGCCTGCATGACCGGTAAGACCTACGCCAAGATCACCCGTCAGGGATTTAAGCGTACTGTCGTGGTGCCCGTGATTGACTTGGCTTATGCCGCCAGTATCGGCATGAATCCCGATGACGTGCCCCGGACCACAAAGGTCATTGAAGAAGACGGCGACGCCTGGGAGTACGATTCAAACTGGGAGATGTTCACCGACCCCGAGGCCGCGTTTAACTGTCGGCAGGGCTCCATGGTGCTCCAAAGTCAGTTGATAAGCTCCTACATTCTGCGATCCAAGATGGGTCAGCCGTATTTCATTGACGAGCAAATTGAGGAAGCCTTGGAGGACTCCAAGAAAACCGATGGTGGACAGGCCGGGACTTCGGACCAGTCATTACCGCCCTATCTGCGTTCCCTCGCCAATCGGAAGCGCAACATTCAGTACATCGAGGGATGGGGGCGATTGCCGAACGAGCAGATCAGCAAGTTCCTGAAGGAGACCGCCGGCCAGCAATTCCGGATCGACCAGGACAGTCTTAACGCCCGCATGGATAACCGTAGCGGAGTGGGCGAGAATGGCCGCGAGTCCCAGGTTCATATCTGCCTCGCCAATGGCTCTATCGTGAGATTCGCCCTTGTAGACGAGAGCGACAACCCGTTTTATGAAGTCGAACTCGAAAAGATTCCCGACGAGCCCGTGGGCCGCGGTGTTGCCGACAATGCCAAGATGGGGCATGACCTCGCCGGGGCCGGTATCCGCCAGTTCATCGACAACAAGTCTTGGAGCGGCAACGTCCAAATGGCGATGAAGCGCCGCCTGTTCATCAAAACCCCGGACGCCATCAAGCCCGGCGGCATGTGGTACTTGTCTGAGGACGCCAAAAGCGCCAACGAGGCCATGCAGCAGATCATCGTCCAGGATGTCGGGGAAACCCTGCTGAGCG
>Ga0194056_10001660_pt1 | contig 12094 bp, 14 predicted proteins | sample SepL4413m_MetaG_FD_155458 | JGI IMG/M metagenome (GOLD analysis project Ga0194056, IMG submission 155458) | Anoxic zone freshwater microbial communities from boreal shield lake in IISD Experimental Lakes Area, Ontario, Canada - Sep2016-L442-13m | ecosystem: Environmental > Aquatic > Freshwater...
GTCATAATTCGGTTGGCAACAGTTAACGACCTCCTTTCCCACGGAAAGTTCACTTCTGTTATCAGGGTGTCATCAACCGATTCACGACAACCCTCCTGTTGATGGGACTGTAATGTTTCTACTGTTGAGAACAACCATTAATTTTTCCACCAGCCGAGATACGCGATTAACTTTTCTTTTGCCGGCAGTTGTTGTGAGTGGCGCTATACCATCGCTGACCCTTGAGTTCGCGTAGTTCCTCTTCAATAGTCTGTTGATGCATATGGATGTTTACTCGGTAACAATTTTCAGCAAGTCCCATAAAATATCCTCTCTCAAAAGACAATGTCAAGTTTCCTTATAGTTTTAATAGCATTCAGTAATGCGTTCCAGGGTTTATTCTTTTCCGATGTGACGCCACTGAAATAAAATCTATTCAGTTCTCGGCAATGCCATGGTGACCTCGGTGCAGGAACGCCTGCTGGCTGATGTGGATGTGGTATTAGCTGAGAACCGTCCCGCCGTATATCCTCGCCGAGCGGATTCCATTCTCGGAGGGGAGTGGGTCGGTTCATTGGCTGCCGGTGAACAGCCGAAATTTACGGATGTAATTCGCAATAAGGACGGTGGTATTCGTCATGTGATGGTCAAATTCAGTGGACGTTCCGGGCGTGCCGCGGATTTGCGCTGGGGAGATTTGCTTGCGGCTGAACATTATGCGGCAGTCCTCGTGGCGGAGAATGGAATTCCGGCGGCGCACACTACCTTGATAGATTCGGGAGGACGCCGATTTCTTGAGTCCACCCGATTTGACCGGATTGGCCTCCATGGCCGGCATGGTCTGGTTTCCCTTTCGGCGCTCGATGCAGCCTTTTTTGGTGAACTCCAGACTCCTTGGACAGCGGCGGCAGAGCGACTCCAGGGTGGTGGGTGGTTGACCGCACTGGAGGCAGAGCAAGTGACGCTCTTCTGGTGGTTTGGTGCCCTGATAGGCAATACCGATATGCATTACGGGAATGTCAGCTTTTTCCTGAATAAGACTCGCCCTTTATCTTTAGCACCTTCATACGACATACTCCCCATGCTGTATCGTCCTGATGTGGAAGGGGAACTTCCTGAACGCCAATTTTCGCCTTTGCCGCCTTTACCCGACGTACTGCCATTATGGGCACGAGCGAGCCTGATGGCTGAAACCTTCTGGGGAAGGGTTGCCGATGCCCCTATGATCTCTGCTTCATTCCAACGGATTGCCGCCGGGAACGCCGAAGTGATTACCCGCTATCGTCGTCAATTTCTTTGATTCAGATTCAGACCGCCACTCTGTCTCAGTGAGTTGGAAGCAAAAGTCGTTTGGGAATCGCTCCCGGTTTCGTGCGATCTGCTGATTGAACCGCGTGACTGTCACCCCGTAAAGCGGTGCTAAATTTCCGTCTCTTGTCAGCCCAAGGAGAGAGCGCGGATTTGAGGTGGTCTGCGAAGTTACCGCGGCCAACCCCACGGCCACGGCCTAAAGGCGATGACACGAACGCATGCCGCGGTAATTATTCCTGCTCGGCCCGAAAAAGCGATTGACGCATGAGCTTGAAAAACGTCTGGTAAGTCTCAGGATCTTCAATAGCCCTGAGGTTGTACTGGATGCTTAAGCGCACTAAAGAACGGTTTTGTTCCTTGGGTCGTACGGTCAACGATATGCGCGCCAAATCCATTCGGTGATAAAAAGGACCCCAATCTCTGAAATTAGTATTAAAAATCAACAATTGGTCAGTGCGGTACTGGGAATAGGTTGGACTATTGACCCATACGGAATTACGGTTCAGCCATTTTTTACCCGCCACCAGAAATAGATCCTCGTCAAGGACGGTAATGTCGAAGAAAAGATCTTGAATGGTTGAAGCAGCGGCCCGCAAAATTTTGACACGATCCGCCGTGTCAAACACCTGGCTTTGAATCGCCCTCATTTTGACCTGACTGTCTTCCGAATCAAGAACCTGCTTGCGGGAATTCCACTGAATCGCAACGCCGGAACTCATGCACCCCTGCAACAGCAGGATTAACGGCAGGAATGCCGCCATCCACCACGATGGCAGGATATATTTCCGACAGGCTATCATTGCCGTTTCGAGGTATCTTTAACGGGTTCGGCAAGATCAGTCTTGGCCGCCGGATTCGGTGAGGCCGCCTCGGAGGCAACCGCTTCAGCCAGTGCCTGCCCGCCAAAAAGAGCCCGCCCGACGGCGGCGAAGAAGTTTTGATAAATCTTGGGATCTTCGATGGGTTTGGTGTTATACAAGGCCGTTACGCGTATCTCTGATTTGGTAGACTCCTTAGGTCGCGACACAACCGTCAGGGAAACCAAACCCATGCCTCTGGGATCAAATTTTCCGGCGGTAACCATGCCCATGGGGCCATTGACTCTTTCAATGATGAATCCAAGATCTTGAAGTGCGGACATGACACCTCGCAACACCTCTTTTTCATCTCCTATATCAAACACCCGCGTCTGGTAAGCCCGACTGGCCATCTGCGCTTCACTCAGAGTCAATAAATCTTCAGGCGGCTTTTGCGGCCCGGTAACACATCCCTGCGCAAGAAGCGCCAAACCAAGAATAAACAGTAGCCCATAAAGATGTTTCACGAGAACCTCCCTTAAATTTCCTGCACTTCAAGAAACAGGCTTTTTGCCAACTTGGCAAAAAACTGCTGATAAATCATCGGATTATCAATTATCTCCATCATTTGTGCGCCCGGCGGAATCGGCTGGTCGCCACTATTGCCATCCCCCTGCCAGACGGAACGATAGAAAACGACACGGACAGAATATAGGGATGAATTCGCGGGTGATGGTCTGGCAACCAGAACGGCGTTTATTTGCTGGTGAAGATCAACCGGCATCAGAATCGCCTTTTGGCCCAACGCCCCCAGGATGAATATTAAAACGCGGGCTATCTCTTGTCCGTATTCTCTTGCTCCACGCTCTTTGGCAGCGCGCAGCATGCTCATGTCCTTCGATGTTTCATCAAGCTGAAACCCGAGATCCTGCAACACGGACGCAGAAGCCGAGAGAAGCTCGGATTCACTGGATGTCTCAAACATCCGCGTTTGCATGGCGCACAATTTGGCGCTCTCGGGTGTTACCTGAAAGAAACTTTCCGCAGTAGGGGTGTGTGCACAACCCACCAGCATGCAACCTGCCATGATGACTATAAAACAACGCCGCATTGAGAACGTTTTCAGATCAGTCAGACATCTAAAACTGCGAATAGTTATAGGCGAAATCACGAACATTTTTCATTTCATCAAACTTGATGACGATGGTTAACGTTTTTTGTGACGTTGTGCTCTGCGCCTTTGCGGTGCTGCCACCAAGAATAATCAGGCCACCGGCAAAAGAGTTGGCGGTATCAACCCGGCTGGAAGACACTTTGTCATAAATCCAGATCTCACGGCGTTTCTCATCGGTGGATACGATGTTGGGTGAACCCAGTATTTCGGCGACTTCCGAGCCAGACAGTCCCACTTTGATTTGGCTCTGGACTTTGCCAACCGTTAAATTGTTGGCGCTGGCATCTGGCCCGGCATTAACAGGATGATGCATGCATCCGCAGGCAAAGACCAGCAACACAACGCCACCCAAGACAACGTTCAGCAGATGTAAGTTCTTCATAAGATTTTTCCACAAAAAAGGTTACTAACATGGTTTTTATTTGTGGGGTAACGATACGATGACCGACAGACGAAATCAAGATGAAAGGTTCGTTTGTAACTTGGAGTGTCATCGCCGCTCCCAGCTACAAACGAACCTATATTTTTTCGTCGAAGCCGTAATCCGGCCACAAAAGTGCTTGCGTAGTGATGACGAAAACGGCCAAGCTTAACGGTCACGCTTCAGATTGCCTGTTATGTTCTCGGGAAATGAATGCAGCATCTCAATCGTAATCCTGCATCTGTTCCGCCGGGTGGCGGGTACGATCAAGATTGCGTCGAGCCAGGAATTACGACTTCCGTCAGGCTTGACGGGTATAGGGTTCATCACGGAGAATGCGTGCCCATGTGGTGCTCATCGAAAACGGGATTCAAGGTTCTGACGGGGGTAGGGGTTGCCGTTGTTCTTGTTCTGGCAGGGGTGGGAACGGTGTCAGCTTTTCGCTGGTGCCAAGGAGGATGGGCACGTTGCCATCAGGTTGAGGTCCCGTTGCCAGAACGGCTTACGGTCAGCAAACTGCCGGGCCCGCCGCGTACTATGGATCAGGCCGCTTTCATTCTGTCCGCCACGAATGCCCATCCAATGGCCGGCATGGATGATCTGCTCCAGGAGCGATGGTGCGATGTGGCCGGGAATTATTACTCGTCCGGGTTCATTTCCAGTTTCAGCTACGAACGTCCCTGTGCCCGTGATCCGCGTGTATTGGTACGGGTCGAGCCGAGCGCGAGCACTCTACGGGGCCGGATCGAGGCGCGGGGGCTGAAGCCGAATTTTGCCTATCAGATCAAGCTGAGGGGCCTGTTTGCTGATCCGGCAGTTTCGAGGCGATCGGGCGGGCCGGCCGATGGCGTCTGCCGGGGCGCGGGACCAATTATACCGATCAGGACTATGAGGATTATGGGGAGAAAGCTTTGGTGGAAGCGTATCTGTTTTTCGATTACTTCGTCACGGATAGGCGGGGGAACGCAGTGCGTGAATTCGCTCTGGACAGTTCGCTCCACGTTCTCTGGAATGCTTCCCGCCAGGGGGGCACGCCGGCACAGCATGATATGCTCCGGGTCGTGGTGGTGCCGGATGATTCCACCGCCTATAGCCGGCCCAAGCACCGGGGCACCGTCGAATGGTTGTGGGCCGAACGGGAAATCCTCCGGTACGAGCATGCGGATCAAACGATTCGGCTGCCGCCGCGCAGGTATTCGGCTGAACTGGTTCTGACCGAGGAGAGTTTCCATTCCCGTGACAACGACGGCGGCTTCTGGGCAACCGTATACCGGTGCCCGATCACCTTCGCAGTCGTGCCGTCGGTGGCCGGGGTCACTGTGAGGCGTGGCTTCGCCATGACAAGTATCTCTGGGCCAATAAGTTGTGTGCGATTCTTGGCGGACAGGGAATTTGAATGAAATATCGACTAAGTGTAACCCGTTGATGATCAACGGGCGCGTTTCTGCGGTGCGGGGGAATCCATCTCCAATGTGAGAGGGTTTTTGATGCAAATCTTATTACTATCAGAGTAAGTAGATATTATTTAGATTTTCGCTGCTTCAGATTGCTGTCCCTGGTTTCTCTTTCTATCAGTAAATCCTGAGCCCGGCGCGGAAATACGGGCACGGATCCACCGAATCGTCTTGCAGGGGCTCATCGCCATCGCGACGTTCCAGTGATCGGCTGAAGGCGTACCCGGTTTCGGCGAAAAACTGGACTCCGGGGTTGAGGCTCCACCCGACTTCGAGTCCCGCACGCCAGGTTTCGAGAATAAGATTCGGCGACCGCTCCTGATCCCGGATATTCCAGTCACCCCCGGTGGGTTGTATCAGTGCCGTAAGGCTCCATGAACGGCTCGGGGTGTAGGTGATGCCCGGACGCGGCATCAGGATGCTGACGGCCCATTCGCGGGCCGGGGTCCATATCGTTCCGAGCGCCGGAAAAAAACGGGTTTCCCCGAAGGCCTGCCCATAATACAAGCCCCCCGCCCATCGCCATTCCGGCCCGGCCTGATAGGTTCCCAAGCCCAGAACGGTCAGGCGGAAATCCCCACTGCTGATTCGCTCCAAATCCGAAGCGAGGCCCGGTGTCACCATCAGGCTCCAGGTGAGATTGGAACTGCTGATCCGCTGTGCCTGCATGAGAATGCCTGCGTCATAAACGATGGCATCATGCCATTCCTCGGTTTCCTCGAAACGGAGTTCTGTCCGCCGGATCGTGCCGCCCAGCCTCAACTTGGTTTTGCCTTCGGAATCCCGCCACACGGGGATTGACCCCCTGGCGGCCTCCTGGTGGATGCGGAGAGACCCGTCCTGTCCCAGGGGTGTGGCTGGCATGAGAATCACCTCGCCTCCCAGCTTTTCCGGACGCTGGGCATAGGCCTGAAAGGCCAGAATCAGAAACGCCAGCATCGCTGGAAATCGGGAAGCCTGTTTGGTCATGCCTCGTACTGTCCTCAAAGTCATGCTTCACGTCAAGGCGAAGGACGAAGCGGAGATCAGGCAATCTGAATCATTGGCGTCCCACAGGACACCGGGTAAGGGACAAGTCGCTTTTTTTTGGGAGACCCTCACCCCAGCCCTCTCCCCTGAAAGGAGAGGGAGTAGAAAAATGGCTGGCGACAACGGTTGTTACCCAGTTGGAAAGGGGGCGTTCGCCGGCCTCCACCTTGGCCTAAAAGACGGGGTTTGCGGCTGACTGCGGTATTTGTGTAGGAGGCACAGTAGATATTCGCTGCTTCAGATTGTCCCTGGTTTCTTCTTGAAGCCGCTCAAAGCATGAGCAGTTTGGCGGTTACCATGAGGGTTGCGGTCAGGACGACCAGGGCAAAATACTGTCGCAGGCGCTTGCCGGTGGTCCGGTGCTGAAGCCAGGCGCCCAGGCGGGTCCCGAGGAAGGAGCCGCCGATGAGGCAGGCGGCCAGGGTCCAATTGATGTTGCCGGCACGGGCATGGGCGATGGTGGAGCACAGGCCCGTAATAAAGATGAGCATCGTGATGGTCCGGGTTGCCGCCTTGATTTCCTGGCCGACCAGATAGAACAACATGGGTATCATGACGACCCCGCCGCCGATGCCCATAAGCCCGCTGAGGCAACCCACAACAAGCCCAAGCACTATCAGCACAGGGCCGCTGAACGGGCCGTGGTGGATGGTGCGAAATTGAACCATCGGCGGAATCCGTAATCTGGCGAGCAGCCCCTGGGGGCGCTCGGATTCGTCTTCCCGCCCCCGTCGCAGCACAAAGTTGTCGACAAGCAACCAGGTCGTGATCAGTCCCAGGAATACTGCAAATGCCACGAGCAGGATGAAGTCCACGGCGGGAATGGATTTGCCGTTCACCGTCATAGTGCCCATGGCTTTCAGTTGCTTGACCAGGTGACTCCCGAACCAGACCCCGAACGGAATCCCGCTGCCCATCCACAAGGCAACTTTGAGGCCCAGCCACCGGCGGTCAATGTAGTGAAAAAGGCTGAAGCTGGACGCGCCCAGGACCTGGCAGGCACTCGTGCCCACGGCCAGGTTCATCGGCAACCCGAGAAAGATATTCAACACCGGAGTCAGGATAAACCCGCCGCCAGCCCCGAAGAAACCGGTGAGAATCCCCATCGAAAACCCCAGCAGCGCTCCACCGGCAAGCATCAAAGGAGAGAAAATCATCAAGACCCCTCCGGTTGGGGCTTTTCTTTATGGATAAGAACTAGCTTCTCTGGCTGTACGGATCCTCGCCCGCTGAGACGGATCTGAAACATCGTTTTCATGGCGGAGAAGATGCGTAAATCCGGAGTGAAAGGTCAAGAACGATCGCAAACCGGCGAAGATGGGTGCGTAGGTCGGGCGCCACGTCCTCAGCGATTCAGGCGCGGCAGCAGGTAGTCGAAATACCGGTCGAGCATCTCGGGCGGTATGTTGGCCGGCAGGTGGTTGCCCACCGCGAGAATTGCGCCTTTGCAGTGGGCTAGGGCGGCAAAGGTATGATCCACGCTGGCCTTCACCTGGTTCCAGTGGCCGAAGGTCAAATCCCGGCAATCCACGCAACTGCCCACGAGGCAGTGGCTGCTGCCGAACTTTTCAGCCATCCCGGCAAAGTCGTTGCAGGGTTCAAAAATGAAGCCATCGGCGCCGGCCGACGCGACATCCGTGGAGAATTCCTGGAAATTGCCGTCGGAGCAGAATAAGACCTTCTTGCCCGCCTGGTGGAGCGGTTTCCATAATTCCGCATAGCGGGGGATGAGCACCCGGCGATAGATGTCCGGGTGCATGAAGGCACCGGCGGTCCAGACGAAATCGTCATGCTGGATGATGACCTCCACGCTGGTTTGCGCCCACGCCTTCATGTGGAACAGGGTGCGCTGGAAAAAGCTGTCAAACACCGGCTCCATCTTCGCCGGCTCGGCGCAGGCCTCCAGCAGCATGTCCCAGCCAAACGACTCGAGGGCGCCGGAAACAAGGGTTTTATAATACCCGCCGGTTGAGAGTTGACTGGGACAGGTTTCGCGTGACTGTTGAACCTGTTTTTCGTACGCCTGTACCTGATCCTCGAACGGGGGCAGGCCATACTCGGTAACGGCATCAAAGGCCCAGACCTCTTCGGCGCACTTGAAAGGACAAATCGCGGGCGCGGTTTGATCACTGCCGTCGGCGGCATAAGCGGCATGTCCCATGTCGGTGACACGCCCTGTTTTTTTCCAGTTGATCAATCCATCATCAGTGCTCCACAGGAAATCGAACTCAAACCGGTCATAGGCGCGGGGAATCAAGGTCTTATCGCTTTCAGGGAGACCCGTTTTCCGGGCGAGATAGGCTTTGTGATATTCCAGGCTGTATTCCGAGTGACCCCAGCGGGTGTTGTTTTTCAAGTTGATGTTATCCAGCGCGGTTTGTCGGCTCATCGATGACGTTCCTCCCTGAAAGTGTTCTGATATGCCCGCAAACATATCATGGGGACGGGAGGCGGAGGAATGGACAGAGGCGATGAGTTCATGTATATTTGTGACTTTCTTTTAAAGGAGGTTTTGTATCGACTCTCTATTTGCAACGATCAGGATTGAGTTGGCCGAGGCCCGGTTTGCCAATCTCGGCAAAGGGTGGAAGGGTTCGGATTACAGTGACAACCTGTCCCGGATCTACTGGATCGAGCGGGGGCGGGGGCGAGTGCACTATCGCGGGCGTGAGATTGTACTGCGCCCCGGGTTGCTCTACTTGATTCCGGCAGGTACGGTTTTCTCCTATGGCTGTGATGACCGGCTTGATCAGCATTGGGTTCACTTTTCGGCCACGCTATTTGATGGCACTCCGCTGTTTGACCTGGTGGATCCGGAGCGTGAGGTGACGCCGGATAATGTCAAGCAGACGGCGCTTTGGTTCAGGCGGCTCGAGGCGTTGATCCATACCCGTAGCCCCGGGGATGAGCTTGAGAAAACAGGCATTCTTTTCCTTCTCTTGGCGCCCTTCCTGGCATCTGTCAAACCCGAGATGATCGTGGCGCGACGAAAGGCCCGTCTCCGCTTCCGGGAAACGCTCGATTATATCGACGCGCACCTGTCGGAGCCATTAAGGATCCGTGATCTTGCGCAGGCCGCCCATCTTGAGCGGACGTACTTCTCGCGGGTGTTTCGCCAGTGCCTGGGCATCAAGCCGGTGGAATACATCATGCGGCGCCGGGTGGAGCGGGCCAAGACTTGTCTCTGGGGATCAGAAGACCCGCTGCGCGCCATTGCCGAATCGCTGGGATTCACGGATGCCTTTCATTTTTCCAAATGCTTCAAGCGGCTGACCGGCATGACGCCTAAGGATTTTCGCCAGTTGCGTCAGAATAGTCGAACCTGACCCTGATGGCCTAAAGCGTCGTTGACGAGTGGCGGTACCTGGTGGGCGGGACTTTCCTCTCCTGGGTGAAGACGCGGGTGAAATGGTTGCGGTCCCAGAAGCCGCAGGCCTCGGCAATCCGGTCGATACTTTCATTTGTGTTTCTCAGGTCTCGCCGGAGATGCAGGATGAATTTGATATCACGCTGCTTTCCCTCCGGGGGTTTCGCCACTACGCCATACCGGTGCCCGCGCTCCGGCGGAATACAAGCGGTGATACCCCCATCTTCATCTTGAACTGCTTGCTGAAATGATACGCATCACAATACCCGAGCTCATCAGCTATTTGCGAAACTTTTCTTGTGGTAAACAACAGTAGAGAGGAGGCCATCTCCAGCCTGGCACTCACCACAAACTCACCCGGAGTGACGCCGCGAACCTGCTTGAACAAGCGGATGAAATGATCCACTGAAACATGCAGCTTACAGGCCATATTCGCGATGGAGCCGTACCGGTCCGGACTTCGCCTTATTTCCCCGCACAATACATTGATTGCCTCGGCATGATGACTCACCACACTTATGACCGGTTTACCCGCAAGCTGAAAGAGTTCCTCCAGCAGGCACCGCATCCATAACCGCCCCACCTCGCTGAGGTTCCCGTCCTTCCTGCATGCACTCAAGGCACGCGAAAACAGGTCGCTCAAAAGCCTCGGCCGATCAAGTTTGATATGCAGTGGCCCGACAACCGGCACCCGATCCGAACGATCAACCACCGCCAATTCCGCCCACGAGACGATCAATGGATCCTGGGCATCATGCCGTCCACGCTTGTCCTCCGATGTCGGCATCAACAGGCAATCCCCGATTCCCACCTCATGCAAACGCCCCCCTTCAAGCAATTCGCCCCGACCCGCCAGCACCAGCCACAAAAAGCAGCCGACTTGACCACCTCGCCGTCCGGTGTAATCCCATCGCCAATCCGGCGAACAATACGTCGTCGCTATTTGTCTTATTTCCGATAGTTCAAAACCACTATTCACATCGATATAATACATGTAATTGTCGAGACTAGCCATTGTTTTCGATCCTCATTCGGATACCATCTCGCCTACATAACACATTTGGAGGCATGGCCATGACGCACAAAGAACGGGTACTTGCATCTCTCAACAACGAACCGGTCGATCAACTTCCCTGTGAAGACGGCATGTGGGGGGAAACCCACCAGCGCTATCTGGCTGAGGGCTCCATGCTCCTCAGCGAAGATGCCTGCCGCCATTTTGACATGAGCTGGCGCGCCGGCGGGTGGCTCAATTCCACCGGTGACTTGAATTTCAAAGAAAAGGTTCTGGAAGAAACCGACGACACCATCCTGAAACTTAACGGTAACGGCGCCACACTGCGCTGGTGGAAAGGAAAGGCCGGAACGCCGGAACATGTGGATTTCATTGTCAAGGAGCGCCCCCAGTGGGAAGAACTTATCAAGCCGCACCTGCTCAAAGTCGACCGGCGCCGGATTCCCTTCAGCGATTACCGATCAAACAAGGCGCTCGCCCAGGTGGAAAAGAGAGCTTTCTGCTGGGCAGGGGTTGCTCCATTTGAACAGATGCATCCCGTCTGCGGTCATGAGTATATGCTCATGGGCATGGCCCTCGACCCTGACTGGGTCAAGGACATGGTCGACACCTATACCGATTTCACGATCATGCATCTGGAAACCCTTTTCGCCGAAGAGGGTATCCCCGACTTTTTCTTTTTCTACGAGGACATGGGGTTCAAGGACAAACCTTTCATGTCGCCGGCCATGTACGCGGATATCGTCCAACCCGGCCATGCGAAACTCTTCGACTACGCCCACAGCAAGGGTTGCAAGGTGATGGTGCATTCCTGCGGATTCGTCGAACCGCTTGTCCCCGGACTTGTCGCCGCCGGCATGGATTGCCTGCAGGCCATGGAAGTGAAGGCCGGCATGCATATGCCCCGCATCGCGGAGCAGTTCGGCGGTAAGATTGCCTTCTGCGGCAACATCGATATCCGCAAACTCGAGGCCAACGACAAGGACGCGATCAAGGAAGAACTACACGCCAAAATCCGCCCCGTCCTCAAGGCAGGCTCCGGCTACCTCCTGCATACCGATCACTCCATCCCGCCAGGCGTCAACCATGACACGCTCAAGTGGTTCTTCGACTATGGCCGCACCGTCACAAAGTAGGACATAACTATGGACCACTGACGGATTTCTTCCTTTCCCCATCATTTGTCGCGTCCGGGACAACGGATAGGAGGAATTTTTGAGTGGTTTAGATGCGTCTGCCCTGAAAAGAATGGGTTGGACTGCCCGTCTGCCTGCCAATATAGTGTCAACAGCAGCGAATGGCATTGATAGTCGCAATGGCGGGTTACTTTCCAGTCATCGGAAAGGATTGTTTATGAAGTCTTTTTTGTGTCAGACTACCACAGAACTACCGGGAGACCAACTGTTCGAGCGTGCTCCCATCGGCTTGGCGGTCTTATCAGACAATACTGTCTTTATTCGGGTCAACTCTGCCTTCTGCCGGTTCTTGGGGTATTCAAATCAAGAACTGCTCGGCAAGACGGTTCGAGATGTTACCTATCCCGACGG
>Ga0194056_10001664_pt1 | contig 12075 bp, 11 predicted proteins | sample SepL4413m_MetaG_FD_155458 | JGI IMG/M metagenome (GOLD analysis project Ga0194056, IMG submission 155458) | Anoxic zone freshwater microbial communities from boreal shield lake in IISD Experimental Lakes Area, Ontario, Canada - Sep2016-L442-13m | ecosystem: Environmental > Aquatic > Freshwater...
ATCTGAACTTTTTCCAACGGTTGACCCGTGTGGAAAGCCAGTACTCTATTAAGCTTGTCCCTGATAGACAAAATTTCTTTGGCGTGGATGTCAAAATCAGAAGCCTGACCTTGAAAACCGCCCAAGGGCTGATGAATCATCATTCTTGAGTGCGGCAAACAATAGCGTTTATTTTTAGCGCCACCGGTTAGCAACAACGCCCCCATACTGGCCGCCTGACCTATACAGAGTGTACTTACATCAGGTTTGATAAACTGCATGGTGTCATAAATTGACATCCCTGCCGTCACTGAACCGCCCGGAGAATTGATATATAAATGAATATCTTTATCAGGATTTTCAGATTCCAGAAAAAGTAACTGGGCAACCACCAGATTGGCCATGTAATCTTCTACTTGACCCACTAAAAAAATGACCCGTTCTTTTAAAAGCCGTGAGTAAATGTCGAAAGAGCGCTCGCCTCTGGCCGTTTGCTCAATAACGATAGGGACTAATCCCCCCGCAGCTTCCAAGGCTTTCGCTTGATTCATTACATGATGATTATACATTTAATGTTCCTTAGTTTTGTTGTTTATCCATAACATCACTAAAATTGACCTGCTCATCAGATACTTTTGCCTGAGCAACCAACCATTCAATGGTTTGATCTTCCAAAACCATTTGCTGAACTTCATTCAAGCGACTTTCATCCGTATAGTACCAATTAACGACATCCTGAGGGCGCTCATAGCTTTTCGCCATCTCTTCAATGGTTGAACGTACTTTATCATCATCCAGTTTAATAGCATTTTTTTGGATGATCTCACCTAAAATCAAACCTAATGCTACACGACGCTTAGCCCGCTCTTCAAACATATCTCTTGGCAGCTGTAGATCGTCCAGATTCATTTTCTGTCTTTTAGCGGTCTCAATATAAGGCTTAATCAAATTTTCGGTTTCGATATCAACCAGCGAATTTGGAATAGTTAGCGGAATCTTTGCATATAAAGCATCCATTACCGAACCCTTCAACTTGCTACGCAAAGCCAACTCCAGCTCTCGTTCCATGTTGTTTTTAACATCGACACGGAAAGATTCAACCGAACCGTCTTCAATACCATAAGCCTTGACAAAAACTTCATCAATTTCGGCAATTAACGGCTCTTCAACCTTGATAACGTCTACTTCAAACTCAGCGGTTTTACCTGCCAGCTTTTCGTTACCGTAATCTTCCGGAAAATTTAAGGTAAAGGTTTTATGCGCACCCACTTCAAGACCCACCAAGTTTTCTTCAAAACCGGGAATCATTTTTTTCGAGCCACAAACAACCTGAAAATCTTCCACTCTACCCTCGGTAAAGCTCTCTCCTTCAGAAGTACCAGAAAAACTGATAGTGATGTTATCTTGCTCTTGAGCGGGGCGATCAACAATGTGCCACGTTTGCTTCTGAGCTCTTAACTTCTCAATCATTTGGTCAACATCACTATCATTGACAGTGGCTACCGGACGCAGAATTTCAAGCTGAGTAACACCTTCCAGAGAAATTTCAGGATAAACTTCAAATACAGCCGTGTATTTAAAGCCATCAACTTCATCTAAAGGCTGAATATGAGGATGCCCTACCGGCTTTAAATCTTGACCCTCTATTGCGTCAAAATAAGTTTCATTAATCAGGTCGCTGGCAATTTCGCCACGAACCCTGTCACCAAACATTTTTTTAACGACTTGCTGAGGCACTTTACCAGGGCGAAAACCATCAATTTTAACATCGCGTGCCAACGACTTTAATCGCACAGCCATTTTCTCCTGAACAACGGCTTCGGGCACGCTAACAGTCATTTTTCTGCTTAATTCTGATGTCTTTTCGACAGAAACTTGCATTTCTTTACCTCACATATTTATAGAAGACTTTTTATGAATACCGATAGACGGCTTAAACGAGCTGAAGATAAAACAATCAATTGTTTTATTTTATAGAATTTGGATGGTGCGAATGGAGAGACTCGAACTCTCACAGGATAACCTACTGGAACCTAAATCCAGCGCGTCTACCAGTTCCGCCACATTCGCACAATTGAAGGGCAATTATAATGACATGTTGTCTATTTAACAAGAGAAATTTTCGAAATAAATTTACAATCAAATACTCACCGTCACATCAAAACCCAAAAGCCGAATTTCATCGGCAAATGAATTTAATGTTTCGGCCGAAAAAGGTGCCAGTCGTGGCGCCTCAGGCTGCATTGAAGACCTTGCTATGGTATACAACATCACTTGTTGCAAATCACAGCCGCTTTGTTTAATACGCCCCAACAAAGCTAAGTAAGCCTGCTTTTCCTGGTCAGAAAAGCCTTGCTTGTCAACATCCACCAAGCAGGTTTGTAGCTTTGTTGTGCATAATTTTGCGGAAATCATCAGGTTTTCAAAGCTGGCCTTGCAGCTTTGCGCCGAATTATTAATCAAAGCCCTGCCTTCTTCTGTCGCGCTATCCACTTTAAACCAGACTTCGCCGCCATAAGACTTTAATACCGACAAACCTGCCTGAACTTTAGATTGATGCACTAAACTGCCATTGGTAATCAGCACATAATGACTGCCCGGAAAAACACCCGCCTCAGTTGCAATTTTGCCTATCAAATCGACAGCCTTGGCAAATTCTTTTAAGCTGGTCGGCTCACCATTGCCGGCAATAGCAATATCTTTAATGACACGCTTATCTTCATCCACCTGAAAACGCTCATAGAAATCACCATTAAGCACGTTATCCAAAAAAAACCTTAACTCCTCTTCCAGCAACTTAAAATCCATTTCAGGTGCTGCACCGATTTTTAAATCGGGTATCTGACAATAAATACAGCGCCAATTGCAGGCATTATTGGTATTAAAATTTATACCGATAGACAAGCCCCCCATCCGCCTGGAAATAACCGGATAAACATACTTTAATCCGACAACATCGGAACAATGATCAGTTGTTGTTAATTTCGACACGACAAACCCAGCCTGAAAGTGATTTTAATCCCATTATTCTACGATGTTCTGATGCCTTTTATTTAATTTTTGAGAACATCTTGCGCTTAATTTTTTAATGACAGCCAGCATACGAAACTCATTAGAAATATTGCGCAACCGATGATGCACCTTTCATTTAAAATCGACAAAGCTAAAGCGCCAGATTTTGACCATCATTTTAGTGTAAATACAAGATCACTACCTTTGGTAGTCCTTACAAACTGGTGCAGGTGAGGCGCATCAAACAATACGCCACAACCCATTGATTTATAAATACCTAAAACCATAAATGTAAAACATAAAGAGGGCAACTATAAAAGTAAATCACTCATTTGTCTGCATACTTTATCTAATTTGTTGATAAAAGACTTACGTAGTTGACTCAAAAATAACAATATTAAAAGCATGCCTATCAATATAGAGGTATGTACCTCCACGACATAGGTAATAAAGTTTTCAAAATAGGCCGGCGTTAAATATTGCATAATATCTGCGAGCCATTTTAGAGGCCTGTTATTGGCCGCTATACAAAAATCAGGTGGCGTATCCAAAGGTAAGTCGCCAGCATTTTGCTCATAAGCTAAAAATGGATTAGATTTTATAGTGAGATTTTTGTCAGTGCCTTGAGCATTTTCTTGAATTATTTGGATACGATTAATTTCGCAAGCATTTAATTCGGCAACGGATTTAGGTTGATTAATCCAAAAATAACCAGATACAAGGATAATAGCCATGGTTAATTCGACAAAGACTCTATACAAAATTTTTCTTGCCCCGATTATTTTGTTCATATCAACTTCCAGCGTCGCCCATGCTGGCTTGCCTTTATTTTCCGGTTTTTGTTGATTTTCTACTGCATCAACATAAAACGGATTACTCGGATTAATACCGTCGACCACTTCAAAATGAGGTGGAATCCCATCCGGTGCATAGCCATCGCTCAACTCTTTAATTTTATTATATGCAGTAATGTGAATAGCGATAGTGCCTTTTAGTTTGCTTTGCTGGTTTTTTTTATTTTTACACAGTTCCGCCAGATTGCGAGGTCCGTAGCGATAATAAAGTGCAATACCATCCCGCGAATCATATAGCTTATCGTAAATATTGGCACCGTCCTGAATTGCCGAGAGATAACCCGAATGTAATTGAAGACCGTGGACTTGTGCTTTGGTCAGCATCCATAGTAAAGCAACATCTGACAATCCGGTTCGTGGATAACCACCGCCAACGTTGGAATGAACACCTGCAAACCAGACTTGCTCGACATACCCCTTAAAATTTGTTTCATCCCACACTAAAGGATGAAATGTCTGTCTTTCATCATCAATCGATAAGGCGTGATAGGCGTTTTCTATAGAGTCATTCAGTTCATAATCATAAAAATCATGAGCCAAGCAAGGGATCATGTTGGCGATTTTTTCTGCCGCTGTGCCTATTCCCTGCAAAATACCACTAAAATCCTTCGGGAACCCTAACGCTGAAACCGTGTCCCAAACGCCGATAAATTTAATATTGATATCTCCGTTAGGCGCATAATCTTTATCCTGAAGTGCATACTTGTTTTTAAATTTTTGTTGAACATTTTTGTCCTTTGATCTATAGGCATCAAATGCCTGTTTTACCAGCTTGTGAAATAGGTCACCCTCAAATATCCCATTGACTTCAGCGTGTTTTTTATCAACTAATCCACAAGCATTAATAAAGCCTGCAAAAGCACGGACGGTGGCCGCCCCCCGACTAAAGCCAAACAAAAAAATAGTATCGCCCGGAACATAACTCCTGGCCAGAAATTGGTAAAGATTCAATACATTGTCACGAAAACCAAAACCAAAGACTCCGGATAACGCAACCCAAAATTTATTCTTGTTCGTATCGCTTTTATCGGTGCCGACTCCCTGGTCGTAAAACGTATATTGGGCAACGTTAAAAACATCGACCGCCTTATAGATCTTATAAACATTGGTGTCCTCTCCATAACCACCTTTATTTCCTGTGCCATCGGAACATAACACGATATTTTTCATTTTTTATTCTCCCATTAATTATTCATGGATACGTATATACGATTCGGTTGCATAGGGTGTCATGTTTTTAAAGCTTAACCACCCCTGAAGCATAAGGTCTATCTGCTCAGATTCTTTTCAATATTGGCTATGTATTTATCGATAAAATGATGCTCGATAAAAGATGGAATCATATCCCGCTTTTGTTCAAAACTGCCTTTGATTCTTTCCAAAAAGCTAAACCAAAAACCAACGTCTTCGTGCAAATTTCCTAACGCATCGAAGAAGCGAATACTACCGCCTTCTTGATATTGATTGAGCCGATCCGGTATGCGCGGCACGATGTCGTTATCGTTAACAAAACGGAAATACCGGGATTTAATCTCCTCATCCAAGGCTTTTACAAAGACACGGTTTCCAACCCTCGGCTGCCCGAATGTATATAACCCGTTAATTGATTTATAAATACTTTTATCAATATCCAACGCCAGACGAGCGGCAGCCAATACCGCAAGCGCACCGCCCAAACTATGACCGGTAATCCATAAAGGTTGGCCATATTGTTGAATCTCTCCCAGTATTGTGATGATTTGCTTCCAAACGGAGTCCAAAGCCCGGTCGAAGCCTTTATGAGCGAGGCCATGCGAGGTCTCCTTAAAATCAATGCCGGCATTGGTAAGCCAATCTTTAAATTTTTCAGTACCGCGAAAAGCGATGACGATGGCACTGCCACTATGAGCAATAAAAAGCTGGGTATCGGTACTGGTCTCGTTAATAAATTCGGTATTAAATCCTTGTTCAAGAAGCTTGGTTCTGATTTGATCCTCCGATTGGTAGGCCAATTTTGAGGCCAGCGCCAAGGCATAAGCATTTTTTAGGGAGAATTGGGTGCTGTTGGGTTCAGTACTTAAATTAATCATGAGTTTTCTCTATGGGTTAACAAAAGGGGCATTAAACATACGTCATTATCGCCACCGCTCTTTAAAACAGAGAAGTTAGGGGATATTTTTTAAAAGGTGCTTTTTATTGCACCGTCTTTACAAATTTCTTAAACGTCACCGATTCATCCAGCAAGCGCTTGGCAACATTCCGCAAATCATTAATCTGTGGTGCAGGTAAAGAAAACGAGGTCGCCATATTGAAAAACCGGTTGCGTTCGGCAGGGTTGGATAAAAGATCAAAACCGATGTAAACAAAATCGAGCTGTGGAATTTTTGGGGCTGGAGTACTTAAGACGGCAGCCGGACAATGCCGTTGTAATTGGTTTTGGCAGGCCAGATAGGTGTTTTTGTCATTTTCCAACTCAGTAAATGACTTACGCAAGGTTTCTGTCGTTTCAAAAGAAAAATTATCCATCGGTACATTGGCAACTACTTTCAACACCTCTAAAACACTGGGCGGAATCGCCGTGGCGTCGTAATTTAAATCGGGTTGATTCTTGGCGTCGACAGTGATGATCAGGAGCTTTTTAATGACTCCCCCGTTCATTTTAGACTGAAGATTTAACTCGGTATCGGTTGAAACCAAGGCTTGCAAGGGACCGCGCAAGCCGAGATTATCGGCGATACCACCGTCCAAAAGATGTATAAAGGGTCGCTGCTTGCTGTCCTGATAGGTTTTAAATAACAGGGCATTTTTATAACGACTAGGATTGATGAGCAAATCTTTTTCAGCAGTGGCAATCCAGTCGGGTTGTTGTGAGTTGTAGCCGCAAGAACCGGCGTGATTATCCAGGGTCATGGGTGGAAAGGCTACCGGAAAATCAGACGAAGCAGCAACAGCACGCGCCAAAGCAACACCGCCAAGATCCGCACACATCGGGTCAAATTGAGCTTGTTCAAAAGTAAAACGTGAGCCCAAACTCATATCAGTGGCATTGACCATCAAATACGGCTTGGTTTTACGATTAATTAAATCTGCGTATTTGGCACCCTTAAATATTTCCTTATCGTAGAAATCGGTTGCCATATCAATACGACTGTACCAAGGTGAAGCCAGCCGCAACCAATTGCTGGGATAGAAAAATTGCGAAAATAAATCGCCCTCAATATCACGATAAAGAAAATCCCGCAGAAATCCGGAAGCGTTTTTGTCCTTAAAAATGGCCTCCCCAAAAGCGGCGTAATACCCGGCCGTAAAACTACCGCCGGACACCGAAGAAATAACATCGACCTCGCTTAGCAAGTTACTGTGTCTACCTTCCCAGACAATCGGGGTATTACGCAGCTTTTCCAAAACGCCATAAGATAAAGCCGCAGCACGCGTACCGCCACCAGAAAAAGTCAGAATAACGAACAGGCTTTCACTATTTTTTTGATCGTTGAGCTTGTCATAGCGATAGCCTTTATCGAGATTGTAGCTGTCCAGTTTAGGATTGTGTGGATAACTGGCACAGCCCTGTAACCCCAATAACAGTCCTATTAATAATAATGGGCACAAGATACGCATAACAAGCCCTCCTAATTAAATTCAATTTTATAAGGACTAAGTGTCGTCGTTTCTTGAATAACGGCATCCACTTTTTCTGGGTGATAATTTTTCAAACCATCCAACCTAAAACTGTGATGCCCTTTTACGATAAGTAACGTTTGGTTGGTTTGGCCCAGTTTTTTACCGTCAGCCAATACGGCCCGGTCTTCTTTAAATCTAACAAAAACGTATTCCATGCGGGTAACTCCTAAAAATCAGGATTGTCGGACATTGCCAAGCGTAGGCCGAAATAAGACTTTTCGACCGCAAGCGAGAACAAGCGTTTCCGGCATCCGGAACGAGTGAGCCGGAAACACCACCACACGCACCGCTTGGATGACTTTATTCCGACCTGCGTTTGTTGTTTGTTATGGTTGACTACCCAAAAATCAAGAATTAAAGAATTAAAGAATTGAAGATTGAGCACCCGTATTTTAAAATTTAAATAGTTGAAAATTACGTCTTGGCTTTTTTGGCTTTCTCCATTAATGAATCTAAAGTATCCGGAACCAAGCGTTCTGCAAATCCCGCCATAAATGCCCATACCAGCATCATCGCGTTCTTTTGTTCAAATTCTACGCAGCAAAATAATGCTCGAACGCCTATAGATTGACCACAAACACCAGAATCAGTATGCAATACCAGCGTAGGCAGCAAATCACCCAACAGTCCTAATAATGAAAAAACGCCAGATACCGCCAATAGATACATAATCATCGCAAAGATTGCGCCGCTAAAAATTAACGACAAAATATACCAAAGCGACATGCTTAACTTAATATCCATCGCATCAAGTACGCTATCGGTAAAGCTTGATGGTGCACCGCTAGCCTTTTCGGATCTTTGCAGCAAGCTCATACATGAGCCAATCATGCCTGAAAAAATAGTGAGTATTACCAGTGTAAAATGTTGCGGCTTTAAATCTTCCCCAGAAAAACTATAGTGATACAAAATAAGCAGCACTACGGCCATTAGCACTAAAACAGCAAACAACACGCCCAGAATGTTCCCCTTAACCTTATAAATGCTTTCTAACCGGAGTAGTTTGTAATAACCCAGTCGTTGCGTCTGTCGGGTAAGGCTAATGATGTCACCGCGAATAGCTTCTTCCAGTTTTATACAATCAACAGATGGTTGTTTGCTTTTCTGATCCGCTTCCCCCTTAGGTGCTGACTCCCTAAATTCTTTGGCAATCAGTATCTTGATTTTTTCTTCAGTTAAGTCGTCAGCAAGACTGGAAGCATAAACGCGATAAACCTCTTCACCGACTTGTGTGCGAAATTTTTGCCGCACAGCCCATAATTTAGATATTAAATCGGCGCGTTTTAACTTGTTAATAATCAATAACTCAATAGACCATAGATTACTGAGTGATTCAACATGGAAACCTTGGGCAAAAGATGCTAAAGAAACGCCGACCTGACTCAGTATTTCTTCCCGATCACTTGCATTTAAAAAAAGTAAATCCGCGTGAATGACTTCTCCAAGCTTGTCCAGTAAATCCCGTTTTCCGTTTAAACTGCTAATCGGTGAAGAAAAAATAGCATCAATGGGTTTTAAAAAATCATGAGTCATTTACCAATACCTCACCTAATGAAAAATCAGAGGACAAGTTGCTTGTTAGATTAAGATGACTTCAAGATATGCACTCTTTTATCAATATTCCTTGCTGGTTTAAGACCTCGGCCTTTAGGCCGAAAGGAGCGCCCGGCAATAATACGCGCAAGCGATTATTGCTTTATCGGGCGCGGATTGGGGAGAGGATACAAACCCCCTTCCAATCTTTCTTTCATCCCAACGGGATGTTTCCTTGTTGCTTTAAAAAAACATTTCCTGTCGAGGAACCCACCTTTCTGTTTCAACTTCGGGGATCACTTGGCAAAAAAGAGCCGGTGACCTGCTTGTAAGCGGTTGACGTTTTCTCGCCAGGAATCCCATCAATTTTGACAAAAACCCCTGGAAAGCCATTAAGCCAACGCTGCAAGTCTTCAGCTTGTTTAAAAACAGTTGGGTTACTGGATTTAGTTGTTGCATAGCTAACAACCAGAGGTGAACTTTCAACAGTTGGCTTCGGCTGATCGGGAAATTCGATTTGATGCAATTCTGCCAAACGCCTTAACAACACGGCCGTACCGCATTGTTTGGAAGTAGCAGTATCAGACCACCTACCGTCTGCAACATATTTACCGCTGGTGTAATGATTGGAAAAAGACCATAAATACGGGGTCAGTACATGCGTGTGATAAAGTCTATAACCCCAGCCATTGTATCCTTCAAGTTGATACAACAGACCGGACAAGCTCCAATCGATTTTGGCTCCCAGTCCGCGCATCGCCAGAGCATCGGCCGCGCTTTCTTCCCAACTGAATGGTGGCTTACCTTTTTTTGGACGCCCGGCAGGTACTTGAACGGTACGGGCAGTCAAAGGATCTCCGTTATGCAAATGCGCCTTAAAATTCTGGCTGGCTTCCATGTTATGAATCACCGCGATAAAAAACCACGGAATACCTAATGGGTCGCCCACACTTTGATAACGTGCCGTATTGCCAAGTAATTGTTCGTCAAGTTTTTCAACGATGGAAAAATTCTTGGGTGAAATAATGCATGAATTAAATAATCTTTCATACTCCGTCTTCAATGCGGGAGTAAATGCTACTTTTGCCATTAACCTTCTCCTCAATACAGTTTATAGCCACCGTCTTCAAAACGATTGTGATTGTCTATTTACGAATCACTTTATAACTATGGGCAAACCCTAAATCCAATACCCTATTAATACATGGATGTGCCGGGTGCCTTAGTCGCGTAGGTCGGGTTAGCGACAGCGTAACCCGACAAATCGAAGTGTCTTTTTTGCAATTAGGCAACTCGCAATAAATAACCCCTCCCTATCGCGTCACGCAACGCCAGAGCGTGGGAACCAGGCTGATTCTGGGGATTGTTTTCTGCGTGCTACCTTATTAGCATTTTTTTGTGATAAAAAAGTGTCAACTACTTTTGGGCTTCTATGAAGGATACCAATTTCTTTTTAGTTTACAGACTCCGCTGTTGTAAGTTGTTAGCAATTTGTTATATATTCGTTAGCCCCTCCCTGCATCACACCAATAAAACCATTTGAGCGCTTCCCGATGGAACAGAATAAGACTTATACCTTTGGAACATTTCGTCTGGACACGGCCACTCAGCTTTTATGGTGTGAAGAAAAAAATGTCACGTTAACCCCCAAGGTGTATCGGCTATTACTGTATTTTTTATGTCATACGGGACGTCTGATCTCCCACGAGGAATTATTCGATGCAGTATGGGATGGCCGGATAGTGGATGATTCTGCCTTACGGCTGACCGTTAATTGCCTGCGCAATGCCCTGCACGACGCTAGCAAATCGCCCCGTTATATTGCAACCGTTTCCAGGCGAGGCTATCACTTTTTGGCCACAGTGACGGTGACTGCGTGTTATTTAATGGCTGAAATGAGTGAGACCAACCCGCTGAGTTATCGTCCTAAAGTCCGGAAGTTTTCTGACTGCTTTGAATACACTAACGAATTGGCCGACTTGCAGGCAGCTTTTCAAAAGGCATCAAACGGAGCGCGACAGCTGGTTTTTTTGAATGGCGAACAAGGCATAGGTAAAACAGCTTTACTGGATACTTTCCTTGCCAACGTTAATCATCCACAATTGGCCGTTTTGCGTGCTCGTTGCGTAAAAATGCAAGGCGTTACCGAACCGTTTCTGCCGTTGTTGGAAGCGCTCGAACGCCATTGCCGCGAATCTTATGGAAAAATGGTTATCGACCGCCTTAACCAGTTAGCCCCAACCTGGCTTTATCAAATGTTGACGGTGCTGAGTCCTGATGAAATAGCGGTGCTGCTGACAAAAGTAGCGCATATCAATACCGGTCGCATGGTGCGGGAAGGTGTCCATTTCTTTGAGACACTGAGTAACAACACACCCTTGATACTGATCCTGGATAATGCACACTGGAGCGACGACTTTACCCTGGATTTGTTCGGTTTTTTAATGTTTAGATGCTCGACAGCCAACTTGTTGATAATTGTCAGTTATCGTTCTTGCGAAACTGAACCCGCCGTACAGCGCATAGAACAAATACAAGCAGAATTATTGACACGCGGCTTGTGCCGGGAATTGAGAATGAAAAAGCAACGTGACTGCAACGTGTGAAAATTTCAGACATAAAAAAAGGGGTAGTCCCTACAAATCAATGCAGGTTGATTTATATCAACGAGTTACCGGAATAGGTATCACGAATAAGCATCTCCAAGTTAATGCCTCTTGAGTCAATCCCATTGCCATGGCAGGTGTTCGATGCATCCATTTTTTTGAAATCGTGACACGCCAGGAAGTGTAAGTGGCAGCCTTAAACTTTTATGGTGGCATCGATAATTGTAGTCATAGAGATTAATCCAAAGCGTATCCGTAAAATTTGCTTTCTTTTTACAATAACCCAATGTTTTCCTTTGTAAATAAGATACCCGTTGTCCAGCCATTCAGAGCATTCCTTAAAAATAATTGGCATCCCCTACGTGCTTTATTTTGGGCGCAAAATCCCCTCTCCCTTTATTATCAGGAGCTACTTTAGCATCCAACTTCAG
>Ga0194056_10001667_pt1 | contig 12071 bp, 10 predicted proteins | sample SepL4413m_MetaG_FD_155458 | JGI IMG/M metagenome (GOLD analysis project Ga0194056, IMG submission 155458) | Anoxic zone freshwater microbial communities from boreal shield lake in IISD Experimental Lakes Area, Ontario, Canada - Sep2016-L442-13m | ecosystem: Environmental > Aquatic > Freshwater...
CTCTTGGAAATAACAATCTTGAAGAATTTCTTGTTTCTGAAGATGTAGAAACTGTCGTTCCAGGAGTTATGGATTTCGTGATTTTCAAGACAGATAACCGCCTCGTTGACGCTTCATTATATGGCGGAAACATTTTTAAATCCGCTGCAGTGACAATTTTCAAGAATATGTTTATCAAATATCAGAGCGACATGATTAAGGCTGTAAAAGAAAACACTTCTTTCAGAGCGCCAGTACATTTCGAGGAGCTCAAAAAACTCGTAAAGGGTTATGTTGGCCACGGCAATAAAATGGGTGAAGGCTGGCTTTTAACTGGTGAAATGCTTGAACTTATTAACCAAGGAGTAACTAATATTGTCTGCACCCAACCTTTCGGATGTCTACCAAACCATATTTCCGGCAAAGGAATGATTGGATTAATTAAGCGTAATAATCCACAAGCGAACATCGTCGCGATTGACTATGACCCTGGTGCAACCCGGATCAACCAAGAAAATCGCATAAAACTGATGCTCGCTAGTGCAAAATTACTAGATGATTAAATTTTAACCTAAAATCTTTTTCAAATCTTCTTCAGGTGAACTGATTGGAGTCAAATTAAACTTGTCCACCAGCACACTCAATACATTTGATGAAAAGAATGCTGGCAACGATGGCCCAATGTAAATGTTCTTGATACCAAGTGAAAGTAACGTCAAAAGTATGCAAACTGCCTTTTGTTCATACCAAGAAAGCACAAGTGTCAAAGGAAGTTCGTTGACCCCACACTCGAATGCCCCTGCAAGAGCCACAGCGACCTTTATAGCGCTGTAAGCGTCATTACACTGACCCATATCCATTATTCTAGGCAAACCGCCAATTTCGCCAATATCGAGGTCATTAAAGCGGAATTTACCACATGCAAGGGTTAGAATAACTGTATCCTTAGGAGTTTGTTGCACAAAATCAGTATAATAATTTCTACCAGGCTTCGCGCCGTCACATCCACCGACAAGAAAGAAGTGTTTAATTGCTCCCGCTTTCACTGCGTCAATAACTACATCCGCGACTCCGAGAACTGTATTGTGACCGAATCCAGTCATTAAAGTTTCACCGCCATTTATACCTGCAAACATCTTATCTTCATCCCATCCACCAAGCTCAAGTGCTTTTTCGATGACTGGGCTAAAATCTTTGTCAGCATTTTTGACATCTGGAATATGCACCATTTCAGGGAACGCTACGACTGCCGTCGTAAACACTCTGTCAGCATAGCTGTCTTTTGGCGGCATCAAGCAGTTTGTGGTGAACAAAAAAGCTGCCGGTACTTCATCAAATTCTTTTCTCTGGTTCTGCCATGCAGTCCCGAAGTTACCTTTCAAATGAGAAAACTTCTTGAGTTCAGGATAAGAATGCGCTGGCAACATTTCGCCATGTGTATAAATATTGATGCCTTTGCCATCTGTTTGTTCTAGCAACATTTTCAAGTCGAGTAGGTCATGTCCCGACACGACTATGAACGGACCCTTTTCTACTTTCATCGTAACAGGCGTTGGCACAGGGTGCCCGTAAGCACTTGTATTTGCATCGTCTAGTAAAGCCATGCACTTCAAATTGATTCCGCCGAACTCCATAAGCAGGTCAAGCCATTCTTCTATAGTGTGTTCTTCTCCAATTGCCTTCATACCTTTAAATAGCCAGTCTGAGACTTCTTTATCTTCTTTGCCAAGCACGAATGCGTGATAGGCATAAGCGGCCATTCCCCGTAAGCCAAGAAGCAATGTAGAACGCAAGGAAACTATGTCAGGATCCCCCGTGAATAGGGTCTGAGCATCGAAAGCTTCTCCCCCACCAATTTCCATCGTTTCAGCTTCAATTTTTCGTCTGAGCTTAGCAACTTCTGATTCATCAAAACTAACATTTGTCACCGTAGTAAATAAGCTTTCAAGCATTAGTTTTAATGCAACTTTAGATGGACACTTCCCTTCCGCTGCTCTTGCAAATTCAATTGTTGATGCGGTTAATTCATCCTGCATGTTTGATACTTCGGGCTGCTTTCCGCAGACACCCACCTTAGTACAACCCTTACCTCCTGCTGTTTGCTCACATTGAAAACAAAACATACTCATTTTAACTTCCTCCTGTATAATTTTTTTTACTCTATAATTGTTCCGTCAGTTCCAATTGTGACGATTTGCCATGGGATCATTTTACCGCTGTTTCTGATTGCTTCAGTAACAGCATGTGAGATTCCGCCGCAACAAGGAACTTCCATTCGAACTACTGTGATGCTTTTCAGATTGTTGTTCTTAATAATTGCAGTCAATTTTTCAGAATAATCAACATCATCTAATTTCGGGCATCCAATAATTGTGATGTGATTTTTAATGAACTTGTTATGAAAATCTCCATAAGCAAACGCCGCACAGTCCGCTGCAACTAAAAGATTTGCATTTTCAAAATAAGGTGCATTAACAGGAACCAACTGAATCTGAATCGGCCACTGACGCAACTGCGAAGAAGTACTTTGAATCTGTCTTGAAGCTGTACCTGGGCAGCCCATAAATGGCTTGCTTTCAGGTTCTGCATGTGCTTGGGCTTTCATTTTTGCTTCAACTGCAGCTTCGTCAAATTCTGCTGCCTCTCTTTGTTCAAATGTAATCGCACCTGTCGGGCAAGCTGGAAGGCAATTTCCTAACCCGTCACAATAATCGTCACGCACTAATTTAGCAATTCCATTTTGGAGTTCAATTGCTCCTTCGTGGCAGGCACTTACACATGCTCCACATCCGTTACATAAATCTTCATCAATTCTAATTATTTGTCTAATCATTTCTTTCACCCTTTCCATTTATATTGACCTTACGAACTTATTTTAGTATATTAAAGTTAGTAAATATGTTGCCATGGCAACAAAAGGAGTAAAAATGAAAAATTTTCTTGAAATTCTTAAAAACGTCCCTCTTTTCGCGCAAATAGATGAGCGCGAATTAAATTCGTTGACGAAATGTTTGAATGCGAAGCATTCGAGTTATGAAAAAGGAGACTTTATTCTATCTCAAGGAGATTCAATAAATGGTGTTGGCATCATTTTAACTGGTTCGGTCGATATAATCAAGGAAGACTTTTTAGGCAAACGCTCAATAATGGCAAATTTATCTGCTCCAGACTTTTTCGGCGAGGTTTTTGTATGCGCCGGGATAACCACAAGCCCTGTGTCAGTAGTCGCTTCTCAGGAAACTGAAGTTATGCTAATAGATTATAAACGAATCATTACAACTTGCTCATCTTCATGCGACCACCATAATTTGCTGGTTCAAAATATGTTGAAACTCATTGCAAATAAAAATTTAGTATTAAACCGTAAAATCGACTATCTGCTAATTAAAAGTTTACGCGAAAAAATCGCTAAATATTTGATCGACTTTTTTTCTACAAATAATTCGGCTTCATTTGAAATACCGTTTGACAGATCTGAATTAGCAGACTTTCTAAATGTCGACCGAAGTGCGCTATCGCGAGAATTGTCTCGAATGAAATCGGAAAAATTAATTGATTACAAAAAAAAGAGCTTCCATCTATTGAAATTGGAAGCCCTTGAATAGTCTAGTTTTGACTAGTCCAGTCCTCTACGTTCCACACTGCTGATACAATATCATCGTAAAATTCAGGTTCATGACTTACTAGAATCACAGTACCTTTAAAATCAATAATGGCGCGCTTTAGTTCTGCTTTGGCATCAATATCTAAATGATTTGTCGGTTCATCAAGTACAAGCAAATTTACTTCTTTAAGCAATATTTTACAAAGTCGTACTTTCGCTGACTCACCACCACTTAAAACCATCATTTTCGAATTTATATGATCAGTTGTTAAACCGCATTTTGCTAGCGCAGAACGCACTTCCCCGTTGGTTAAATTCGGATAGTCATCCCATATTTCATTTAATGCTGACTTTTCTGTTCTGCTGGCTTCCTGCTCAAAATATCCAGGGTACAAATAATAATCCTGCTCAACTTTTCCCGAAAAAGGCTTTAATATTCCAAGAAGTGTTTTCAATAAAGTGGTTTTACCCAGTCCGTTCACACCCTTAATTGCAATTTTTTCGTTGCGCTCCAGCACAAAATTCAAAGGCCGAGTCAATGCATGATCATATCCTATTACAAGGTCTTTTGCTTGAAAAATTATACGCCCAGGCGACCTTGAAGTCTTAAAGTTAAAAATCGGCTTTATTCTTTCGCGCCCCAGTTCAATTATATCCATTTTATCAAGTTGCTTTTGACGACTCCGCGCCAACGTAGCAGTCGCTGCCCTAGCCTTATTTTTAGCGACAAAAGTCTCTAATCTATCAATTTCTTTTTGCTGACGATCATAAGCTTTCTGATTCTGCTCAGTCTTAAGTTTCGACAATCCCAAAAACTGTTGATAACTACCTGGATATCTAGTTAATACACCCGAATCTACATGATAAATCACATTCACCACATCACTCAAAAACGGAATGTCATGCGACACCAAAATAAAGCTGTTTTCATAGTTTTTAAGGAAGTTTTTCAGCCACCCGATATGATTTTCATCAAGAAAGTTTGTAGGCTCATCCAATATCAATATCATTGGATTTTCGAGTAGTAATTTTGTCAAAAGAACCTTCGATCTTTGCCCACCGCTCAACTGACTTACATCTTTTTCAAGCCCGATTTCTCCCAATCCGAGCCCATTCGCAACTTCCTCAATTTTCGAATCAAGAGTATAGTAACCGCTGTGATCCAAAAGGTTTTGAATTTCACCGACATCACGAAGCAAATAGTTGATTTCTTCTTCCGTCGCATCGGACATTTTGTCATATGCATCCAGCATTTCGCTTTCTAAATCGACCATATGCTGAAACGCCTCTTTCAAGGCCTCCCGAATAGTCTTCCCTTTGGTTAGAGTCGTAAGTTGATCAAGATAGCCTGTGGTAATGCGATTACACCATTCAATTTTACCCTCGTCCGGAATCTTTTTCCCTGTGATGATGTCTAAAAACGTCGACTTACCTTCCCCATTTGCTCCAACCAGGCCTACATGCTCCCCTTGAAGCAATCGAAAAGTCGCTTTATCTAAAATTTTTCTTGCCCCAAATCCATGGCTTACATTCTCAACTGTCAAAATACTCATTAATTAACCCCAATTTCTTTTTTATGCTCTCACTTGATTCTGATAAGGTCTGTCCGTATCTGTCTTTAACGACCACTTTATCAGTTTTTGTTGCAAATCCAAAATTACCTCAGCGTATTCATTTACATCGTACAAATTCTTCATTTCCATCGGATCGACGATTAAATTGTATAATTCGTTCTCGCCTTCAAGCCTCACAACTAGCTTCCATTCCTTTGTCCTGACCATTTTCACCCGCGACATCGCCTCAGGGTGCTCAAAATACATTCTTTGCTTGCCATTCTCGTGTTCTTTAGAGGTGAATCCATCACTAATTCGAGAAATCATTTCAGCCTCGTGTCCCCCATCTGCAAAAACAGCTTCTTTCTCACGGTTCCCGTGAACACACTGCACAAGCGAATCTCCGTGGATGCCCCAATCTTTAGGTGCATTTAAAAGCTCAAGTATGGTTGGTGCGATATCTGTGTGTTCAGACAATGTGTCCACCCTTTTTGATGCAGGCAAATCCGGTGAGTACAGCACCATCGGGACGTGCATTATGCAGTCTAACATACATGTATCCCATTTTTCAACCAATCCGTACTGACCAGCGAAATCACCATGATCCGAAGTGAAAAGAATTACGGTGTCTTCAAATAATCTTTGTCGCTCAATTTCTTCAAGTAGTCTTCCAATCAGCATATCTGTTCTTGAAATCATGCCGTAATAAACTGCTTGAATTTCTTTCAGTTGGGCTTCAGTAGTAGAACTACCTGAACGAACATCTCTCATATCCTTGAGATACTGAGGTGCGTTTTCTGGAAGTTTGTGCGGCCAAGCTGTGATTTCATTTCGGTCATACATTGAAAAATACGGTTCTTCTACTTCATATTTGGGATGCGGAAAACCGAAATTTAATTGCATAAAAAATGGTTTCGAACGATCTCTGACATTTTTCAAATAATGAATTGCCTGGTCGGTCCTGTTATAGTCAAAAAATCCCGTAATGTCTTCCGATATAAGCCCTTCGTAATCGAATCCTTCATCCATTTCAACATTTGCATATTGAGAATTTGAAGTTGGAACCGCAACTTTTTGCTCAAGCATGTCAATAAAGTAGCCAAGTGTATATGAGTGATAATCTACGACACCACTAGATTTTTCATTGTTGCCGAAGAAATTCTCCCACACGTGATTATGCCCAAACACAGCTGACTCAAAGCCTTTTGATTTTAATGCGGTAAGTAAACTCGGCTGATCTTCCGGGAGGTGTTGATAGATGGTTCTGAAGCCGTCGGTATGAGAATAACGTCCTGTCACAATAGAAATTCTCGATGGAACGCATTTTCCATGTACACAAAAATGTTGATTGAATACAACACTTTTCTTTGCAAAAGAATCGAGATTTGGAGTTTTACAATCAGGATTCCCCATAAACCCAAGTGAATCGCCTCTTAACTCGTCAGATGTGATGATAATTAAATTTTTAGCTTTCATTTCTTAATTCTCCTCGCTATCTCTTCAAATCTCGGAATTGAATACTCAAAAAAGTTTTCAAAAGCCGTACATAAAAAATTCAATCCTGGCTTTCCTTCAACAAATGGTTCTCGGTCTCTGCGGCAACCTCCCCTACAGAAATAACCCCATTTACACTCTTTGCATTTAGGATCTATATGCTTTGAGACATCTTCAAATTCAATGCATTTGCCTGAATGCTTGAGTTCAAAATATCCCGTCTCTAATATATTACCTAGATACCAGTCATCATTCACATAAAAGTCGCACGGATATACGCCGCCATCAGCCTCAATTACAAACTGACAGGTGCATACTCCAGACATCCCGCAACTTTCAGGTGGATATCCAAGCATTATACTAAGAATATTGTCAAAATATCTAATGCTTATTAAATTATCTGCCATCACATCAGCATACCAGAGGTCAAAAAGAGTTTTCAGAAAATACTCAAATCTCTCCGGAGTTAGGGAATAATCTTGTTCGCCAGGCGAAACATTCATTGGATCGAGACATGGAATAAACTGAAGATATTTAAAGTTTTGCTTTTTAAAAAAATTGTAGATTTTGGTTATATATCTTGCAACGGTCGAATTAACGACAAAAAGAATGTTGTATTCGACCTTATTCTTGTCAAACAAAGCAACGGTCTTCATGACGCTGTTAAATGTGCCCTCGTGCTTTGCATCAAAACGCATCAAATCATGAGTATCTTTATTCCCGTCCAAAGATAACCCGACAAGAAAGTTGTTCGCATACAAAAATTCTGCCCACTCTTCGTTAATCATGGTTCCGTTTGTTTGAATGGAATTAGAAATTTTGACTTTTTTGGTATTGTGCTTGACTTGAAATTCGATTAGTTTCTTATAGAAGTCCAAACCAATCAAAGTGGGTTCTCCACCTTGGAAAGCGAAATTACAAAATTGGTCAGCAAATTCAAGCGTCTTTTTAACAATATCCTCAAGGGTTTCAAGCGTCATCATACCATATGATTTCACAGTTCTTGAGTCAGCAATGGCATGATAAAAACAATACTTGCATCTAAGATTGCAATTACTAGAGGCGGGTTTGATTAATAAACTAATTGGTGGAATGGTTCTCTCCTCTTTTCTAAAAATCTCTTTTTTCATATCCTTTAAACGTTAATGCACAGAGTCCAGCGACAACGAAAACTGTAATAAATACCATGATAAAATCAATCGGCTTATTAACCAAAACATCTGCTGTATTGAAATATTTAAAAGGCGTCAAATACTTTAGGAACTCAAGTTCTTTGAACATATCAATTAATGAACTTAGAAGATAAGCGGCAACCAAAACAATTGTGCCCCTCGCGGCTGCGAGTTTTGGCCTACGGCTTAATGTTGCGATAGCAGAACCGATAAATAAAAATATGATTTGGACAATAAGCACATATACCATCATCATAATCACTTCATTTGTATGCGAATCTCCATTTGACATATAATTCATTATTAAAACTGAACTTATGGCAGAAACAATGTTTATTATCAATACATTAACAAAAACTGCCGATAATTTCAGAAATATAATTTTCGCTCTAGAAATAGGCTTAACATTTAAAAACTCTGTCGTCTTTTCCTGCTCTTCCTTAGAAATCGTGTGTGAAGCAACAAAACTGGAATGCACTGCCGCTAGTAAAATAATATAGAAATTCACGATTCCATAAAAGCCTATGAGCGTCGAGACATCAAAGTTTCCAAACCCAAATAATGCCCGAATAAATCTAGGAACCTGATTTATTACGTCTGCAAATAACTTAGGATCAGTCCCTGTCGTTGTAAACTTTATCATTCCAACCACAATTAAAAATGCAAAGCAAACACTCCATATGATTAAAGATTTAAAATTTGATTTCATTTCTCTTAAAAATAAATTCATCGTGAACCTCACTTTCTAAACTGCATGGATATCTTTTTTAGTGTAAAAGAAATAGCTCAATGATATAAGCACAGAGATAACAATAAGCGACCATATAATTGAAATCGGCTCATATGAAGCGGTTTGAGTGATTTTCACATAGTCAAAGTATCTAAATGGAACAAGAAACCAGATAGTAGAATCACCCGAAAGCTTATCCAGCATGTTCATGGCAAACATTCCCACCACGATTCCAACCGACAGCAATACAACAGTCTTGATTTTTGTAAAGAAGACAGAGATGAATACACCGATTGAAACAAAGACTAGTTGTATAAAAAACATTGATAATGAAATCAGCAAGATTTTCACTAAATTATAGTCTGATTTAACAATCATTGTGATTGCCAAAACTGAAATGGTAGTCGCAAAGAAGTTGGTTATTGCAATATTAGTAAGTGAAGAAAGCAACTTAGAAGTGAGAATATTCGTCCTTGAAACTGGACGAGAAAACAAAAAATCGACCGTCTTCCAACGAAATTCTTTTGAAATAATCGAAAGACCTAAGTTAAGCGCCTGTATTCCCGCAAAAATCAATACAACTGAAAATACAAAGGCATAATAGGAATCCATGTTTCTGAAGGATTCAAGTTGAATTCCAAGCATTACTTTTGCAATTTCAGGCAAACTTGAAGTTATTGTCTTGGCAATATTAATGTTTTCTGAAAAAATCGGGAAAAAGAAAATATACATAGATAAAAGACCTGCAATAGAAAGCGACCAGGCTATTAAAGTCTTTCGATAAACCTTGAATTCATGCAAAAACATATTCATTTGCACTCACTCCTTCACATAGTAGTGCAAGAAAATTTCTTCTAAGCTAGGTTCTTCTGCCCAGAAATCAGTCAATTCGAGTCCGGCAAGTTTCTTAGCAATTATATTCATATTCCCTTTGAATAAGAAAGTCGCTGAATTTCCTTCAACTTCAAGATTACTGATTCCGTCGACATTAAAATTGTCTTTTTGGATTTCGGATGTCGTCTCAATTTTAAATCTTTTAAATGTATTTTCCTGCAATGCTGAAATCTTTTCAAGCTTAATAATCTTTCCTTCTTTAATAATAGCAACTCTTCCACATAAGCGTTGAACCTCACTAAGAACATGCGAAGAAAACAGAATTGTCGCACCTCTTTTGTTCTCCGATTCGAGAAGAGAGAAGAATTTTTGCTGCATCAATGGATCTAATCCACTAGTAGGCTCATCTAAAATAATTAGCTTTGGCTCATGTAGCAACCCTTGAACTATCCCGACTTTCTTCTTGTTACCATATGAAAGGTCATCAATTTTTCTAGTTAAATCAAGGTCCATGACTTCAGACAACTCTTTAATTCTTTTCATACAATCTTTCTTGTAAAAAGTTGCAGAGTATTTTAACAAATCAATGACCTTCATATCGTCATAATAAAACACCTCAGAAGGCAAATATCCAATATCTTTTCTGATTTCCGGACCATTTGAAAAACAATCCTTTCCAAATATCTTAGAAGTACCACTTGTCGGATAAATTAGAGAAAGCAAAAGCCTTATTGTAGTTGATTTCCCTGCCCCATTCGGACCTATGAAACCAAATATTTCTCCTTCTTCCACTGAAAAATCAACATCGATAATGCCTCTCGATTTCCCATAGTACTTTGTAAGTCTATTAATTTCTATTATGCTCATTCGAAATCCCTCCTTAAAGAAAGATTAATGCGGTATTAAATATAACAAGTATACCAAAAACGGTAAAGTTATTAAAGAAAACACTGTTGAAAAAGAAAGCAATTCAGTAGCATATTCATGGTTAGCTTTATATTGTGCAGATAATGCCACAATAGTTACGGAAGCAGGCATTGCGAGTTGTAAAACCAGCACACTAGTTGCCAGACCGTTATCCGGGAAAATTATACGCATAACGAACAATGCAAGCAAAGGGACAAATAAGAGTTTGGTAAAAGAATAAACAAACACTGAATATTTTGTCTTTATTAAATGAAAAATGCTTTCATATTTGATGTTTGCCAAAATCATGCCTATAAATAACATCGAGATGTAAAAAGTTGTTTCCCCTACCCCTTTCAAAGAATCAAAAAGAATTGAATACACTCCATCTACAATATAATTAAACTTTACTAACTCACCCAAATGCAACTGAGAAGCTATGATACCTAGTACAAATGCAATAGAATTTGGATTAAGAATTTTGACCAACTTGCTTTTCAAACTAGTCTTATGGTGACCATTCAAAAGCAGAATTACAATTGTCCAAAGAAAAATATCATTGCTAAAATTATAAAACATTCCGTAAAGTATTCCGTTTTCCTTATCCAAAATATTTAACAAAGGAAATGAAAGAAAAATCACATTACCGACCATTGATTGAGCTTTGTAAACACTAGCTGAATATTGATTCATTTTCATTTTCTTGGTTGACAAAATACTTATTCCATAAGCAATTGAAATGAAAATGAAAGCAGAAATAAGCAGGATGGTTCCATCCCGCCATTTCTCAGGTCCAAAATTTTTCACGGCCATACTTGTAAAGATTAGTGCTGGAGCAGTAATTCTAACTACTACAGCTGAAACAACTTCGCCTGCATTCTCTGGCACCCATTTGCGCTTCATTGCAATGAAACCAATCGCACCGAGAATAACCAGAATCAAGATTTGTCTAAATACAGTTAATACAACATCCATGTTTAAATCGCTTTGACAACTTTCGACGCGCTATATTGTCCTCCTGCTTTACATCTAACTGAAACAGAAGTTCCCTTCTTGATTTTTGGAGTTTTAATAGTGTAGGCTCCTGTCTTTGTACTAGCCTTTGCCATATATGCCTTAGAACCAACTTTAGCATAAACAACAGATCCTTTTGTAGCAGTTCCTTTAACTGTAGTACTATTCGGCTCGATGTGTTTAACCAAAGGAGTTGCAGGAATAACATAAATCATCTTGATAGTACTAGTTAATCCATTGAGTTTTACAGTAGCAGTAACTTTCGTACCAGCTGCAAGAACACTAGGCAAAGAAATTTTCCAAGCACCTCCAACGACAGTCTTGGTGTAAGTTTTCGTGCCGATTTTTACAGTAACTAAACCGGAATTAGCAGCTTTTCCAGAAATAGATTTCATTGCATTTGTTATTGAGGTAATAGTCGGTGCTGCAGGCGGAGTTGGAGCTATTGTAGGAGTAGCCGTAACAAGTGGAGTAGCAGTTATAACTGGAGTCGCAGTGGCCACGGGTGTTGCAGTTGGCATTGGAGTTGCAGTTCTTACCGGAGTTGCAGTTGGCATTGGAGTTGCAGTTCTTACCGGAGTTGCAGTTGCGACTGGAGTATTTGAAGGTAAAAGAGTAGGTGTAGGAGTTGGTCCAGGTGTGAAAACATTTACACTTTCAAAAGTAAAAAGATCTGGTCTAACATGTACATCCGTTGAATTAGTGCCATCTGTCAAAATATTAGTAGTAGAGTAAATCAATTTTGAAACGATTGTCAAACCAGCAGTAGAATAAAAATATGAAAA
>Ga0194056_10001669_pt1 | contig 12067 bp, 8 predicted proteins | sample SepL4413m_MetaG_FD_155458 | JGI IMG/M metagenome (GOLD analysis project Ga0194056, IMG submission 155458) | Anoxic zone freshwater microbial communities from boreal shield lake in IISD Experimental Lakes Area, Ontario, Canada - Sep2016-L442-13m | ecosystem: Environmental > Aquatic > Freshwater >...
GCCACATCAACAGGCATTCTTGTGATCATACGAGTATAGATGCTCGCCATTCTGGAAAGAATCAACCTTCCAAGAGGCCAGTTAACCACATTAACCGTATTATTCATGTAACGAGAGCCGACAAGAAGATGCGCTCCACTCATGGCATCAAGAAAACGTTGGACATCCGCAGGATCATGAGAATAATCGGCATCCATTTCCAAAATATAGTGATAACCCTTCTGGAGTGCATAGTTGAAACCCGTAATATACGCTGTTCCAAGCCCCATTTTGCACTGCCGGGTCATCAGATAAAGAGCATTTGTCTTCCCTTGCATTGAGCGAACAATATCAGCCGTACCATCCGGAGAGTTGTCATCAATAACAAGAATATCAATAAAAGAGGAGTAGCGAGCCAGAAGCTCGCCAAGAAGGCGACCAATATTATCAGCCTCGTTGAACGTTGGAATAATGACAAGAGTCTGAGCTGAAGAGGCTGGTTCAACACCGTAGTCCCCGTTAAATGGCTCAAGAGTCAATATGTTTTGCTCCGGCATAACGATGAAAAATCTTAAAAAAAAAGCATTGCCCCAAGAGAAGCAATGCTTTCATAAAAAAATAAACGTACACTGTTGCCTTAACGCGCCTCTCTGTGAAATCTATGCAGAAATCTCAGATCAAAATCCAGCCGTTCAGGTGGCGTATACGCATAATCAATCACTTCGCCATCGGGATGCACCTCAATGAGCGCTCCTGCAGGACATTCATCTGCATTAAAGCAAGATGAACAAGAGATACAGGCATCCTGATCAATATATGCCCTGAATCCCCCTTCCTGCACATCTCCATAAAACTTGTAACCAATGGCCTGTACCTTTGGTGGACACTTGTCAAGGCAGAGACCACAACCAACACAGAGGTTTTCAATGATGAAATAGTGATCCTTCTCTCTTGGAGCAGCTTTTTTCACAGGCGCTGTTGGAGGTGGTGCGGGTTGGGCTTGCGCAGCCGGAACTGGTGCAACTTTGGGTGCAGGAGCCCCTTTCGCGACTGAAGCCGCGGGTTTCTGTCCCGGAACAGGTTTTGCTCCTGCGGCTGGTTTTGCCCCAACTGCAGGCTTCGCTCCAACAGCCGGTTTAGCGGCTACGGCTGGCGCTGGCTTGGGAGCAGCTTTTACCTCTTTTTTAATCGGAAAAGCTGACTCCTGCGGAAGACCGGTTCTTCCAAGATTGACATTAATGGGCTCAAGACGAACCTTGTCAACCTGTTTCTGAGAAATATCTTTTGGCTTTGCCTTTACCCCTTGTTTTGCTGCCGTATCAGCCGTTGTTGCTGAAGCTGCTGGCGACTTGGGTGCTGCGGGGTTAACCTTGGCAACAGGCTTTGACGATATATCTGGCTTCTGTACAGGATCGGCCATAAAAACCCTCCTCTTTAATTACATGATAAACTAATAAACCAAAGATTTTTTCTGGAGAGGCAGGGAGACCTCTCCAGAAAAACAGTATCAAGCGATCAACTTCACCAGATAATCAACAACCTGCGTCAACATAACCTGACCAGATAGAGCAGCATCTCCTACCTGGGGTGGCAGCGGTGTGTCCTTCTGATAAAAGCCATTCCCGATGAAAAGAAACACCAGAATGAAAACACCTCCGAAATAAAGGAATGTTCCCGCCATCTTGGAGTCTGAAATAGTCAGTACCGGGAAACGGAAGTTAACATCACGGTTAAGGAATTTCTTGCCAAACCAGCGAATGGTTCTTGTCTGAATGTCAGCACCTTCAAGACGGGAACCACGATCCTCAAACCATACCGCAAAGCTGATGAACCAAACGAGGTGACCGATCATCAAAATGGTTGAAAGATGTGAACTTGAGAAGATGTTCACCGTCTCTGTCCAGAAATAGTAGAATATACCAGATGTATAATGGTGCGCAAGACCAGCAACAGAATCCCAGGCCTTTGCGTCAGCAGCTGGAACACCGTACATCATTGATGCTATCCATGCACCATCAATATACCAGGCAACTGCCGAAAGCCCCTTGATTCCCCACAACATCGCAAACCAGAGCTGATCCTGGATTGAAACGCCGCAAGTACCACCATAAACAGGGCCAAGACACGGGAAAGAATAAGAGTTTTTCTTAAGACCAAGGTCATCCCAAAGTGGTGATGTGTGGGAAAAGAAGGCAATACGTACAAGAGCTATCAATGAAAAAAGCGAACCAGCAACAATAACATGAACCATTACCCAGTCATTGATACTTGGATCCCTGAACATCCACTGGAAAATAGGAAGTGGTTTCAGCCAGTAGAACGACATAAGAATGTTTGTGCCAAAAAGATTAAGCTCACATATAGTATTCCACACGATAACGGCATACACAGAGAGCATGGTGGCAAAACAGAGCGCCATGACCGATCCAAGAATCTTGACCTGAACCTCCTGATCGCGACCTTTGGTAATAAAAACAGACTTGATCTGGCTGTAAAGGCCATTGAGCTGGATTTTAAGGAGATACTGCCCGCCATGATAGACACCTGCAAAGACATAGAGAACTCCGCAGATGATATGGTTGAAGGTGATGAGGTTAATCACAGTCCTTGCCATGCCAAATGTGGCACCATTCTTCGGAAGAATTGCAAAAGCCTCAAAGTCAGCAAACTCCTTCGTCCCAGAAATAACCCGCCCACCTTCCTGAACAAAATTGTAACTGACACGGTTGAAAGGCTCACCATAAAGATAAAATACCAGCTTGTCAAGTTCCTTGTAATAAGCGGCAAAGGATGGTTGCTGGAAAGCAACAAATGCGATGCAACCACATGCTATGCTGATATAACCCATTGCCGTCAGGTGAACCGAAAAAGCAGCCTTCATGTCATCATTCAGGTGGGTTGCCGCATTCGGAGGATTGTTCCACCAGTAAATGCCAGCCGAAAAGAAAATAACAGACAATACAAATGACATAAAGGTCTCTGAATAGATCGTCTGAAAATCAGGAATCGGCGGAAAACCGAGGACAAACCACATTAATAGACCCCATCCGAGAAAAAGCAGAGACATATAAACAGCATGAGGACCAAGCGCCTCCCTGTAACTCTTGGCGCTGATTCCGCTGAAGACTACATCGCCGAACTTGCCAAGAAACCTGAAGTCACGAAAATTGCCGGTTCGTCCGGTGAAGGGATTGGTGAGATTGTGAGTCCAGTGACGCCATCCACCAAAAATAAGAATGGAACCGGAAAGAAGGTGAAACAGTGACCAACCAATCAGTTTGGATGCTGCAAACTCAAGATCCTCTGTTTTCGTACTGAAGGTATCAATACCAAGAGAAACCATTCTTGGCTTGATAGTCAAATAAAACCAATTATCGTGAAAACCTGGCGCACCCCATGGAAAAACCTGAATCCCGGAGATGTAGTAGATTGCCATCAAAAAACCAAGCACACCAAGAAATGCAAGGTGAGCACCAACAACCTGCTCGTCATCAATCTTGTCGGTATCAAAAATCTGATACCACTTCGTCGATCGAGTCTCCGTCCGCTGGAACAGAAATCTTCTCATTTTAGAAGCATCCTGCTCCTTGATAACGGATGGTGCGCCTGCAACTCCCGCCCCCTTGGGAGAAGGAGCGTTCCCCTTGGGAGGTGGGACAGTGCCCTTTGGCTTTACTCCTGCCGGATTAACTTGTTCAGCCATTGTATTCTCTCCTTTTTTTGAACATAATTCAGATTGAAGAAACCAAAAAGATAACTATTTCTCCATGCAGCAATGCGACAACCCTCTACAACCAATCAACTTGACCGAAAAAAAGGCTTTTAACCAGCATTACACATGATCACGACTTTCAAATCTATAAAAAAACAGAGTAACAATCAACTTGAGTTACGATTATCTGTCAGGAATAGCACCCGACATTGTAGAAGGCAAAATAAGAAAAATTATTTAATAATAAATTATTTTACCACTGCATTGAGCTGCTATAGTTTTATTATACAGCAGTAAAGCACGCCCTGCACGAGTTTATTAATGCCGTGGTAGAGGAATGATAGAGCAGTCAGATTTATAAATACACATATCGTTACACCCAATGAAGCTCTCTTTCACTAAATTATCAGGAGCTGGAAATGATTTTATCATTATCGATAACAGGAATCGCTCCATTCAGCTTTCATCGCTTCAGATCAGGGAGTTATGCGCCAGAGGAACAGGCATCGGGGCTGATGGGCTGATTCTTGTTGAGCCATCGACGCTTTATGACTTCAGTATGGTCTATCACAATTCGGATGGCTTTCTGGGCTCAATGTGCGGCAACGGTGGAAGGTGCGCCGCCTGGTTCGCCTTCTCCATCAGAATTCCTGGCAGGAGAGATAACAGCTACAGGTTTGAAGCAAACGGCAACCCTTATGACGCATGGATTACCAGCCATGAAACCGTAAAGCTCCGGATGCTTGCGCCCGAAGAGTTCAGAAATGACCTTACTATTGAGGGATTTGTCTGTCACTCAGTCAATACCGGATCTCCACATGTCATTACCTATGTATCTGACCTTGATAATGTGAAGGTCAACGAATCGGGACGCTCCATCAGACATCGAACAGATATTTTTTCTGAGGGAACCAATGTTAATTTTATTCAGATCAACTCTCAGGACTCTCTCTCAATCCGTACGTTTGAACGCGGCGTTGAAAATGAAACCCTCGCTTGCGGTACCGGAGCAGTTGCAGCAGCCCTTATGAGTTACCGCCTCGGAAAAATCGGCAGAACAACCATCCGGGTAAAAGTTAGAAGCGGGGATACCCTGCAAGTTCAGTTCAGTGAAAAGATGGATGAGGTCTTCCTTATTGGTCCTGCAAAGATAGTTTATGAAGGCAACATTATCATCCCCTGAACAACTTCATGAAGAACAACTCTCTCTTTTTAGCACCCCCGGAAGCTGCCGTCGCACGAGATTTATTGACTTGTTTATCAGGCGATATCGATATACGCCAAATATTCCCGTGACAATACCAACCGGGACACAAAACAGACCAACGGCCAGAAACCAGCCGAATTGAACAAAATGCATAATGGACACTCCCGCTATAATCAGAGAGACTCCTGAACGCAAATATGCGAGAAGAGTTCGCTCATTGGCCAAGATAGTACGATCAATCGCAAGTTCATCCCTAAGGATTAATTCAGCGTTGTCAAACTTTGAATAAGGAGATTTATCCATGGTTTTTTAAAAAAAAGTAAAACACTTCCACAAGCGAGATGTACGGGATGTTATAAATTTCCAGAGAAGTTATATAATCCAACTGTAGTTAATCGAAAATTTGATGGTCTCGTTGCTCAAGAAAGAAGTTTTTTCGTATCATGCAACTGTAGCTTTCTCTATTTTTTTTAATGTAACAGAAACTTTTTTGCTATGGAAAAGTGGGTTTGTGTGCCATGTGGCTACGTCTATGATCCTGAAATCGGCGATCCTGAGGGAGGGGTAGCTCCAGGAACTTCATTCCAAAATATTCCCGACGACTGGGTCTGCCCTGTATGCGGCATGGACAAGTCATCATTTGAACTTGAATAAATAAAACAATTGTCGGCAGTTGTGTCAACTGCCCCTCCTTCATCAGGGACGCGACATGGTGTCTCCCTGGTGAAAGGTGAAGTACCGATCAGGGTAATCCGGCACCTCCTTTTCCCTCTTTGACTTCAGTAGGGTTATCGCTTGTCCTTCCGTCGATTATCGTGCGGTCACCATTTTTCCCTTTGGTTGCACTACTGTCAGGAGAGATTGCTTGCTCCAGCAGATACTCCGGCACACCTATCACCACTGAATCCACAGCAGTTGTATCCGAAATGGACTCCATAATAACCTCTCTGTAGTCAGGGATGACAATCCCGCGCTTCCGCATAATAGCATAGATCAGAGAGGAGCGGTTGCGGACATATCGGGAGGTACCTGTTGGAGAAAAAAGAATCGGATTAGGAAGTATAGCTGCAAGTCTTGATGCCTGCTCAGCAGAAAGTTGAGCCGGAGTGACACCGTAGTAGTGACGGGCAGCCTGACCGATGCCAAAGATACCATCACCCCATTCAGCAACATTCACATAGAGTTCAAGAATGCGCCGTTTCGAGAGCGCTTTTTCAAGTCTCCAGGTAAGAATGGCCTCTTTAACCTTGCGCACTGGATTTTTTGAGGGGGAGAGATAAAGATTTTTGGCAAGCTGCTGGCTGATCGTACTGCCACCCATCTTGAATTTCTTGGCCAGTATGTTCTTCTCAAGCGCCCGCTCCATCGCCTTATAATCGAACCCCTCATGCTGCCAGAACTTGTCGTCCTCAGCAATCAGAACAGCCTTGACCAGGTTCTGGGAAACGTTGCGCAGAGAAACCCATTGCTGATTAATTTCTTTATCGTATAACCCTTCGCGCCTCCACTCAGCCTCGCGGTACTCCATAAAGGCTGTTTTTGTCGGATTATCAATAATAAGCTGCCCGACATCCGGGTAAAAAAAGTAGCGCCCGACATCAACCACGAAGAGTACAAGCAGACTAAAGAAAACTACTCTTACCGGCTTTTTATATTTGGCTCGCGCCTTGGACAAGGTGATAAATGAAAAAAGGGTGATGCTGAAATGCGAACTACTGAGACAAAGTGCCCTCGGGCAGACTCGAACCGCCGACCTACAGTTTAGGAAACTGTTGCTCTATCCACTGAGCTACAAGGGCATAGTGCTGAATTTAGTACTTTTGCACAAACTTGCAACCACACAACGGGTTATTTTCTCCCAAACATCTTGTCAAGCTGATCAAGTGAAAGCTTTATAATGACCGGCCTGCCGTGCGGGCATGAGTAGGGCTCACGGGTAGCAAACAGATTATCAATCAGTGAACGCATCTCTTCAAGCGAGAGCCTCTGGCCTGCCATGATGGCATTGCGGCATGAGTAAGACTTTGCCAGATTGTCGCGCTTGTCAAGCTTCAGTTTTGAAGCATTTTCCTGATATTCCGCAATCATATCCTGCAGAATCGTCACCTCTGTACCCGGCTTTACATCCTGGGGAACCCCTTCGATCATGATGGTTTTATGACCAAAAATACGCAAATTAAAACCAAGCCGATAGAGATCCTCACGAATCTCCTCAAACAGCTCATACTCCCAGGTACGAAACTCAACTTTTTGGGGAAAAAGCAATTGCTGCGAATTTGGAACACTCTGGTTCATGACATCAACAGCACGCTCATAGAGCACTCGCTCATGCGCCACATGCTGATCGATAATCATCAAGCCGGTCTTTATCTGGCAAATCAGGTATTTATTGTGCAACTGCCATATTTTTGGGTCTGAATCTTTCGGATTTGGAACCACATCATCTTTATAAACTGGAGAGAGTAATACTGAGGCCAACTGTTCACTCCCCTCCTGCAACTCTCGCTCAAGGGCAACGAATCCCGTTGGGGGCGGGGATGCTGAAAAACTATCAGGCTGATGCCAGGTCGATGCCCTTAAAACCTCAGGTTCATCATTGGATCCTTCGCGATAATTACGATAAAGATCATCCGTAGTCGAAACACGATGGGGAATGTCAGGAAAAGAAAAACGTCTTGAAGATGATGACTGAAAAACACCAGAGGCGAATGAGTCGCCCTCATTTACCGCCAGGTCAGGTGAAAAATCGTGCAACTGGATCCTCCTCTTGATAACCGGATAGAACATATTACGGACACTGCGCTCATCATCAAACCTGACCTCAAGTTTGGCCGGATGCACGTTCACATCAATCCGTGAGGGATCAATCGAGAGAAAAAGCAGCACAAAAGGGGTCTGTCGTTCGACAAGCAGATCGCCGTAGGCCTGCTGCACCGCCTGTGAAAGCATCCGGTTCTGCACTAATCGACGATTCACAAAAAAATACTGATCGAGCTTCTTCCGTTTCTGCATTGCAGGCTTTCCAAGAAAACCTTTGATCGAGAGATAATCATTTTCATCGGAAAGCTCAATCATGCTTTCAGCAAACTCATCACCATAAAAATGATTAAGCCGTTCTGAAATATTTGGACTCTTGAGATGAAAAAGCTCTTCGTCGTCACTGTACATACGCCACTCAATGTCGGGGTATGCCAAAGTAAACGACTTGACAATTTCATAAATATGGTTGTACTCTGTTGCGTTTGATTTCAGAAACTTGCGCCGGGCAGGCACATTGAAAAAGAGGTTTCTGACGCTAATCGTTGTTCCCTGCTCCCCCTGTACCCCTGACTCCTCGGCAAGAACTCCACCCTCATAGCGGAGCTTCAGCCCAAGCGTCCCTTGTGCCGTCCGGGTTTTCAGCTCGAAATGAGAGATAGAAGAGATACTTGCCAGCGCCTCTCCCCTGAAACCAAGGCTTTGCAGGGAATCAAGATCATCAACCCCGGTAATTTTACTGGTCGCAAAACGTTCGACACTCAGGAGTGCATCTTCCCTCAACATTCCGGTGCCATTATCTACTATCCGGATCAGCTCCTTGCCAGCATCCTTGATCGAAACCGTTATCTTGCTGGCACCAGCATCTATCGAATTTTCAAGCAGCTCCTTGACAACAGAGGCGGGGCGCTGAACAACTTCTCCGGCAGAAATCTTGTTTGCAACACTATCCGGTAATTTTGCTATTTTGGCCATTGGCTACGAGAAGAACAGCGTTTTTCCTTTATGAAGTAACACGATACTATTATAAACCCCTGAAATTATAAATGCTATAGCTTCTTTTTCAAAAAAAGCATCCTGACCTTCCGGTTCGCATGAGACAATATCATTAACCGACAGACCAAAGAACAAACCTCGTTCCAAAAAGTCATGATTCCGCCCGGAGGCACTGCCACAACTCACGAAGAGCTGCCTCACAGAAGCGAAATTTGTTCTGTTCACGATCGCCATGCATAAAGAGCGTTCTGGAAATCACATCGGCTGATTTTCTTTTGGCCAAGCCCAGACAAACCATACCAACCGGCTTTTCCGGAGAACCACCCGACGGTCCAGCAATGCCTGTTGTTGCTATCGCAAAATCAGCGCCACTTGTTTCAAGACACCCGGTGGCCATCGCCCTGGCAACCTCTTCACTGACTGCTCCGAAGCTCTCGATGGTCTCTGCCGGAACTCCAAGATTGCTCTGTTTTGCCTGGTTGCTGTACACCACAAAACCCTGAAGAAAATATGAGGATGCACCCGGAACATCAGTAAGTCGGCTGGCAAGCAAACCACCGGTACACGATTCAGCAACAGCAATAGTCAACCCTTGTGCAGAGAGCATTGCACCAATAATCTCTTCAAGAGTTATCTCTCTGGTCGCATAAACGAACGTCTCAACCCTCTTGGCAATCGCCTCCACAACACTGCGGTTATCACGATCAACCGCCTCCTGATCCCGACCTGTAGTGCTGATCATCAAGCTGACACCCGCCACATGAGGCAGATAAGCAAGCGTTGTCCCCTTCGGCAGACAATCTTCAATATCCACAATCATCTCAGCAAGCCTCGACTCACCAATACCAACTGTTTTTATGGGAGTGTGACGAATGGCGGTATCTGAAAGCGCCGCAAAATACGGAACAATCGTGCGCTCCATCATCGCCTTCATTTCATCAGGAACACCTGGCATCAGCACCAGAGAGTGTTGATGAAACTGCTCTCCGCACGAAATAATCATCCCCGCAGCGCTACCCCGTGTATTCTGAATAACCTCAGAGCCTTCTATGACCATCGCCTGCTCCCGGAGAGATGACGACATCGTTAATCCATGTTTTTTGATCCGATCGGCAAGATTTTGGTATGCTTCGGGATTAAGCTCTGTCCCTCGGCCCAAAAGCTGTTGAACAGCTTTTTTGGTACGGTCATCTCTTGTCGGACCGAGCCCACCGGTAACAAGAACAATATCCGCCCGATGAAGCGCCTCCGAAAAAACAGAGACCATCTCATCTTCAAGATCAGCACAAGCAACAACTCTACCGACAGAGACCCCTATACCAGCAAGAGCAGTGGAGATAAATGCTGCGTTGGTATTAATCCTCTGGCCCTTCAGCAGTTCATCCCCGACTGATACAATTTCTGCACGCATAAATAATTCTCCTCAGACAAGATAACTTGCGATACGCAGGATATCGGCAAAAACGCCGCCTGCCGTCACCTCTCCACCAGCGCCAGGCCCTCGAACAACAAGAGGAGTTGCCCGATAGCGCTCCGTCGTAAAGACCACCATATTTTCAGAGCCATCAAGGCCAGCAATAGGGCTGGCGAGTGGAAGCCTTTTGACCCCGATACTTGCCACTCCATCCCTTATCTCACCGGCATAAGCAATGGTCATACCCTCTTTTCCTGCTTTCGCAATTTCATCGGCATACCAGTCGTCAACAGTTGATAAACGATCAAGAAACTCCGGAACCGGCATCTCGCCACGATACTCTTCCGGCACCAGGCTTTCGCAGGCAACATCGCTGTACTCCAGCTTGAAGCCCAGTTCACGACCAAGAATCAGGAATTTCCGGGCAAAATCAGCTCCCGAAAGATCATCGCGAGGGTCAGGCTCAGTAAACCCTGCCACCTGCGCACGACGAACTATCTCGCTGAATCTGCCACCTTTGCGCAGCTCATTGAAAATAAAGCTTAATGTTCCGGAAAGAACACCCTCAATACAAATAATCTTGTCGCCACTGTTTTTCAGATCATTCAGCGTGTTGATAATCGGCAAACCGGCACCGACATTGGTTTCGTAGAGAAAACGAGCGTTACTTTTCCGCTGTGCATCCCTGATACTCTGATAGAGCGGCCAGGGAGCGGCCATACCAAGCTTATTAGCCGTGACCACCGAAATATTGGCAAGCAGCAAATCAGGATAACTTGCAGCAACAGTGGAGCTTGCAGTACAATCTACAAAAATGGCATTATGCAGGTTTCTCTCCCGAATAAGCTCAATATACCCACCAATTCCCTGGTGCTCAACTCTCTGTTCAAGAGTTGCCTGCCAATGTTCAAGATCTATACCATCATCGTCCAGGGCAATCTGGCGAGTATTGGCCATGCCACAGACCACAACATCGAGATCATTATCCTTCTGCAGGTTGACGCGATGGGCACTGATCTGCCCGATCAGGCTTTTTGCGATAGTCCCTGTGCCTGCTATAAAGAGATGCACCTTGCGCTGCGACAGAAAAAAAGACTCATGAATGCAATTCAGAGCTTTATCCTCATCATGACAGTCAACCACGAACGAGATATTCATCTCATTGGCGCCCTGGGCTACAGCAATAACATTGATTCCATTTTTGCCAAGCGTTTCAAATAACTGGGCTGAAACTCCAGGATGGCCCGACATGTTATTTCCAATAACCGCGATCATCGACAAATTACGTCGTATCAACAAAGGATCTATCTGACGGGTTTCAATTTCAAGAGCAAATATCCCCTCCAGTATTTTTTTCGCTTTTGCTGACTGCGATGGATTGATGGCAAGAGTAATCGACTGTTCAGACGATGCCTGGGATATAAAAATAATATTGATCCGATGCTGCGCAAGACAACTGAAGAGCCTTGAGGCAATACCAGGAACACCAACCATACCGCTGCCCGACAAGTTCAGAAGGACAACGTTGTTGATTGAGGAGAGAGCTGTTACTGGATGCGTGCGGCTTATCTCCGGCGGGGTTTCAAATGCAATGCGTGTACCTTTTGCCTCAGGATGAAAAGAATTTTTAATCAACAGCGGAATACCTGCCTTCATGGCGGGCTGAACAGCGAGCGGATGAAGAACTTTTGCACCAGCATGAGAGAGCTCCATCGCCTCCGAGCAGGTGATGAAGGGCAAAATCCGGGCATCACGCACCCGTTTTGGGTCAGCGCTGAATATACCGTCAACATCACTCCATAGACAAATTTCTGATGCACCAAGAGCTGCTCCAAGAAGAGATGCCGTATAATCAGAACCCCCACGCCCCAGCGTTGTCACCGAACCATCGGGGGCGGCGGCAATAAATCCGGTCACAACCGGCACTCCTTCAAACAACCCAAGACGTTTTTGTATGAGAAGTTCTGATGCAGAGGTGTTAACCCGGGCATCAGCATAATTG
>Ga0194056_10001670_pt1 | contig 12061 bp, 12 predicted proteins | sample SepL4413m_MetaG_FD_155458 | JGI IMG/M metagenome (GOLD analysis project Ga0194056, IMG submission 155458) | Anoxic zone freshwater microbial communities from boreal shield lake in IISD Experimental Lakes Area, Ontario, Canada - Sep2016-L442-13m | ecosystem: Environmental > Aquatic > Freshwater...
GTGGAAATGAACAGGGTGGTCCAGCCGATGGAGATTCCGGTGCGGATCGAAACGCCCTGTGCAAGAACCGACCAGGGCGCTGCGCCGAGATTGGCGGCGAGCAGCAATCCCTCACCGGTTCCGAAGAGCCAGAGACCGGCGATGAGGGCGGCGAACGAGCCGGGCGTCGGGCGCCATATGCGTGGAGCGGTGAAACGAGTGGGTGAGAGCGTGCGTGCACCGCGCAGCACCGCACCGATGCGGGCCAGAAGAGAGGGGTCCGTCGGCACCCCTTGAGCCTAGGGGTCCGCGGTGCGGGACGTCGGGTCGCGCGTGCACTCGCACCCCCTCAGGATGGACACATGACACGTGAGTGCGACGGACTGCTGTTAGACGTGGGCTTGGTTGTCGCCCTCTCACCGTGGGAGTTGGCCGACATCTTCGAGGACAGTCGAGGGTTACCGTCGCGCTCAATTCCTGGTCGCGGACCCTTTGACGTGGCAGCCGGAGAATTCGTTGATGAGCGCTGGGATGCCCACCGACGGGGCGAGATCACCGAGCGCGAGTACTGGATGGAGTTCAACGACGCGGCGCTGGCGAACGGCATCGACCTTGAGGGGCATCCCAATCTGATGCGCGCACTTCTGCGCTCGGCGGATGACCGGGGTGTGCGTCCCGAGGCAGTCGCACTGATGGAAGCGACGCGGGCGGCGGGAATTCGCACGGGGTTTCTGTCGAATGAGTTGTACGACTTCCACGGCAAAGAGTGGGCGCAGTCGCAGTCATGGTTTCAGTTGGCGGATTTCGCGGTTGATTCAACGGAGGTGGGCGTTCGCAAGCCAGCTCTTGAGCCGTATGCGCGGGCCATTGAGGTGATGGGCTACTCAGCCGATCGCATCGTGTTTGTTGACGACAATCCGACCTACGTTGCAGGCGGGGTGAAGGCGGGACTGCGCTGCGTTCTGCTTGATGTGCTCGAACCGTGGGTCGCCTTCGATCAGGCAGCGGCGTTGCTGGGGCTTGCCCCGGTTGGACGTCTTTGAACGTTCGTCGATTGAGTGTGGGCGCTAGTCTCAGATCACCCTGAGAATGAGGAGCGTTTCCATGACCCCGGTCGATCGCGATCGCCTTGCTGTTGTGCTTGCTGACGAGCGCATCCTCTACACCGAGCGCCACCCACGCTCGCAGGAGCTTTTCGAGCGAGCTGACCACCTCTTTGGCCGCGTTCCGATGACGTGGATGAACAAGTGGTCGGGCGGCTTTCCGATCTACCTCGATCATGCGCATGGCAATCGCATCACCGATGTAGACGGTCACACCTACATCGACTTCGCGTTGGGCGACACCGGCGCGATGGCAGGCCACTCGCCCAAACCCACCATCGAGGCAGTGCAGAAGCGCATTGGTGCACTGGGCGGAATCACAACGATGCTTCCGACCGAAGACGCAGAGTGGGTGGGCGCTGAACTTGCTCGCCGGTTCGGCCTGCCGCTGTGGTCGTTCGCACTCACTGCCACCGATGCCAACCGTTGGGCGATTCGTCTGGCCCGACAGGTGACTGCGCGACCCAAGATCTTGGTGTTCAACTACTGCTACCACGGTTCCGTTGACGAAATCTTTGCGCTGGGGCAACCGGACGGCCACACGGTGTCGCGACCTGGCAACGTGGCACCTCCTGTTCCGCTCGACCTGACAACGCGAGCTGTCGAGTTCAATGATTTGCCGGCTTTGGAACGCGCTCTCGCGCACGGTGATGTGGCGGCGATTTTGATGGAGCCGGCGCTCACCAACGTCGGCATTGTGCTGCCCGAGCCCGGTTATCTCGACGGTGTACGACGGCTCGCAACGCAGTACGGAACGTTGCTGATGATCGATGAGACGCACACGTTTTCCGCGGGACCTGGTGGCATGACCAAACAACTCGGCCTCGAGCCCGACATCTTCATCATCGGAAAGTCCATCGGAGGCGGAATTCCAAGCGGTGCTTACGGCTTGTCACAGAAGGTCGCCGACATGGTGACTCATCACACGCAGACCAGCGATGTCGACATCATCGACGTCGGTGGAGTGGGCGGAACGCTCGCGGGTAACGCGATGTCGGTGTCGGCAATGCGCGCGACACTGGAGCATGTGCTTACTGACGACGTGTGGCCGCCAATGATCGCGCTCGCGACGTCATTCACTGAGGGTGTTGCTGACGTGATCGAGCGATACGACCTGCCATGGTCGGTAGCGCAGTTGGGTGCTCGCTCGGAGTATCGATTCGCTTGGCCAGCTCCGCGCAATGGAAGTGAATCGGAGGACGCGGCTGATGACGACATCGAGGAATACCTGCATCTGTTCTGCGCGAATCGAGGTGTGCTCATCACGCCGTTCCATAACATGGCGCTGATGTGTCCGGATACGTCCGAAACTGATGTCGAGCGTCACACTGAGGTGTTCGAAGACGCGGTGCGCACACTGCGCGGATAGTTCTAGTCGCGTGCGATGGCGGTGAGGGTGACATCGTCGCGACGCCAGTCAACCGCGCGTTCGCGAGCAGCGGCGAGTACGCGCTCGACGACTTCCGCAGGGGGTGCGTCGTCGGCGACTGCGGCATCGATGAGCGCAATGAGGCCGTCGTCTCCGAGTTCATCGCCCGCGGCGTTGTGCGATTCAACGAGCCCATCGCTCCAGGCGAGCAGGAGATCCCCGCGATACAGGGTTTCGGTGCGACACGTCCAAGTTCCTCCGAGACCCGAGACGAGTGGGCCGGTCGGATCAAGTCGGATCGGTGATCCGTCAGCGCGGCGCAGCAGAGGCGGCGGGTGTCCGGCGTTTGCCCACGTGGTCGCTCCGGTAGTGGGGTCGACCACCATCACCGCGCACGTGGCGAACTGGGCTTCCTCGTCAGCGAACGCGCGCGCCGCATGTTCAAGTGCCGTGTCAGGCGCGAAGCCGGTGGCGAGCGCACTTCCGATGACGTTCTTGAGGCGTACGGCGCCGATACCGGCGGCCGGTCCGTGGCCGGCGACGTCGGTCACGATCACGGCGGCGCGGCCGTCGGGCAAGTGCATGACGTTCCACCAGTCACCGGCGAGTACGCCTTCGGCTGGCTGCAGTACTCCGGCGATGGAGAGTCCCGGGACGGTCACGCGGTCGCTGGCTTCAAGTTCAGCGCGAATAGCCGCGACGACGGGGCCTTGCTGGGTGAGCCCTTGGCGCGCCGCGGTTGCTTCATCAAGTTGCAGGACGAGTTGTCGGCGCATGGCTTCTGCGTCGATGCCGGTGGCTTCAAGTTCGGGCGGACCACTGGGATCGATGGGGTGGTAGCGACCCTCGGGTGTGGCCGCGGTGCGCAGTTGCGCGCGTAGGTGGTCGAGCGGATTGAGGACCCATTGACGAAGTGCGGCGAGTCCGGCGAGTAGCAGGAGCAGCAGGATGAGTCCGGCGATGACGAGTGCCCATGCGAGTTTGCTGGCGAAGGTGCTGAAGTCTTCGACTTGCTGGGTGCGACGGTCGTCGATGAGTCGCTGCAGTGCGATCGCCGATCCGGTCATGCGGTCGTATGCGGTGAGGGCTTCCGTGGATCGGGTGACTGCGGCGGCAGATCGGGTAGCCCCCATCTTGAGCAGAGGAAAGACTTTGTTCGGATCGGCTGCCTGCCATGCGATGACTGAGTTGGCGCTTGCTCCCACCGCCACGCTGATTCCAGCGTCGTCGGGGAATGAGTCGTTGATGACAGTCAGGGATTCCTGCGCCAGCGTGAGTGACATGTCATAACACGCCTGCGGATCGCCACATCCCGCGACGACGGTCTGACTTGGTTGGCCGAGCGCTGCATCGAGAACGGCGATGGAGACGTATCCGTTGGCGTCTGAGTAGGCGGTCGAGAGAGTGCGACTGGCGTCGGCGGCTTGCTGCAGGGTGGTTGTGATCGCTCGGCTCGAGTCGGCGGCTCGCCAAAAGCGGTAGGTGAGCCAGCCACCTAACCCCACGATCACGAGCACGCCGATCACCGTGACGGCAGTGACGCGTTGGCGCAGGGTCATGAATCGAGGGTAGTGGGCGGGGGTTGGGCGGCGCGTGGGCTACAGCCTGATGACGCGTACGCGATGAGGGGCGCTGGCGCGCTCGATGTCGCGAGGGTCGCTGGTGACGACAACTGCGGGCTGCCCGCTAGTGGCGACGAGGGCAGCAATGTGCGCGTCGGCCACGCTCACGCCAGTGGATTCGACGATGTCACTTGCGTGGTTGGCGATGTCTGAGGTGAGCGTCGAGTCAAGAATGGGCAAGCGGTTGAGAGTTGCGGCTGCTGGGTCGCGGCGATTCCAGTGCGCTTCGACACGAACCGTTGTGGGAACGATCGCATGCGCGTTGATGCGGCGCCGCTTGCGTTGCGCGGGCACCACTTCCAGAGCCGCGAGTACTGCGCGACCTTTCGCCGAGGCTGGTTTTCGCAACGCTGTGATGGCTTCTGAATCGAGGATGACGGTGGTCACGTGCTCGCCGCAGAGTGCAGCGCCTCGGCCCAGAGAAGTACGTCGTGGGGTTCGGCAGTGGGGTGACGGTCGACGATTGCCTGGGCCGCGTCTTCGATGAGTTCGGGGTACTCGGCGACTGGCGAGTCTTCCGCGACTGCGAGTGCGTGTGCGGTCTGCGCGAGCGAGGGGCGTGAGGCCGGGTCGTGCGCATAGAGCGCGTCGAGGGACGCACGCCACAGAGCCGTTTCGAGTTCGAACCGCAGCGACTCGGTGGTGAGGGTGGTGGTCGATGTCGCGAGGCCCAATTCATCAACCACGAGTGCGGCCGCGTCGCGGAGGTTCTCGGGAATGCGCATCGACGTGTTAACCGTGGGCGAGTTCTCGATTCGTAGGAGTGCGGAGAGACGGTCAAGTGCGGTGGCGTGGGTGGTGGGCACGATCGAAAACGTACCACACATCTGTGGTACAACGGTCATGGAGTGAGTCACAGGGTCACGCGCGCTACCGTCGGGTCATGCGGTATCGAGTGTTGTTGGGCGCGGTTGGTGTCGCGCTGCTATCGGCGTGCGGGTCGACGCCTGCGCCCCCGCCGGTCACGGTGATGGTCACAACGACTGCCACCGTGGTGGTGACGCCGACGGGTGTTCCGGTGGGCACTCTCGCAATGCCGGCGCTGGTGGGATTGGGGTTGCAGGACGCGCAGGACCAACTGCAGTCGCTGGGGTCGTTTGTGTTGAACCAAGAGGATGCGTCGGGTCAGGGCCGGCACCAGTTGATCGACTCGAATTGGAAAGTGTGCTCGCAGGATCCGGCCGCGGGGTCGTTGATCTCGGTGACGTCGAGCGTGACTCTGCGTGCGGTGAAGAACGAGGAGACGTGTCCGTAGTTTACGAGGCTGCCAGTCGTTTGATGGCCGCGCGAAATGCGGCATTGGGGTGGGCGGCCGGTAGGGCGGCGACAACATCAGCGAGTGCCTGATCTGCAGGAATTTGCAAATGGCGTGCGGAGTACAACGCGGCAACTGTTGGTGTTCGACTCTGTGCCTGAACGCAATGTACAAGCACCGTGTGTCCTTCACTGCGCAACGCTGCGATGGTGTCGGCGGCGTTGGTGAGTGCAAGGTCGAGATTCGGGTTATCAGCTGGCTCAGGCTTATCGATAAGCCACACTTCAACGTGGTTGCCGATCGTGACGCCTTGCGCTGGGACCTCCGTTGAACCGAGACGACACAGCGACACCACTGCTGTGATTCCGACTGGTAGCTCGCGTAGTACGCCGACGGCCCCTAACAGCACCTTCTCGTCGTGCGGATGAATTGCCATGGCATGGAGATCGCCGTAGCCGCTGTAGTCGAAGACTTCGGCCCGGATTGATTTGGGATTGTCGAGTGCAAAGGCGAGCGCAATGAGATCGCGGTAACGCAGGCCCGGCCAGCCATGCAAGACGCGCTGCCACGCGAGAGGTACCGCGGACACACCCCAGCGAGCGCCGAGGAGTGAACCTGCGATCGCGGCCACGGTGTCGGTGTCGTTGCCGCAGCGCACGGCTCGTTCGATCGCGAGGGCTAGATGCCGGCCAGGCTGCTCGTGTGGAATGGGTGTGCGAGTGATGGCGGACCACGCCGCCATCAGGGCCGCGACGACCCAGCCGTTGTTGCCGGGAATCTCGTGCGGCTCAACGCTCTCGGCAAGATCGAGTCGCTCATTCCAGATGCGCGCTCGATCGGCGGGCCGCTGATCAACGGCTGCGCGGAGCCCATCGAAAGTGCCGTAGTTCACTGCATGAGCGATTGCGTGGCACCACAGCGCACATGCCTCACCGGCTTCGCTGTCGTAGTGCGTGAGCGCGCTGATGGCACGTGCCGCCGCGTCGAGTTGGTCGGGGTCGTCGAGGTAGGCAAGGGCCACGGGCGCTGTGCGCATCAATGAGCCGTTGCCGGCCGAGCGGCCCGTACGTTCATGTAATGCGCGCGCAGATGCACTCGCGCTACTGGCTGTGGGGGTACTCGCAACCGAACTGAGAACAGCCCGCGTCTGCGAACCCACATCCTTCGCAGTGCGAGCCCACTCAACCCAACCGTCGACAATCGCATCGTGCACGACGGGATCGGAAAGAGGCAGATGGCTATCAACGATTGCCTGGGCAATGACCAATGCCATGGAGGTGTCGTCTGTCCACTCACCTGGTTGCCATCCAAAGCCGCCGCCACCGATCATGCCGATGGGTTCGTCGCGAACAAGTGCCGGATGAAATTCGTATGGAGCGCCGAGAGCATCGCCGCAAGCGAGACCCACCAACGTGCCGGCGATGCGATCGTCTCGAGCTGCGGTCATGGCATCACCGTAGAAGTGAGGTGTGACATCGCGCTAGCGCCCGCCTGTGGACAACAAATGAGGTGGTGCCTTCCAGCAGTCAGACTGAGTGGCGAGGGGAGGGATCTGGATGCCCGAATTGCCTCGCCCGAAAGTCTGGCGATTCCAGATTCTCGTCAGCGAGCACGCGTTCGACAAACTCGTAGCACTTGACGTTACCTACGCTGAACTCCGCAATGCTTTGAGCGGCTACTCAGAGGCCATTGAGGAAATCACTGTTGCTGATGGTGTCAAGGAAGTGGTGCTCCTCGTAGACTGGCGAAATCCACTGCACGTGGTGGTTGTCATCGATCGTTGGCGACGAGAGGAACGTGTCGTCACGCTCTACGAGCCGGACGGTGACCTCTGGTGGAGGGACTTTCGGAGGAGGCGCTAATGCGTTGCGCTACATGCGATAGCGGTGTTCGCGTTGACGTTCGTCGGGCGAAGATGTCCGAGCGCGATGACCATGCGGCCGTGGTGCTGGGAGTACCGATGCAGGAGTGTCCTGTGTGCGGTGAGCGTTTTCTCAGCGACGAAGTGGCAGAGGCGCTGCTGCGAATCATGGACGAACTCCTGCGGAGACCCGAAGAAGTCGCGTCCATTCACTGGGACGACGCGATTAGCGCTGCGTGACGTCAGGTGTGACAGGAAGTCACACCACCTCCTCCCAGCCCTTCTTCACGTTTTCGGTCACCATCGCGTCAGCAAGTCGCGTCGCCTCATCTTCCGTCGGCGCCAGACGCACTTCGCGGTTGAGTGGCGACTTGCGGGTACTGCTGTAGTCAGTCCAATGCACCACGTACGCCGGGTACTTACCCGTTGCTTCCTTGTTGGTCTTCCACACGAGCAGTTTGCGCACGTCGGTCTTTTCGCCACTGCGCTTTACCCACACCTGACGTCGGACGATCTCGCTCGGTGCCGCGCTACGTCCGGCATCGGGATCGGGCGCCGACAGGTAGGGCTCAAGTTGACGCCAGCCGGCGTCGAGCAACGTGGGTAACTTGTCGTCGCGAATACGCTGCAGCACCGGACCGAGTGAGGCAACGGAGTCGATCTGCGCAACGGCGCGCCATCCGGCACCGGGCTCGTAATTCAAGCGCGCCTGTCGAATGTGTTGACCGCGCGAATCCTCGGCTTGTAGATCTGAAACGCGCACCTCGACAACAATCGTCGGTTCAACAAAGCGATACATGATGCTGTCGCCTGCATGCCGATACGCGCTGGGCTTCTGAATCGCGATGAGACGTTCGTACAGCGCTACCCGTGCAGCCGAATCTCCAAGGTTGCTCACCGACGTGAACGGCACCCAACCGCCGTCGGGATGAGCGACCGCGACAAGAATTGAACGAATCTCGGTTGCGCCAGACTCGTTCTTGCGTTCGGTGTAGGCCACGATGACGGCGTCGACCTCGGTGGTGGGCTTGACCTTGAAGGTGCGCCCGTCGCTCGCGCGCACCACGATTCCTTCAGCACCGCCTTGCGCAACGATCGTGTCGTAGGCCTCGGCCACCTGGCTTAGTGACTCAACTGGTTCCGTGGTGACCAAACGCACGGGACCGTCGGCAGGAACGTGCTCGCGCAAGAAGGCCAGCCGATCGGCATACGCGGAGATGGCGTTGACTTCGCCGCCCATCACGACGTCGAAGGCCGCGAAACCGAGCGGACCTGCCGCCGTCGCACCCGTCAGTGCAAGTCCAACATCTCCCACCCGGCCTCGACGTCCACTCGGCGTGCTGAGTGCCTGGCGAACTTTGGCGGCCAAGTCGTCGTCGTCGCTGAACATGCGACAGGTGTGGCTTGCGAGCACGCGCTCCTTGAAGGCGGCGAGTTTCGCCAGACTTTCAGGGTCGGTCTCACGATGCTCGTCGGACACCGTGGCCTCGTCGGACATCACAAAGATTCGCAACGGCTTGTTGCCGGCAACGGCATGGTGGTACTCGATTTCGGTCATCGACATTCCCGAGCCAGGTTCAACGTGGCCGTATCGCATTCCGATGATGCCGATGTACAGGTCGCACTCGTCGACCTTGTCGCGGATGTACTCGGCCGGTGTCACTTCGTCGGGAACGAAGTCCTCCATGCCGACGTACGTCATTCCGAGTTCTTCGACCACACCGCGAATCGCTGCGCGCTGCGTTTGCATGTCGCGGCTTGTCGAACTCACGAACACAGTGCGCGGGATTCCACTGGGAGGAGTGACGTGCAATTCGCCGGCAAGCACGGTGCCCTTGGGTAGTGATTCGGCAGACTTGAGAATGTCGAGTCCGCCACTGATCACACGACCGTTTGGCGCAGCGAGCAGGGTTTCGTCTTCAAGTCGACAGAGGTACCACAGTTCACCGTCAAGTTTGGGTGACACCCAGTACGGTCCGCCGCCGATGCGATGCGGAATGTCGGAGGAACCGACTGCGAGATAGCGCGAGGCGACAGCGCTTCGGTACGTGTCGAAGGTGCGAGTGAGTTCGGTGTCGGTCACCGAACCGATCGTGTAAATGGTGGCGGGTCCGAGAGGCCGGCCACCCTCAGTGCGGTAGCGGCTCACGACTCCTCCCCAGCGTCGATCTTGGCATCGAGTTTGGCGGGGCGCTTGAGTTCCATGTTCGACAGGTGAAGCAGTAGTCGGTAGCGATCGCCGTCGACGCGACCTTCGAGAAATCCGCGGTAGGGAGAGCCGTTGAGCTGGAACACCAAAGGGCCCTTTCCGTCTTCGCCCGAGCCGAGTAGCACCACTGATTCCTTCTCGGCCAACTCGGAGGCCATGCCGTGCAGGAAGTCGAAGGTGACACCGTCGACGTGGCGCAGTTGCAGCGAACGCTTCACAGCAAACTTGCGAGCCATGTCTGCCTTTGGCATGAGTCGACCGGTCCATCGCACAGGGATTGAATCGTTGATGGTCGCAACAACATCAACGGGAGCGCGACGTTCGGTCTCTTCGCCAGCGGCGGAGTACGTCACTTCCACCACTTCGGGTGCGCAGTACATCGGTTCGCCGCTGCTGCCCACGAGCACCGATTGCGTAACGTCAATCAGACGCCCCACGGCTTCAAGATCGACTTCGGGGTCGCCGTCGACAAGTTGCTTGTCGTAGGCACCTTCGAAGCGCGCTTGCAGGTCGGCGTCAAGCAGTCCTTCGCCAGCGGTGACGTAACGACGGAAGGTGACGGGCTGACCTTCTTTGCCGGAGGTCGGACCGGGTGGCGTTGAGATCGAGACCGCGAGAACGGTTGCGTCGCGGTTCGACGCGTTCGCGAGGTGCATACGTTGAAGAGTCATGTCGGCGTTCCTTAGAACATTTCGAAGTCAAGGTCGTCGTCACCGGAATCGTCGCCCGCGGCATCCGACACCGAGGTGACAGTGGCGAGCTCCTGCCATTCAGGTGCGGTGGGTTGGCCAATGAGGGCCCAATACCCTGCGTCGTTCGCGAGAAGCATCGCCTTCTCAGCGCGGTAGTCGGGTCGGAAGTTGAAGGCGAAGGAGTAGACCGAGCCTTGCTGAAGTGCGTCTTTGAGTGAGTCGGGCAGCGTCTGCGCGTCGAGTGCGTAGGTGGTGGCCACTTGGAGGTCAAGGAGGTCAGTGGCAGTCGCTTCAACGAGTGGTTGCGAGACGCCGACGGTGCTGGGTACCTGTTCTGCAGGCGTTCCATCGGGGTTGATGCCCTCAAGCTCGCCTTGGGGAACCCATCGGCCGTCGGGCAGGAAGTAGCCCTGGCCGGTCATCCCCGAGCGCAGCAGCATCGAGCCGTCATCGAGGAGCGATGCGCGCGTGCAGGCAGTGCCGGTTTCGTCGAGTGCGAGTCTGCGTCGTCTTCCGTAGATCGCTGCGCGGTCAACTGCTGTGAATGCAAACACGGCCTCATCGCCGTTGAGCGTCACATTGATAGTGCCTGCCATCGTTCCCCCTGTCCCCTTGGGGTGAGTCTAAAAGGTTGAGGCACAGGTTGTTTGGGTTTGGAGGAATCCTCACGCGGCGATTGTGTTCAATCGTCTTGAAACCGCCACATCGCCGAAACTCCTCATGCCAAGATGCGCAACTTGGGTGGCTGGATAGCCGACCTTCATAGATCACGTCGGAGATGAAGGTGCAGATGTCGGGGTGCATGCGGCGGGTTTCTGAGAGGAAGAACCCGCGCTCTGGCGGCATCGTCGCGTCCTCACCGAGCACGTGTTCCAGCACGCTTCGGCCCCCACCGCCTGGGTGGGAGGCCTGCGACACCTGCGGGAGTTGCAGAGGGTCGCCCAGGAGGACCAGATTGTGTGCGGAGCGGATGGCTGCGAGGGCATCGACCAGCGCCAGCTGACCGGCCTCGTCAATGAGCAGGACGTCGACAGGCGCAGGCAGCAGGTCTTTGCTGGCGAACAGCCAGGTCGTGCCTGCGACCAAGTTGAAGCTCGCGTCGGATGCGCCCTTGTTGTTGGGCGCATACGTCACGCCGTTGAGCCCCCCTCGCGACGGGGCGCTCCCTCGTCTCACTGCGCGCAGGCTGTGCAGATCGCCTTCCTCCTCGAACATCTCGATGACTGCTTCGAGCAGGTTGTCAATTGCGTGGTGGCTCATGGCCGTGATGCCCACCCGCTTGCCGGCCTTCACGAGCGCTCGCACGAGTCGGGCGCCTTGGTAAGTCTTGCCCGTACCCGGAGGTCCCTGAACCGCGATGTAGGACCCATTGAGTTGGGCCACAATCGTGGGCATCAGGTCGACGTCGTCGAACAAGGCGTCCGGGGCCAGCGTGGCCGATGGCAGAACCGAAGGAAGGTCACGGCGAAGGAGCGCCATCGCCAGAGGATTTGGTGCGACCCCCGTCGGGTCGAGGACCCGCGCAGCGAGCTCTGAGAGCACGGCCGGTTTGGGATTGGGCGAGACCCAGCCGTTTCGAACGACGACTGATGGGATGTGGTCGAGCTCAACTGACTTCTCCGACCAGACCAGGTCGACCTCGTGCACGTCGAGGTCTACCCGGTCGATGGTGCTGTAGCCAACCCGGCCATCAGGCGTTGTGAAGATCACCGAGTCGCCCGCCGTGAGGCCGGAGCAGTCCTGCTCGTCGAGGATGAACCGCATCCCCGGTACTGGGAGGAGCTTGCCATTCTTGCCGACACGCTCGATCGGCCCCACCAAGGCGAGCCCCGCGAGGGCCTCTGGATCCTCAAGCAGTTCTTCTTTGTCGGCATCGCATCGGGCACGAAGTGGCGCGAGGTGAGCTGACCACTCCCGACGCCAGTACCCGAGGACATCTCCCAGCAGGTGCTCGAGCGTGTCGGCAAGAAT
>Ga0194056_10001672_pt1 | contig 12058 bp, 10 predicted proteins | sample SepL4413m_MetaG_FD_155458 | JGI IMG/M metagenome (GOLD analysis project Ga0194056, IMG submission 155458) | Anoxic zone freshwater microbial communities from boreal shield lake in IISD Experimental Lakes Area, Ontario, Canada - Sep2016-L442-13m | ecosystem: Environmental > Aquatic > Freshwater...
GGGTCAGCCGGCCGGCTGACCCCGGCCGGCTGACCCGGGCCGGCTGACCCCGGCCGGCTGACCCGGGCCGGCTGACCCGGGCCTTCGCGGCCGAAGACGCCGGCCGCGACGCGATCGACCCCAGGGTAGCTGGCGTACGAGGCGCCGGGCAAGAAGCAGATCGCGTGGTCAGTCAAGCGCTTCGGCGTTGACGTCAACCCGGGGAGCATTGCCCCGGTAGAAGCGATCTCGGTCGAGACCCTGCGCCTGGAGCTGCCCCGCGACCGGCCACTTCACTTCCACGACTGGGGGCGCAAGGGACGGCGCCTGAACGCCGCCGTCCCTTGCGCCCCGCCGCGAAAGCTCCGATACTCGCCCTGTCGCTCGCTCATCAGAGACTGCGCCCCGGGTCCGCCCGGGCAGGGGGGTGAGAGCATGGAGCGTGAGAACGACATTCTCCGACGGTTCGTGACCGCCGGTTTCCTTCCCGCAGGCCTCTAGCTTCCCCACTCTCTACGGCGACCGGCGCGCTCCGCGCCGGACCCACGGTCAGCCTTATGGAGGGGGAACCATGCGCAAGGGATTCGTGCTCGTCACGCTCGTCGCACTGCTCGCGCTCGTCTGCATCGCGGCGCCGGCCGCGTTCGCGGCGCCGGCCGCGCCCCAGGCGGCCAAGGCGTGGACCGTTATGGTCTACATCGACGGCGACAACAACCTCGAGGGCTACGTCGTCAAGGACATCGAGACCGAGCTGAGCGCGCTCGGCTCCAACGCCAACGTCAACGTCGTCTGCATCGCCGACCGCGGCCCGGGCTACGATACGTCCCGCGGTGACTGGCAGACGACCAAGGTCTACTTTTGCACGCAGGGCATGCTCGCCGACGCCGCCAGCGCCGTGGCCGATTGGGGCGAGCGCGACATGGGCGACCCCCGGACGCTCAAGGACTTCGTCACGTGGGCCAAGTCCAGCTACCCGGCCACCAACTACTTGCTGGCCTTCTGGGACCACGGCTACATGTGGATGCCGAACGCTTACAACTTCAAGGACGACACCAGCGGCAGCACGCTCGACGACGACGAGCAGGTGGCGGCCATGCAGACGGCAGGCCCCGTCGGCGTGGTGGCCTGGGACTGCTGCCAGCGTCAGATGATCGAGATGGCGGCCAACTGGCAACCGTACGCGAAAGCGATGGCCGGCTCTGAGTCGTACACCAACTGGGAGGGCATCCAGTACGACGCCGTGATCGCCGCCATCCGCTCCACTCCGGCGCTGACGCCGCAGCAGGTCAGCGACAAGATCGCCTCGACCGCACTCGGGGACAGCGATACCTACTCGTCGGTGGCGCTGGACACCCGGCTCACGACGACGCTCACCGCACTCGACCAGCTCGCGATCGCCATGAAGAACGCCCTGCCTGTGTACAGGAGCGCGTATACGGCCGCGAGAAGGGCCACCCAGCTCTACTCGGGCAACATCGAGCTCGACCTCTGGCACCTGGCGTACAACGTCAAGGCCAAGGTCGCGGATGCCGTCATCAAGGCGAAGTGCGACGCGCTCATGAGCGCCGTGGCCGCCGACGTCACGGTCAACTGGATCAGCGCCAGCAAGCAGGTCAAGAACAGCCACGGCCTGGCGATCTGGTGGCCGGCCACGGCGAGCGGTCTGAACCCGTATGCCCCGACCGACTTCGCCTACTACCGGCAGATGAAGATCTCCACCCTGCCGAGCTGGGACGAGTTCTTGGCTGCGTTCTGCCAATAAGAGCCCGACGAACGAGAGAGAGGACCCGGGACGCGGGGATGGAGCTCGCGCAGCCGCGCGGGGACAGCCTTTCGGCGCCTCGTCACTACCACCCAGATGCGCGCCAATGACCTCGCGGTCAGTGGCGGGGAGGGCCCGGAGCATGGACCTATCCGGAGCTTGGTGGTCAACGCGAGCAAGGAGATCGCGGGGCCGCCGGCGGCAACGCCGGCCTATTCGCTTTTCGCATGCCGGCCTCTGCTTCCATCAACGACCCTTATGAGCCGGAGACTGAGCGGTTCTTGTCCGGCTCCGTGGGCCGACAGCCGAACAATGTATATGATCTGCTTATTTGACAGATAAACCGAGCCTCCCCATACTCTCGCCCATTCAAGCGCCGTCGTCGTTGTCGGCGCGCGCACCACGAGCGACCGGGGGAGCGCATGACCGAGAGCGAGAGCAACGTCGTCGCCGTCGAACTGGCGCCTGGCGCCCCGGCGCTCGACGAGCGTGCCCCAGCACCGGCCGACGACGGCGTCTTCGACCCGGACATCGACAACACGATCCCGCCGTTCCGCCCTGGCCCCGTTCCCACCGGCGCCTGGAAGCTGCGCTGGGCGCTGGGCATCGGCGGCTGGGCGCTCGTGGTGGCCGCCGCCTACGCGACGGTCGGCGTCCACCTCAACCCCTACCTCAGCCTGACCGGCCTGCTGGTCGGTTTTCTCGTCGGGCTCACCGGCATGGGCGGCGGCGCGCTCATGACGCCGATCCTCATCTTCGCCTTCGGCTTCCAGCCGACGATGGCGATCGGCACCGACGTCACCTACGCCGCCGTGACCAAGATGTTCGGCTCGTGGAAGCACTGGCGGCAGGGCTCCGTGGACGTCCCCCTGGCGCTGTGGCTCGCCCTGGGAAGCGTGCCGGCGGCGCTGGCCGGGGTCGCCGCCGTCACGTATGTCAAGAACAACTACGGCGATCTCATCAACAACATCCTCTACCGCGCCATCGGCTCTGCCCTGATGATGGTCGGCGTGCTGCTGGTCGTGAAGGTGGTCATGCACGTCGACCAGAAGCACCGCCGCGAGAACATCAAGATGACCACGCGGCGCAAGATCGCCACCGTCTGCCTGGGCATCTGCTGTGGCTTCGTCATCGGCCTCACCTCGGTGGGCAGTGGCACCCTGCTGGCCGTGTTCCTGATCCTGTTCTACCCGCTCACCACCGACCGCATCGTCGGCACCGACGTCTTTCACGCGATGATCCTGTTGACCATCACCGGCCTGGCGCAGATCGGCGTCGGCAACGTCGATTTGTGGATGGTCGCGGCTCTGCTTATGGGCTCGATCCCGGGAGTGCTCATCGGCTCGCAGCTCACCGTGCACGCGCCGACTCGCGTGCTGCGCAGCATCCTCGCGGCCGTTCTCTTCTTGAGCGGCCTGGCGCTGCTCTTCAAGGCGTAGGCAGCGCCTTTCCACGGCGTCCGAGGCCGTCTGGTACGATTCGCTGAGCGCCGACCGGAACGGCGCGCGACCATTGGAGGGCGATCGATGTTCGACTTTCTCACGCTCCCGCAGCGCACCACCAAGCCGCGCGAGAGCGGCCTCACGCACGTGCTCGACAAGGGCTACAGCCTCGACCAGGTGCGGCAGTTCCTGGAGGTCTCCCAGGACTACGTCGACATCGTCAAGCTGGGCTGGGGCACGGCGGCGGTCACGCCCAACGTCAAGGAGAAGATCGCCCTCTACCAGAGCTACGGCATCCCCGTCTGCTTCGGCGGCACCTTCTTCGAGGTGTGCCTGCGCCAGAACAAGCTCGAGGAGTACGTCCGGCTCGTGCGCGAGTGCGGCATGACCTGCGTGGAGGTTTCCGACGGCACCATCGACATGGTCGAGGAAGACAAGCTTGCCATTCTGCGGCGCTTCGCGAAGGAGTTCAAGGTACTCAGCGAGGTCGGCAGCAAGGACGCCAGCGTGGTCATCGCCCCGTTCAAATGGGTCGACAGCATCAAGCGCGAGCTCGAGGCCGGCGCCTGGAAGGTGATCACCGAGGGCCGCGAGTCGGGCACTGTGGGCATCTACCAGCCCGGCGGCGAGGTCAAGGTGGGCCTGCTCGACGAGATCCGCTCGGCGATCGACCCGGAGCAGCTCCTGTTCGAGGCGCCTATCAAGAGCCAGCAGGCCTGGTTCGTCAAGGAGATCGGGGCCAACGTGAACCTCGGCAACATCCCGCCCGAAGAAGTGATCTCGGTGGAGACGCTCCGCGTGGGCGTGCGCGGCGACACGCTGCTGCACTTCCACTGAGCGGGTCGCCGCGCCCGGCCGTGCCCACCAGAGACCGCGCCGTCGTCACGTGACGATCCACCTCATCCGCCACGGCGAGACCGACTGGAACCGCGAGCCGGCGCGCTGCCTGGGCTGGGCCGAGGTCGGTCTCAACGAGACGGGCCGCGTCCAGGCGCGCGACCAGGGTCGCGCGCTCAGAGGGCGCGGCCTCGAGCTCATCGTCTCCAGCCACCTCAAGCGCGCTCGCGAGACCGCAGAGCTCATCCGCGAGCAGCTCGGCGGCGACCTCCCGCTGGTCCTCGACCCGCGCCTCGCGGAGACCCACCGCGGCGCCTGGGAGGCGCGGCTGTTCGCCGAGATCATGCTCGAAGAAGCGGACGCGTGGCGCCGGTACCGCGAGCACCCCGAGGACTTCCGCTTTCCCGCCGGCGAGAGCCTGGCCGACCAGCAGCGCCGGGTGCTGTCCGCGCTGCGGGACGCGGCGCGCGACGGCCGCCCGGCGCTCCTCGTGACGCACGGCGGCAGCATCCGCCTCGTGCGCTGCTTCCTGGAAGGCCGCGGCCTCGCCGCCTTCCACGAGACGCGGACGAGCAACGGCGGCGTCGACGAGATAGAGGCCGCCGGCCTCGCCGAGCGCATCACGGCGTTTCTGGCCGGGCGCACCTGACGGCGGCCCGGCGCCGCGCCGGCCCCAGCGGCCGCCTCACGCGCGGGCCTGTGGTATCCTTCAGCCTCGTGTTGAACCGCCACTTTCCCCTTTCCAGAGCCTGCCGATGAACAACCCCCCCGACGAGGAACTGTTCGCCCTGGCCCCTGAGGATGCGGGCGAAGAGCCTATGGCCGACGTCGGAGAGCCGGGCGCCCAGCCCGGCCCCGCGGCGACGCCGCAGGCGGGGCTCAAGAAGCGCGTCATCCCCGACCCGCCGGAGATCGATCAGGCGAAGGGCCGCCGGACGTTCGCGTTCCTGGTCGTCCTCGCTCTGGCGACCCTCGTCGTGATGGCCGCTGTTGGCACCCTCAACACCCTCGCCGACCCCTACGGCATGGTGGGCATGAAGCTGCTGCCCAGCGCGACCACCTCGGACCGCACCATCAAGGCAGACGCCATCGAGGCACTGAAGGAGCCGCCGCAGCTCGTCGTCCTCGGCAGCTCGCGCTCGATGCGCTACGAGCCCAGGTATCTCGAGGAGAAGACCGGCCTGCGGACCTTCAACGCCGGCGTCAACGGCATCGGCGGCACCACCGACGCCTGGGCGATGACCAACTTCATCCACGACACCTGGCCAGACGCCGACCCCAGGTACTTCTGGCTGCTCGACGTGGAGTCGTTCGTGCCGTTCAAGGTCCAGGGCCGCACGGCCAACGAACCACGCCTGGCGCAGTACGTCGGCGAGGCGGGCGCCAGGCGCAGCGTGCGTGCGGTGCTCCGCGCCGTCGCAGAGAACCGCACGACCATGTTCTCGTGGGTCACGGCCTATGATTCGCTGCGCGTCCTCCTCAACCGCGACAAGGCGAAGGTGAAGGCCTCCAAGTACCGTGACACCTTCCTGCCGGACGGCATGCTCAAGCAGCGCCTGTGGACCGAGAAGGAGTGGGCGCGCCGCTTTCCCAAGTCGGTGAAGCGCTACGGCGACCTGTACCGCAACGCCTACAAGAAGCTCGACCCCGAGGCCCAGCGCTACTTCGAGCGCACGCTCAAGCTCATGAACGATCAGGGCGCCACGCCGCTGATCGTCCTCACGCCCATCAACCCCAAGCTGCTCAAGACCGTGGGTCAGCTGGGCTGGCCGGAGCGCCATCAGGAGGTCGTCGACTACGTGGCGTCGCTCGAGAGCAAGTACGACTTCGTCTTTGTCGACATCACCGACATGACGCAGTTCGGCGCCGACCCCAAGCAGTTCTACGACGGCGTGCACATGACCACGATCAACACGCAGCGCGCCATCGACTACGTGTTGCAGCAGACCGGCGGCCTGCCCAAGTGACAGCGCCGGGCGCCGGGGACTGAGAGGAAGCCGTGTTCATCAACAGCTTCGGCTTCCTCTTCCTCTTTCTGCCGGCCGTCGTCCTCCTCTACTGGCTGATCCCGCGCGGCTACGCGCGCCTGAGCTTCCTGATCGTCGCCTCGTGCGCGTTCTACGGCCTCTGGGACTGGCGCTACATCCCGCTGCTGCTCGGCACCACGCTCGTGGACTGGGCAGCGGGGTGGTTGATCGTCCATAACAGGGATGTGCGACGGCGCAAGCTGCTGCTCGCCGTCGCCATCGTCATCAACCTCGGCCTGCTCGCCTACTTCAAGTACCGCGGCTTCTTCTTCACCTCCATGGACGGCCTCTTCAGCCTGATGGGGATGGGCGAGCCGCTGCCCCTGCTGCGCGTGCTGCTGCCGGTCGGCGTGTCGTTCTATACGTTCGCCGCCATCTCGTACGCGGTCGACGTCTACCGGGGGATGATCCGCCCGGCCAGGTCGGTGATCCACTACCTCGCCTGGGCGACGCTGTTCCCGTATCTCCTCGCCGGCCCCATCATCCGCTACGGCCACGTCGGCGAGCAGCTCGAGCGGGCGCAGCAGCGCTTTCGCTGGAGCCTCATCGGCACCGGGATGTTCTTCCTCGTCATGGGCCTCGCCAAGAAGATGTTGGTGGCGGACATGATGGCGCCCTACGTGAACGACCTGTTCGCGCAACACGGTCAGCTCGGCCTGCTCTCGGGCTGGGGCGCGGCCCTGGGCTACACGCTGCAGCTCTACTTCGACTTCAGCGGGTACTCCGACATGGCCGTGGGCGTGGCGTTCATGATCGGCCTGCGTTTCCCCCAGAACTTCGACTCGCCGTACAAGGCGGTCAACCCGTCCGACTTCTGGCGGCGCTGGCACATGTCGCTGTCGTCTTGGCTACGCGACTACCTCTTCATCCCGCTGGGCGGCTCGCGCGGCACCACGTTCATGACCGTGCGCAACCTGCTCATCACCTTCCTGCTGGCCGGCCTCTGGCACGGCCCCGCCTGGACGTTCGTCTTCTGGGGCCTGCTCTGGGGCGTCTTCCAGGCGGTGCACGTGGTGGCGCGCAAGAAGGGGTTCACGCCGCCGTGGGTGTGGCTCAACCGCCTGCTGACCTTCGTCGCCGCCACGCTGGCCTGGGTCTTCTTCCGCGCCGCGTCCATGGGCGAGGCGTTCGACGTGCTCGCGTCGATGTTCGGCTTCAAGGGCGTGAACGGCGGCGCGACGCTGCCGCTGGCGCCTGTGCTCGCGGGGTTCATCGTCGGCGGGCTGGTGTGGGTGAACTTCCTGCCCAACACCTGGGAGATCAAGCCGCAGCCCAAACTGCGCTACGCGCTCGTGCTCGGGCTGCTGCTGGGGGCCTCGTTGCTGGCCATGAGCAAGCCGAGCCCGTTTCTGTACTTTCAGTTCTGAGCGGGGCGCGGCGGCCGCGGCCGGCGACGGGGCGCGGCCGGCATGCGCCCGCGCGCCGCGGCTATGGGTCGGCGGGCGGGGTTGGGCGGCAGGTCAGCCGCGAATCGGCCGGCGCGGACGGGAGCGGCCGGCCCCGAGGATGCCTCAGTTCTGCGCGCTGAGGCCGACTTCGGCCATGATCCAGCGGCGCACGATCTGCTCGCGCGGCAGGCTGACGCGGAAGGCGAAGGCCTGCTTCTCGCCGACGAGGCTGGGCGCGCCGTTCTGCACCACTTCGATCCAGCCGTGCCACGGGCCGACGGTGTCGAGCGGCCACGAGGCGGAGACGGGGAGCGCCTGGCCCGGGGCCAGCGTGAGCGCCTGGTCGGAGACCAGGTCGGCGCTGGCGCCGGCGGGGCCGCGCACCGCCAGCCTGATGCCCTCGAGGACGACCGGCTGACCGCCGCTGTTGGTGATGGTGAAGCGCACGCTCACGTCTCTGCCGACCTCGCGGGCGCCGCCGCCCAGCGTCACCGAGCCGTCGAGCGCGATGAGCCCGGGCTGCGTATCGGGCGGGAGCGTGGCCGCGTCGGGCGGTGGCGTGGACGCCCCGGCGGCCAGCCGCGTGTCGGCCGGGTCGCCGCCGCACTGGGTCATGAAGGACTTGACGTTGTTGACCCAGTTGGCGGTGCCGTCCGGGCAGTAGCGCGGAGCGATGGCGTCGACCGAGTACAGGCCGGCGCCGTAGTACAGCGAGCCGGCGAGCCCCTCGGCGACGCGGCCGATGGCCTCGTCCCAGGAGCCGAAATCGCTCTGCGGCCACGTGGCGCCGTAGAACCAGTTGAAGGCGTTGAACGTGCACTGGTCGCCGTTCTCGGAGTACAGGAACTGGCCGAAGCTCGACTCGGCGCCGGCGATGGCCACGAGGAAGGCCGGGTCGACGCCGTGCTCCCGGCCCTCGGCCGCGAAGGTGGCGCCGGCGCCGGTCATCGGCGAGCTGTGAACCGCGAGGAAGTCGTCGATCTGAGCGGCGTCGGGGGCCGCGGCGGCGGCCGGCGCGAAAGCGCCGGCGACGGCGGCCAGAAGGACGCAGATGAGCGCGAGGACGAGAGCGAGTGAGGCTGTGGGGCGGAACGTGAGGCGCACGAGTGCGGTCCTTTCTGTGCGGGCGCGAACTCCAAGTATAGACGAGAGAGCCCGGCGCGCCGACCCGGGGCTTCTCGGTGAGACGCCGACGCCACGGCGGCGGTTCGCGGCCGGCGCTGCGACCCGAGGCGAACAACACGTTACGCAGGGATGAACCGCGCGCGTGCGGGGACGACGCCGGTCGAGCGCCGCACGACCCCGCCTGCCCGCCCTGCCGGCGCCCGAGGCCGGCCGTGTACACTGGCGCCGTACCGGCAGCCGGCGGCGGGAGCGAGGCGATCAGGCTTGGAGACCAGCGTGGTACTTGAGCCCGGGCTCGGGGTCGAGCCGGAGGGCGTGCCCCGTCTCGCGCGGCGCGAGCTGGTGCTCCTGCTGGCCGCGGCCGCTGCGCTGCAGGCGATCGCCTGGGTCGTCGTCTACCAGGTCCTGGTCGCCAACAAGTGGGGGTACGTCCCGTGGCTGGGCAGCGACACCGCCCTGTACGCGGACAGAGGTCTGCGCGTGACCGGCGGCCAGTGGCCGTACACCGAGTTTCCCTTCGAGTATCCACCGCTGTCTCTGCTGTTCTTCGTACTGCCGCCGCTCAGAAGCACGCTCGCGGTCTACCACGCCTGGTTCGGCGCGCAGATGATCGTGATCGACGCGCTCACGGCGATCGTGACCACCGTTGTGGCAACGCGCGTCTGGCCCGGCCTGGCGCGGCCGCTGGCCGCGGCGGCCGCTCTCGCGGCCGCCGTCATCGCGGCCGGCGCGGTCGCCATCGACCGCTTCGATGGGGCGGTCGCACTGGTGCTCGCCGTGGCGATGCTCTGCCTCGTGTATCGTCGCTGGGCATTGGCCGGGCTCGTCATCGGCCTGGGCTTCAGTCTCAAGTTGATGCCGATCGTGCTCCTTCCGCTCGTCCTCGTGCTGGCCCGTACCCGTCGCCGCGTCGTGTGGGCGACCGTGGCGGCTCTGGTGGGGGCGATAGGACCCTTCCTCCCGTTTCTGATCCACGATGCCGCAGGTGTGAGATCGAGCCTCTTCGGCGCGCAGATCGGCAGGGGTCTGCACATCGAGAGCGTCGCCGCCTCCCCGTTTCTCCTTCTGCAGGTGCTCCGGCCGGGGACGGTGGCGATCGTGCCGCCCAGCGCGTCGCTGACCATCAGCGGTTCCGGCACGGGTTTGGTGGAGAGTGCGGCTCCCCTGACCGTGCTGCTGCTGCTCGCCGTGGCCTACTGGATGGTGTGGCGCGCACGCGAGACGCTGCGCTCCCGCCCGGAGGGCATCCCCGTGGCCGCCCTGGCCGTGGTCCTGGCTGCCCTGTGCGGGAACAAGGTGCTGTCGCCCCAGCACCTGCTGTGGATCCTGCCCCTCGTCGCCCTGTGCCTCGTGGGCAGGCCTCTGCTGCCGAAGGTCGCCGCCGGTCTGCTGCTGTGCGCGTTCGTCCTCACGCAGATCGAGTACCCCGGGATGTACTGGCGACAGGTGGACCTCGACCCCACGCCGTTGCTCGTGATCGCCGCGCGCAACGCGTTGATGGTAGCGGCTTTGGTGGTCACGGTCATCGCCGTATGGAAGCTGCGGCCGGCGGAACCAGCCGTGCGCGGCACGGCCTCTGATCCGGCCGTTGCCCCATCGCAGATAGGTCCGACAGGATAGACGCCCTCGCGCTCCTGGCTCCACCGCACGCGACCCCGGCGGCAGAGCGCGGGATCGGGGGCGGTGGCCGAAGCCAGGCCGGTGACTCCCTTGCAGGAGGATCTGAGGTCAGTCCGGAAGATGGTCGCCGGAATGCGTTTTGGAAAGGACGGAGTTGGCGGAGGACGCTGTCAAGCACCGGAACCCGGGTTCCGTCACCGATCGCCGGCGAAGCGCGGACCCATTCGCCAGAAAGGCCCTGGCCGTTGCCGTCGGCTCCCGGCTCGTGGTGTTCCTGGTCGGCTTCATCACATCCAGCACGATGCGCACTCACGAAGTGCATCCAATCATGCGTTTTCCGGCCAAGGCGGAGGTCTACGGGGGCTGGCTTGGCCACCTGCTGAACCCTTGGGCGCACTTCGACGGGGTGTGGTTCATCCACATCGCCAACGAGGGCTACAAGGTCTCCAACAACACGCCGGCGTTCTTCCCGCTCTATCCGCTGCTGCTGCGCCTTGGTGGCTACCTGGCCGCGGGCAACTACCAGCTCGTAGGGATCCTGCTGTCGACGGTCTTCTTCCTCGCCGCGACGGCCGTGCTCTATCGCCTCGTCGCCGTCGATCTCACGCCGCGGATCGCGTTCTACTCGGTGGTCTTTCTCTCGCTGTTCCCCGCCGGCTTCTTCTTCCAGGCCGTGTACAGCGAATCGCTCTTCCTCCTGGCTGCCGTGTGCTGTTTCCTTTGGGCCCGACGGGAGCGCTGGGCGCTCGCGGCGCTCGCTGGGATGCTGGCCACCATGACGCGTCTCGCCGGGCTCTTCCTGCTCATTCCCATGGCGGTCGCCTATCTGCACCAGTACGATCGCGAGGACCCCAAGCGCGACCGGCCTCTCCTCTGGTTTCTCCTTGTCCCGACCGGGGTCGCCGCGTATGCGGCGTATCTGGCCGTTTCGACGGGGGGCGTCGGGGGCTTCGGCGAGGCGGAGCGCGCCTGGGGTCGCGACCCGACGTTCCCCCCGATCACGATCTGGCGCGCCGCCGTCAAAGCCTACTTCGGAGCTACCCAGCTGTTGACCGGTCACGGGGTGCCCGCCGACCCCGCCTATGTCGGCCAGACCCTTGCGTTCATCCAGCGCGAGACGGCGATCGTGAATCTCGTGTCGTTCGTGGCGCTCGCCGGAGCCGTGTGGGCGATCTGCGCGGCCTGGCGGCGACTCCCCATCTCCTACACTCTGTTCGGCGTCTGCGTCATCAGCCTGCCGCTGTTCGCGCCTCGACCGCAGGTTCCGTTGATGTCGATGCCGCGATTCATCCTCGTCGCCTTCCCGGTCATGGTCGCGCTCGCCGTGATCAGCGACGACCGGCCACGACTCCGATGGGCGCTCGTGGCCGTCTTCGCAGCCGGTCTCGTCTTCCTGACGGGACGCTTCGCGCTGTGGCTGTTCGTCGCCTGAAACGCGCCGCCGTGTTCGGCGGCAACGCCGTCGGCGACATGCCGCCGGCCGGCGTGCGCATCATCCGCGCCGGCGTCAACCCAGCGGTGGTGACCAAGCCGGCCGGCCGCGGCAGCTTCCAGACGGTCGGCATCGTCACCGACGTCGGGCTGTTCGTAGAGTAGCTCGCGGCCGTCGCGCTCAAGCCGGCCTTGGGCTTCGTGCTTCATCCGGGCGCCTTCCGGGCCTGCCGGACGGGGCTCGTGTTGCAGACGGAGAGGGCAGGGGCGCCGCCATTCGTCGGCATCCAGTCACTCTACGGCGCGATCAGTCGGCTCTTTGGCTGCGGTAGTGGCAGTCAGACGCTGGTTAGGGCCTATCCCGATAGGGATGTGCGTGCGGGGCGTTCGTGGACCGAGCGGGGCGGTCACGAGACGGTTCCCTCGTAGCCCAGCTACGTGGGGATC
>Ga0194056_10001673_pt1 | contig 12058 bp, 6 predicted proteins | sample SepL4413m_MetaG_FD_155458 | JGI IMG/M metagenome (GOLD analysis project Ga0194056, IMG submission 155458) | Anoxic zone freshwater microbial communities from boreal shield lake in IISD Experimental Lakes Area, Ontario, Canada - Sep2016-L442-13m | ecosystem: Environmental > Aquatic > Freshwater >...
TTATAACAGCACACATTATTTTATACCGGCTAGCAATACCAAATTATTTACACTATATGCAGGGATGAAATATCTAGGAGATAGTTTAGTAGGGTTGAAATATCAAAATGCTGATAAAGACTCTCTTTTCATTCAACCAACAGCTGACCCAACTTTTTTGTTGTCTGAATTCAATAATCAGCCTGTGTATACATTTCTCAAAAGTCAAAATGAGAAACATTTGATATTACTTAATCCAAGATGGCAGGAAAAAAATTTGGGGTATGGATGGGCATGGGATGATTACCAATATACATTTATGGCCGAAAGAAGCCTAATGCCTATATATGGTAATGTAGTACAGTTTACCTATGATGGGAAGAAATTTTTGGCAAGTCCAAAGTACTTTAATGTTGAAAATGAAATCTCCTATTCCGCCTTATCTACAAAAAATGATTCTAACAATAATAAATTCACCATTATAAGAAACCGAAATAATAATGATTTTAAATTAGAAAGTACCAACCAAATACACAATAAATTAGAACTGCCATTTGTTTCAAATATTCAAGTAATCAGTTCTTTACTAAAAGACACTTTAAAGAATTCTATTTTTACTAACCCTAATACTATTTTAAATAATAAGTACGAAATCATTCATTCCCAACCCACCGACTCCCTATTTAAACCCATGATGCACCGCAGTGATAATTTTTTTGCAGAGCAAACTTTATTAATGGTGAGTAACGAACACCTGGGTTATATGAACGATGATAAAATTATTGACACTATTTTAAATACAGATTTAAAAGATGTACCTCAAAAACCCAAATGGGTGGATGGCAGCGGGTTAAGTCGTTACAACTTATTTACCCCCCAGAGTTTTGTATACATATTAAATAAAATGCGCAATGATTTTGGATTTGAAAGATTAAAAATTATTTTGCCCACTGGCGGCGAGGGTACATTAAATAATTATTTTAAAACCATCAGCGGAAATATTTATGCCAAAACTGGCACATTAAGTAATGACTGTGCTTTAAGTGGCTTTTTAATAACCAATAAAGGTAAACTGTTGATCTTCTCTATATTAACTAATAATTATATTACCAGTGCCACGCCGGTTCGAAGGGCAGTAGCGCTTTTTTTAGAAAATATTCAAAAAAAATATTGAGTTTTTAATTTTGCTCAGGCAACGATAACTAAACATACAGTATCTTTTATTATAGAATGAAAACCCTCTTTACCTTTATTAAAACGTTTGTTATGAAAAGAATTCTTACCCTTGTCATGTTGCTTGTTTCTGCATTTAGCTTTCAATCAAAAGCGCAAACGCTTACCTGCAATGCCGACTTTAGTTTTGCCATTAATGGTTTTAATGTACAGTTTACTCCAGTAATGACTGGCGACTCTATCAATACAACGCATTACTGGATTTTTGGTGATGGATCCGTAGTTTCAGCTATTGCTCCTGCACATACCTATGCTAGTGTTGGTGGTTACAATGTAAAGCATTTAATGATTCGCCATAATACAGCAGGTGCGGTAGTATGTACAGATTCTGTTACTAAACTAGTACTGATTCAAACCACTACTGCGTGTAATTTGCAGGCTTATTTTACTTGGCAAGTAGATTCCATTAATTATTTTAAAATTCATTTTACCAATCAAACGATTGCATTTAGCCCTACTGATTCTATTCGTTGGAATTTTGGAGATGGCACTATTTCTTATGATGCTAATCCAATTCATACTTATGCCAATGCAGGCACTTATAATGTTTGTATTAGAGTAAAGAAAAATAATATGCCGGCAGGTGTGGTACCATGTATTAGCGAAATTTGTAAAACTATTACAATAGGTGCTCCTTGTAATATTGTTGCCAATTTCAACTGGACAAATACAGCTTCAAGCCCATTGATTTTTGCATTTCACAATTTAACTGTGGCTTTAAGCACTTCTGATTCTGTTAGATGGACTTTTGGCGATGGCACTTCGTCGCTTGATTTTAATCCATTTCATACTTACACTACTTCTGGAACTTATACTGTTTGCTTAAGAGTAAAAAGAAACAGCAATTCAATTGGTACAACTCCATGCATTAGTGAAATTTGTAAAACTGTTGTAATAGCAACTCCATGTACTGTTGCCGCTACTTACAGTTGGCTAGCGGATCCTTTGAACAGTAAAAAAATAATATTTACAAATCTTACCATTACACCTTCTGCAACCGCTTCGGCTATATGGAGTTTTGGTGATGGCACCACAGCTGCATCATGGAATGCCGTGCATGAATATGCTAATCCGGGCAAATACAATGTTTGTTTAAGAGTAGAAGCAGGACCATTATGTGTAAGTTATAAATGCGATTCTATTACAGTTAATAACCCATTGCCTCCATGTAATAATCAGAGTAATTTTGTTATTGCCAGAGCAGCAACTAACAGCCAAACTATTACTGGTATCCCAGAATTCCAAAGTGGTGCCGCAGTATATACATGGACATTCGGCGATGGCACTGGTAGTCATGATATGATTGCATCACATCATTATACCGCACCTGGTACTTATTATGTTTGTTTAACTGTATGGCGCAGTGCAACCTGTGCATCTACTACCTGTAAATCAGTTGTAATTTTACCACAAATAAATTGCGATAGCATACATGTAAGTTATAGTTACCAAAGAGATCCTTTTATAAGTAACAAAGTATATTTCTATGCAAATGCTAACTTCCCTATTCTAGATCAAACTTGGACAATTACTAGAATATCGCCTGCAACAACACCTCCTGTAATATTACATCAAAACAATCCTGTGTATGTATTTCATGATACAGGATATTACAATGTTTGCTTAAAAGCAATTACACTTGGAGGCTGCGTAAAAGAATTCTGCAGTGTTATTCATATTGCAAACGTGGCTAGCAATGTTTGTGAGCTACAAGTTTATCCTAACCCTGCCAGCTCGTTGGTAAATGTAAATGTACCATTGGCTATTCCTGGTCAAATAGATGCGTATGTTTATAATACCTTGAATGTATTGGTGAAAGAAAAACATCAGGCCGGTGTTGCAGGTATCAATACGGTTAGCATCAATATTAATGATCTTATTCCGGGTCTTTATACAATAAAAATAATCTATGGCGGAAAAATATGTTACGCCAGATTTAATAAACTATAACCTTGGGGGTTATACTATACAGGTCCTGCAGCAAGAAAGTTGCAGGACTTTTTTTATGAAATTTTTTAAAGAATGCCTCTTTACGTTTTATCAACATATGTTAGTATCGTTCAATCTATATAAAATTTATATATATATTTGTTCAAATACAGAAACTAATGTCAGGCATAGCCTTTCTATTTTCGATTTCAACCACTTTTTTTGGATTTACAATACCAGGTAATATTTTACCCGCTAAGCACAAAGCAAACTTTGCAGCTGCAGAAAGTACCATTCAGCATAAACTAGGCAATAAAACCATTTCAATTAAATTAACCCAATATGGCAATTCTACAAGTACTTGCTGTATTAATGTACATGATAATGAGGCAACAGCAGTACAAGCTGCCAGATATATACTAGAACAACAGGGTGGTATATTAATTAAGATTGAAAATAATGCTCAACGATATATTAGTTTTTCATTTAAAGGCGTTCATTATTCATTTGACCCTAACAGGATATTTTCTTCCATCGGTATTAAACAAACCCTTAAAGCAAATAGGAAAATAGATCCACTTGCAATTGCTGAAGTAGAAAAATTTGCCAAGCTCTTTTTACAACTAATCCCCGATAGCACAGCCTGTATTATTGCATTACATAATAATACCGATGGCGATTATTCTGTAAAAACTTATCAGCCTGGTGGAAAAAGACAGCTTGATGCAATGAAAGTATATACGGATACCTGGCAGGATGTGGATGATATTGCCTTTACAACTGATGAAAAAATTTTTAACAAAATGTCGGGCTTGGGTTACAACAGTATTTTACAGGACAATATCAAAGTGAATAAAGATGGCTCTTTAAGTGTGTATTATGGAGAATTAAATCGGCGCTATATTAATATTGAAACACAATTTGGCAAAACAGAACAGTATAAAGAAATGCTTGGTAATTTGGTATATTATTTAAAAGAAGAGAAAAGCAATGAGCTCATTGCGGTAGTTAATCCAGATGACAATTAACCTAATTACAAACAAGTTTACCAATTGAAAATATCAATGGCCAATGAAAATGAAATGTATGTGGTGTGTTTTATAAAAACCCAGTTCAATAAGCCATCAGCTACCTCCCAAACATTTTATCTAGTTCATCTTTTTTAAATTCTAAGTAGGTAGGTTTGCCGTTTGGAGTAATATTAGGAGCTGCGCAGGCGAATAAACCCTCTATCAAAGTTTTCATTTCTTTATCTGTAAGTGAAATACCTGCTTTTATCGATTGTTGCAATGCCAGCGAACGCAATAGTTTTTCACGCTTGGAAAATTTTATATCACTGCTAAAATGTTTGTATTGTTCCAACATTTTTTCAATGGCAACTTTTTCATTGCCTTGTTGCACATCTGCGGGCGTTCCCTGTATTACAAATGTATTATTCCCAAAAGGCTCTAATAAATAACCCAAGTGGCTCATGTCAGACAATAGTTCGTTTAACAATACGGCATCGGCAGGCGCCAAATCCATTTTGGAAGGAAACAAACTCTGCTGTGTAGCAATCGGTTTGCCATCTACCGCAATAATAAAACGTTCGTATAAAATTCGCTCGTGTGCATTTTGTTGGTGAATAAGTAAATACCCTTTGTCATTTTGTACAACAATATAACTATGGTGTAATTGACGTAAATTATCTATTGATGGCAATGGGTTGCTTACATCATGTAAAATTTGTTGACTACCTATTGTTTCTTCGCCTGCCAACTGTTGGCTACCCGCTGTTACCTTCTTTTCAGGTTCATAAAAATCTTTCCAATGCTTTAATTCACTTTTGCTTTCTATAAAATGCGACTGATGTTTTTTAGTAAATGTACTGTACAAGGAAGAAGATGTGACACTAGTTTTTCTTTCTTCTGTAAATGGTTTACTTACTGCATCAAGGTGTTGTATAGAGGAATCCAATTCAAAATCCAATGTTGGGGTAATACTAAATTGCGCCAAAGCATGCTTTACTGCACTCTGTACAAATGCATATACAATTTTTTCATCTTCAAATTTTATTTCCTGTTTAGTAGGATGTACATTAATATCCAATTGTGCGGGATCCAAATCTATAAATAATGCGTACATCGGAAAACTGTCTTTGCCAATCATCTCATCAAAAGCATTCATTACCGCATGATTTAGGTAAGCGCTTTTAATAAATCGACTGTTTACAAAAAAATACTGGTCACCCCTTGTTTTTTTAGCAGTATCTGGTTTACCAACGAAACCAAAAATATTCAAGTAATCAGTATGCTCTTGTACGCTAACCAATTTGGAAGCGTAGGTATTACCCAGTATTTGAACAATGCGTTGTTTTAAAGTGCCTCTTTCTAAATGAAATACCTGCTGTCCGTTAGAAGTAAGCGAAAAAAATATATCGGGAAAAGCCATTGATACCCTAATAAATTCATCTACTATATGGCGAAGTTCAGCAGCATTACTTTTTAAAAAATTTCTACGGGCAGGCACATTAAAAAATAAATTTTTCATCGCAATGCTGGTGCCAACTGTTGCTGCAATGGGCTCTTGCAATTTTACCACGCTATTCTCTATTTCTAAATAAATACCCGTTTCGTCTTCTGCCCTTTTTGTTTTAAGTTCTACTTGTGCTACTGCAGCAATACTGGCTAAAGCCTCTCCCCTAAAACCCATGGTTTTAATTCTGAAAAGATCCTCAATATTAGAAATTTTTGATGTAGCATGGCGTTCAAAAGCCATTCGAGCATCTGTTTCACTCATCCCTTTTCCATTATCAATTACTTGTATTAAAGCTTTACCAGCATCATTCACAATCAACTTAATTTCGTCGGCGCCTGCGTCCACTGCATTTTCTAATAGTTCTTTTACAGCACTGGCTGGGCGTTGAATTACCTCCCCCGCTGCAATCTGGTTGGCAATGTTATCAGGCAATAATTTAATAATGTCGGGCAAAATCCTGTAATTTAGAACCTCAAAAATAACACATCCTTTCCACTATAAAATTATTAGCTGCTCATGCGGAAAATCTTTTTTTTATTACTGGTATTAATATCAGCTAGATCCATTGCTCAAAACAATGCTGCCACTCGATGGGCTGATAGTGTTTTTAAAACATTATCTGAGGAAGAACGCATTGCACAGCTTATGATAGTGCGCTTATCAACCTACGATAGTAAAAGTAAAACTGTTACTTTTTACGACAGTCTGGTTACCGAACTGATAAAAAAATACAATATCGGTGGCATCTGTTTATTTCAGGGCAGTCCGGTAAAACAAGCTTCATTGTTAAATACTTTACAAGCACAGGCCAAAACACCTATGATAATTTGTATTGATGCCGAATGGGGCGTGGGCATGCGTATGATTGATAGCGTTTTGCCATTACCAAGACAAATGATGTTAGGTGCTGTATCCGATGCCAATATTGTATATGAATATGGAAAGATAGTTGCAGAGCAATGTAAGCGGTTAGGGGTACAAGTGAACTATGCGCCAGTGGTAGATGTGAATAATAATCCTAATAACCCCGTGATTAACGACCGAAGTTTTGGAGAAGATAAATTTAAAGTGGCGCAATTTGCCATTCAGTATATGAAGGGTATGCAGGATAATGATGTGATGGCCTGCGCTAAACATTTTCCTGGCCATGGAGATGTATCGGTAGATTCTCATTACGATCTTCCGGTAATTAACAAATCAATGGCACAACTAGACGCTTTGGAATTATACCCTTTCAAAGAAATTTTTAAAGCAGGTATTGGCAGTGTGATGATTGCCCATCTTTCTATTCCTGCAATAGACAGTACCCCTAATAAGCCTACTTCTATCAGTTATAAAAATGTAACTGCATTAATGCGCAATAAACTCCATTATCAGGGCCTTACATTTACTGACGCTTTAGAAATGGCAGGAGTAAAAAAGTTTTATCCTGATGGCGCTGCTTCGGCAGAATCTTTAATTGCGGGTAATGACATGTTGTGCCTTCCCGGCGATATCCCTTTAGCAATTGAAAAAATAAAAATAGCCATCACAGAAAATAGACTGAGTTGGAATGAAATTGAAACCCATTGTAAAAAAGTGCTGGAGGCAAAATACCAATACGGATTAACAAAAATTATTCCTATAAATACAGATAATCTTACCAATGACTTAAACAGTAAAATAAAAAGCATGCGCCGCCTTATTGCGGAAAATGCTTTAACACTGTTGAACAAAACTGACGATGTATTTTTCCCTATGGCCATACCCACAAAGCCTACTCATGATGTTGCATATATAAGTATTGGTAATAACAATACCGACAGTGTATTTGCTGCAAGAATGCGTTCTGATTATAACGCCACTATTTTCAATTTCGATTTTAAACAAGATTCTTTAAAAGCAATTGCATTGCTTGATTCAGTAAAAAAATTTAAAATATTGATTATTGGCATTCATGGTTTCAACCGCCCTCCGTTAAATAATTTTGGCATATCAAAAGCTGCTATTGACCTAGTTACAGCAATACAGCAACAAACCACTGCGCTCACTTTTGTATTTGGCAATCCTTATGCTATTAAAAACTGGTGTGCTGCAAAAAATTTATTTGCCTGCTATGAAGATGATGAAATTATTCAAAATACGGCACTGGATATGTTACAAGGAAAAATAAGGCCACAAGGCACTTTGCCGGTAACTGTTTGTGATGCATATCAATTTGGATGTGGGATTATTGCAGCCCCATTTTTTTTAACAAAGACAGATGCTATACCGTCAGGATTTGATCCCATTAAATTATACGCCATCGATTCCATAGTCAATGATGCTATTGCAAAAGGTGCTACACCTGGCGCAGTGGTTTTGGTAGCAAAGGATGGCAAGATTGTTTACCACAAAGCATTTGGAAATTATACTTACGACAAAATTGAACCTGTTCAACTAGAATCTGTTTTTGATATGGCTTCGGTTACAAAAGTTTGTGCCACTACTATTTCAATAATGAAATTGTATGATGAAGGCAAGATTGACCTGAATAAAAAATTAGGTGATTATCTTCCATGGGTAAAAGGCAGCAATAAAGAAAATTTGCTGATAGAAAATATTTTATTGCACCAGGCTGGTCTGGTGTCATACATCCCTTTTTATAAAGAAACCATTGACAGTAGCGGGAATCCATTGCCCAAATATTTCAGAAGTACATCATCTGATTCTTTTAGTATAAGAGTTGCACAAAATTTATTTATGCGCAACAGCTGGAGAGATACTATTTACAAGCGTATTGTACAAAGTGCACTTGGTGTGGCTAACAAATATGTATACAGCGATAATGATTTTATTTTTTTAGGCAAGGTAGTAGAAGCTGTAAGCGGACTTCCTTTAGATGAATATACAAAAAAAGAATTTTATACGCCATTGGGATTAACAGCAACAGGATTTAAACCAAGAGAACATTTGCCTTTAAGCAGGATAATACCAACAGAAAAAGAAAAAGCTTTTCGCCAGCAATTAATGCGTGGTGATGTTCACGATCCTGGCGCTGCTATGTTTGGTGGTGTATCCGGTCATGCAGGTTTGTTTAGTACTTCCTATGACCTTGCTGTAATTATGCAGATGTTATTAAATGGCGGCAGCTTTAATGGAAAAAAATATTTGAACCCCGAAACAGTGAAACTATTTACTGCCTACCACAGTGATATCAGTCGTCGTGGGTATGGTTTTGATAAGCCTGAAAAAGATAATGCAAAATTGCCTGAGCCTTATCCTTGTTTATCTGCTTCGCCATTAACATTTGGTCATACGGGTTATACAGGCACTTGTGTTTGGGCAGATCCGGAACAGCAACTCACTTTTATATTTTTAAGTAACCGAGTAAATCCTGATGGTGGTGATATCAATAAAAAATTGCTGAATATGAATGTGCGGCCAAAAATTATGGAAGTCATTTATAAAGCAATGAAAAAATAATTCATCAAAATAGATTGAATAAACACTGTTTTATTTCAAATCATCGGAACGCTCCGGCAGCTTATCGTATTCTCCCTTAAGGCAGTACCAGCCAAATATCATTAAGCCAATGGCTATGGGAGTAAAGATTGTAATAATGATTACCCATGGAATGCGTTTATTAATATCCTTTGTTCCGGTGGTGCTGATATTATGAATGGAACCCATCACCAAAAAATAAATAACTACCGGCGCAAGAACCATCCAGGCCACTCCCATTATTCTTTTTATTTGTTTCATTAAATCAATCTGTATGCTCTAATTTTGGAAAAGTAAATAAATCTTGCTATGTCATATCCTTATCAGATCACTTCTTTTGAACAGTACCAAAGCGATTATAAAAAAAGTATAGAAGACCCAGAAGGCTTTTGGGGAAATGTAGCAGAAAATTTTGAATGGAGGAAGAAGTGGGATAAGGTACTAGACTGGAATTTTACCGATCCAAAAATAGAATGGTTTAAAGGAGGTAAACTTAATATTACAGAAAATTGTATTGACCGCCATTTAAAAACAATTGCTGATAAGCCTGCTATAATCTGGGAGCCTAACAACCCTGAAGAAAGGGTACGCGTGGTAACCTATCAGCGTTTACACAAGAGGGTTTGCCAGGTAGCACAGATGCTTACCAATAACGGCGTAAAAAAAGGCGATCGTGTTTGTATTTATATGGGGATGATTCCCGAATTGGCTTATGCTGTTTTGGGTTGTGCAAGAATTGGCGCAATCCATAGTGTTGTATTCGGAGGATTTAGTGCTCAAAGTATTGCCGACAGATTATTTGATGCACAAGCAGAATTTATTATCACTTGCGACGGTGCCTACCGAGGGGATAAAGTGATTTCTTTAAAAAATGTTATTGACGATGCCTTAATTGGAAACCGAACTATTAAAAAAGTAATTGTATATACGCGTACCCGTACGCCGGTATCTATGATTAAAGGAAGGGATATTTGGTGGGAAGATGAAATGGAACATGCAGAAAACCAGGTAGAAAAAGATGGTAAAGTTTCTTTCCCTGCCGAAGTGATGGATGCCGAAGATCCTTTGTTTATTTTATATACTTCTGGAAGTACAGGCAAACCCAAAGGTGTAGTGCATAGTGTTGCAGGTTATATGTTATGGACCAATTACACTTTTGTAAACGTATTTCAATATAAGCCAGGCGATATACATTTTTGTACCGCAGATATTGGATGGATTACCGGTCATAGCTATATCGTTTATGGTCCGTTAAGCGCTGGCGCAACATCCTTAATGTTTGAAGGCATTCCCACCTGGCCCGATGCTGGCCGCTTTTGGGATATTGTAGAAAAGCATAAGGTAAATTGTATTTATACTGCCCCTACTGCCATTAGAAGTTTAATGAGTTTTGGCACAGATCCCATTAAAGGAAAAGATCTCTCATCATTGAAAGTACTGGGCACTGTTGGCGAACCTATTAATGAAGAAGCATGGCATTGGTATGATGAAAATATTGGTAAAAAAAATTGTCCTATTGTTGATACCTGGTGGCAAACAGAAACTGGCGCCTGCCTAATTAGTAATTTAGCTGGTGTAACACCTGCAATGCCAAGCTGGGCAAGCTTACCATTGCCTGGCGTACAACCTATACTGGTAGACGAAAATGGAAAAGAAATTACAGAAGCGGATGAGCATGGAATAATGAAAGGCAATCTTTGCATAAAAGCACCATGGCCCGGTATATTAAGAACCACTTACGGCGATCATGAACGCTGCCGCACTAATTATTTTGCCACTTATCCGGGATTATATTTTACCGGGGATGGTGCCTTAAAAGATGCTAAGGGCAATTATCGTATTACAGGCCGTGTGGATGATGTATTAAATATTAGTGGCCACCGTATAGGCACAGCCGAAGTGGAGAATGCTATTAACATGCACTCCGGTGTTGTGGAAAGTGCAGTAGTAGGTTATCCGCATGATATTAAAGGGCAAGGCATTTATGCTTTTGTAATTTATAACGGCCATCACAATGAGGAAAATTTAACGCGTCAGGATATCAGCCTTACTGTTTCAAAAATCATTGGCCCTATTGCCAAACCTGATAAAATTCAATTTGTATCCGGTTTGCCGAAAACCCGCAGCGGAAAAATCATGCGAAGAATTTTAAGAAAAATAGCTGAGGGGGAAACGGCAAATCTGGGCGACACCACCACTTTGTTGGATCCGGGTATTGTGGAAGTGATAAAGAACGGCAAATTATAATCCTTTTTTATTAGCTGCGTTTCATACTTTAACTTTATAGTTGCTATAATTGTTAAAGTATGAAACGCATTTTTTTTGTGTCCGCCGCAGTATTGCTTATTAATACTGCATATCCTGTTTCTTTATTTGCACAAATGAAAAGTTGCTGCGAGCCTGATGGCATAAAGCTGATGTCTGCTATACCTCAAACCATGGGTACATTAAAAATGGCTAAAATACTGGACAGTATCAGCAGGTTTGCCAATCCTGAAGACTTTTACGTAATGAATAGTTTGCGTGCCGAAAAATTCAGAAAGAAACTGGAAACCGAAAAAGATCCCAATCAAAGGCTGAATTATTATTTTCAGTATAGCGCAGAAATGCTAAATGCCGGTAATACAGAAGAAGCCATTAATGTATTGAAGAAGATTATGGCGGCGATGAAAATAACTCCTGAGAATTTTCCTCCTGAATATAAAATATTTATTGACCAGCTGGCGATCAGTTATATGCGTAAAGGTGAGTTGGAAAACTGCGCCGCCAATCACAATCCGCAGAGCTGTATCATACCTATTCAGGGCAATGGCATTCATACATTACCTTCCGGATCCGAGCATGCGATTGCATTATACAATGCCATTCTTGCAAAATATCCCGATGATTATCAATCAAGATACTTGTTGAATATTGCCTACATGACGCTGGGTAAATA
>Ga0194056_10001675_pt1 | contig 12057 bp, 7 predicted proteins | sample SepL4413m_MetaG_FD_155458 | JGI IMG/M metagenome (GOLD analysis project Ga0194056, IMG submission 155458) | Anoxic zone freshwater microbial communities from boreal shield lake in IISD Experimental Lakes Area, Ontario, Canada - Sep2016-L442-13m | ecosystem: Environmental > Aquatic > Freshwater >...
GGCGGTGCGGCTCGGCCCGCGGGCGGCGCAGCGCGGCCTGGCACGGGAGCGGGCGGCGCAGGTCGGCCGGAGGCCGGCCCTGGTGGCGCAGTGCGTCCGGGGACCGGCGCGGGCGGCGCGGCACGTCCGGGAGCCGGTGCTGCCAGACCGGGTGGGAACACTGCCGGAGCCGGCCGCCCCACGGCTGGCCAGTTGAACAACTTCCTGGATATGCCACGGGCCTCGACCGGCGCGATCGGCGCAGGAGCCGCGATCGGTGCGGGAGCCGCGATCGGTGCAGGCATCGGCGGCCGCCAGGGCGGAGCCGCAGCGGATTTCCTGCAAGGCGGCGGGGTCGGAGCGGCACAACTTCCAGCCGGACCTGGCGCTGGTGCGCCGGGCGTGGGACGACCGGGCGTCGGTACCCCTGGCGTTGGCCAACCCGGCATGGGCGCGTCGGGTGCAGGACGACCGGGTGTTGGTGTACCGGGGGTCGGCCGACCCGGCGCCGGTACCCTTCCGGCAGGCGCGCGCGGTCAGAATCTGTCCAACAATCGGGCCAACCGCGTCGAGAACCGACAAGAGCTGCAGGGCAACCGCCAGCAGCGGCGCGACGAGGTCCGCGATCAGGTCGCCGAGAACCATCCCCGTCTTAACTTCTGGAGCAATTATCCAGGTTGGGCAAGGTTGCGCATCACTCGGCCTTATCGCTGGGCGTCCTGGGCCGCATTGGGTTCCTGGGCTGGATACGGTTCTGGTGAACCGACCAGCTACGCCTACGGCGAAAATGTTTACTACGAAGGCGACCAGGTGTATTACGGCGACCAGGCGGTCGCAACGGCTGACGAGTATGCCGAGCAGGCCGAAGCGATTGCCGCCAGTGCGCCGCAGACGAACCCCGAGAGCAGCGAGTGGCTGCCATTGGGCGTTTTTGCCCTCACGCAGGACAATCAGCCTACGGGCGTGGAGCCGACCCTATTCCTGCAACTCGCCATTAGTAAAGAAGGTGCCATCTCTGGCACGCTCAAGAATATGGCAACGGACCAGGTGCAGACGCTGGAAGGGATGGCTGACAAGAAGAGCCAGCGCGTCGCTTGGTGCGTTGCGGGGCAACAGCGGCCAATCATGGAGACGGGAGTCTCCAACCTCACGTTGGATTCCTCCCCGGCACTCATCCACTTTGCCGACGGCCAGACGCAGCAGTGGCTCATGGTGCGGCTTCCAGAGCCGAAGCAGAATTGATTTCCCTTTACAGGGACCGCATTCCCCTGGTTCAGGGCCGTGCTGGCGATCGACCAGCTCCATCGGCTCTTGCGACAAATTCCTGGGACGCATAACTTAATTCGTATTCTGTTTCGGTTTTGGGCCGCGTTTCTGGGGTTTGAGGACGCGCCCCACCATTTCCTCCAGACGACCAAGGAAAGTTTCGTCTCCCAGCGGCCGGCCAGTGCGACCGTGCTGGCGTGTGTCTCTCAATTCCTCTTCTGGCATGGCACTCTTCAGAAAGGCATTCCAATCGTCGATCATCGCCAACAAGCGCGCAACTTCCACCAACGGATCGTCTCGTCCAGATAGATTCCCCCCCGGAATTCTCAGCAGATTTCTCGAATCTTGTCAATAGTTTAGCTCTTCGAGGACCTGGTTTTTCGACTCCAGTTCGGCCGTGTAGTGTTTGATTTGCTCCTCGGCCAGCTTGAGGTTCGATAGATGGCGTTGAAGGCGGCTATAGAAAACCGACAGCCCGAGGATTCCAATGCCCCATATCCCGCCGTAGGCCATAATCAACATGGGGAAATGAGCATTGATTGCTTTCTCGGAAGGTGCCCAAGGCACCGAAACGGAGATCCCGCCGCGGATATCGCCCACTTGATAACCCTGAGATGCATGGCGATTGAGACAGCTTGGCTCGGTTACCAACGGCTGCATGAGGCGCAAATAGCGGTCGTTGCCAAGGAATTCAAGGGAAGATATCTGCTTTTCGCCCAGTTCAATAAATATAGGACACACATGGTGCCAAGGCTCAGAATCTCCGAAAAGTAGAAATTCTGGTCCCTCTCCCTCCAGGTAAAGGATGTTTACGCCAGAACTTGGGCAAATGTGCCCTCACCCCCCTGCTTCTCTCCCAGGGCAGCGATTTTCTGGCTGATTAATTTGACGTCCCGCTCCTGGTCGCGTAGCGACCGCCGATGGTAGCCGTGGGTTTTAACCCACGGACCCGAAGTGGCATGCAAACATTGCGTCGCGTAGCGACGCCTGAATGTTTTCAATCGTCGCTACGCGACGAGCGGGTGACGGAATGCATCGGCCGTGGGTTAAAACCCACGGCTACCATCAGAGCGTCGCTACGCGACGAGTGGCAGATCCCTCTCCCAAAAGGGAGAGGGGAGTTTTTGGATAGTCTCCGAGTCCGTCTTTGTCGGTATATTCGGCCTAGCCATCCCATTTCGTCGCAATCTGGGTTTACGAGGCCACGCCATTGGGGTGAGTAAGTTTACACACCGGACCTGCCGGTTTATAGTAGAATGTTGAGATGCGGGGTGGGGCGATGCAAAGGTCGTTCGGCGCGGGTCTCCTGACCCCGCCGAAACGTCGGACCGAAGGTCTCCCTGTGAATGGGAGACCTTCGGTCGGCGGTGTGGCTCGGTCAGAGACCGGCCACAACAGTGCCTGGGGCGTGGGCCCCGGTTGTTATACACCTATTTTGGACCCCATCCTGCAAGCTGGATGGGGTCGCTCAAGGACTTGTGTATAACGATAAGTGGAAACGCCCGTGAACGGGCGTGCTTTTGCCGTCCCCGCAACATCGGACCAGCAACAATTGTAGAATGAGTATGGACGACCAAACCCAGAATCCGTTTCGTGCGCCGACGGCGAGCGAGCAAGTGCCCCTTTCGCAACCGGCTTTGGAATCCGTGATTCTGTCGCCGGCGCGATGGTTTCGTGACCTGCTGATCTGCCTCTCGTTGATCGCGATCATTCTCGTTGCCTATTGGGGCGTTTGGCACTTCGATTTCGTCTATTTTGACGATCCCGGCTATGTGACCGACAACCTCAATGTCATCCGTGGTCTGCCGTTGCTCAAGGACGTCAAGGTTTTCTGGGCTAGCGTCTATTGGGCATTTACCGCCTTCGAGCAAAGCAACTGGCATCCACTGACCTGGCTTTCGCACATGCTCGACGTTCAGCTCTATGGGCTGGATGCGTGCGGGCATCATGTCACCAACATCCTCTTCCATGTATCCAACACGCTGCTGCTGTTTTGGCTGTTGCGCTGGCTGACCGGCCGAAGTTGGTGCAGTGCTGCCGTGGCGGCCTTGTTTGCCGTACACCCCATGCATGTCGAGTCGGTCGTATGGATCGCGGAACGCAAGGATGTGTTGAGCACGTTTCTTGGGCTTCTGACCTTGCTGGCCTACGTTCGCTACACGAAGAACCCCAACGTCTACCGTTATATTCCCGTTTTTGTCCTGCTGGCATTGGGACTTCTCGCCAAGCCGATGCTCATCACCCTTCCCTGCGTCTGCCTGCTTTTGGACTACTGGCCGTTGGGGCGGCTGAAGTTGTCGGGCGATGCTGATTCGCCGCTTCGGCCTGCACCGGCCGAGCGTCCCGCGGTTCCGCTGCGCAGGGCCAAGCGAAATCAGCGGCTTCCCACGGTGGCGAAGGTGCAACAGATCAAGTTTTCCCCACAAGGGCCCCCCGTCCAACAAATCTTCCTACTGGTCGTTGAGAAGATCCCTCTGTTCCTGCTTTCGGTTATCTCCGCGATAATTACCCCCTATGCCCAGAACCATGGCGGCTCGATGGCTTCCGCCTCGGAGCTATCCTTCGCCTTCCGCATTGAGAATTCGTTGCAGTCTTATCTGATGTACATCACTCGGATGTTTTACCCAGGCAAGATGTCCGTGCTCTACCTCCTCGACGTGGACCATGTCGATCACGTCTATACGGCTATCGCGCTTGTTGTACTCTTGCTGATCACTGGGCTAGTGATCTGGGGGGCATATCATGGGCGGCGTTACCTCGCGTTCGGTTGGTTCTGGTACATCGGCACCTTGGTGCCGGTGATCGGCATCGTCCAGGTCGGCGAGCAAACCCATGCCGATCGCTACACATATGTCCCCTACATCGGTCTTTTCATCATGCTGGCCTGGGGCATCGCCGATCTGATCAGCCTGCTGCCGAAGTTCCGCACGATTTTCCAGTGTGCGACCGGTTTTGCAATGATGCTCGTGCTAACAGTCTGCGTCAGTTGGACGAAATACCAGTTGCAGTTCTGGACTGGCGTGGAAGTTCATCTGCGGCATGCCCTGACGATCACGCCCGACAATTGGAACATGCTAAATAACCTTGGCGTCAAACTATGGAAGAAGGGGCAGGACGAGGATGTCGAAGCGGCAAAGGCGGAATCCAAGGGCGACCTGGAAGCGGCAAAGGCACATCACCAAAAGGCGCTCGATTTCAAAGACGACGCCAAGGCACAGTGGAATCATGGCATTACCGCGCGTCCAACAGCGACCGACATTCATAGCAACCTCGGCTATGCCTATTCGGAGGCGAACGACCTCGACAAGGCTGGGTGGCATTTGACCGAGGCCGTGCGACTGAAGCCGATTTCTCCGCGGCCCCACAATAATCTCGGCCGGGTACTGTTGCGGAGGAGTCAGCAGCGCGAAGCGGAAGCCCGCGAGGCCGAAGCCAAAGGGAAGACCGATCCGGCCGAAGCGGCAAAAGTTCCACGCCTGAAAAATGAAGTGGAATTGCAACGCAACCTCGCCATTGAACAGTTCGAGGAGGCGGTCAGGCTCGATCCTTCCCTGCTGGAAGCGCGCTTGAACCTTGGCGAGGTCTATTTGTCGTTGAACAACCTCGACAAGGCGGAGATGCATTACCTGGAAATTCGGAAACTGCTCTCGGAAAGCGTTAAGGACCGGGAGACGATCAATAACTTCAGCCAGGGCTGTTTTGGTTTGGCAAGAGTCGCCCTAGCTCGCAAGAAGACCGACGAGGCCATCGAGTATTTGCAGCAGTCGCTCAAACTGAACTCCCAAAGGGAAAACATAGCTGCGATGCAATTGCTGGCCAGCGTGCGATTCCACCGGGGAGAGTATCGCGAGGGCGAAAAGATTCTTTGGCCCATGCTGGCCTTGCTGCCGATGGCGCAGCGGCGGGCCATGGCGGAACAATTCAGCAGACAGTTAGAGGCCGCCGGCAAAACCAAGGAAGCCGTACAAGCATTGAACTTCCTGGCCTGGGTGTTTGCAACGAGTCCTGAATCCCATCTTCTCGATCCGGAAGCGGCAATGGTCTTTGCTCAGCACGCCGTGAGGATGACAAACCAGCAGGATCCGCTGGCAATCGACACGCTGGCCGCGGCTCAAGCCGCATGTGGTCAATTCAATCAGGCCGTCCAAGCCGCCCAAGCCGCGATTAACCTAGCGAACTCCCGGGGCAACAAGCCGCTGGCCGACGCCATTGCCCGGCGTTTGCAGTTCTACCAGCAGGGAAAACCCTACCGAGGTGATCCTGACGGAAACGATAGACCCTATTGAGAACATTCAATAAAACGTCCAAAGGAGAATGATCGTGGACTTTCGTTTCAAACTCGCTTGCGCGCGCTCGATCGCCATGATTTTCATGCTCCTTGCCGGCACTCTACCTGCCGCGGAGCAATCCATCAAACCGGCAGTCCCGCCTTCACTGGAAGGCGTAACTTGGGCTGGTCCTGGTGTTGCTCTCAGCGACCTCCGCGGCAAGTCGGTCGTCATCCTCGTCTATGCCACCAATTATCAGGTTGCCACCGATTGGCCGACGCAGTTCCTGGCCCAATTGAAGCTCGCATCGCAGAATAAACCGGTTGTGATCCTGGCCATCAATGCCGATAAGAAGGCGGACCTCGACCTCACCTACATGAATGCTCGCGAATTCAACGGCCCCAACATCCTTCACGGCCGCGACCCGCTACTGCCCGCGCGACTGGGGATGAAAAGCGAATTTTTCAAGTACCTCCTGATCGACCCGACGGGCAAGGTTGTCGGGTCGGGCGACGCCGGCGAGCACTTCACGAACGGAGAGGAACGGCGGTACGCGCTGGCCTGGAAGATTACTAAGTCCGAGGATCTCGGCGAATTTGAGATCATCGACGAGCAGATGCCGACCAAGATCAAGCAGATGCTCTGGCCCTACGAACTCGGACGACTGCCGGCCGAAACCGATCTTAAGAAGGCCCGAATGAAACTCGACGAGGAAGAGCAGAAGTTGGTCGACAAGGCTTTTGATCGATACCTTGACGCGGAGGTCAAGAAGATTTGCAAGGGCGTTGAAGGCACGATTGAAGAGCAACTGTTGGCCTTCGAGCGAGCCAAATGTTTGCATGGAGCCTTCCGGACCAAGGCGCAGGCCGAGCAAATCAAGGAAGCCGGCTTGCGGCTCTACCAGGATCAGGAATTCAAGAAAGAATTGGCGGCGAAGCAGGCTTACGACAAAGCCCTGCATCAGTGCGCCACGGCAAAGAACGCGAGCACGATTCGCCCTCGGCTCATGCAAGGTCTCGCCAAACAATACAAAGACACGCTTTACGGCGAAATGGCCGCCAACGACGGCAAGGCCGTTCGCCCCAAAAGCATCCACGCTTGGAAAGACTTTACCGAGGCTGAAATCCAGACGGCCGCTTCCAAGCAGAAGAAGTTCATCGAAGAAGTATCGTTGAAAATCCCCTGTGCCGGCATGAAATCCTACGAAACAAAGCGTTTCTTATTCTACAGTGATATCCCCCCGCAAATTATCAATGGTATGTATCTGCCGTATCTCGACGCAATGTACAAGCAACTCTGCGCGGCCTATGGAATTGATTCGGTTAAGAATATTTGGCGGGGAAAGGCGATCATCGTGGCCTTTGCGAACGAATCGAGCTTCCAACAATTCGAGATGATCTTTTACCAAAATTCCAAGCCCGGCGCGCAGGGCGTCGCCCACTGCGATACCAACAAGAATGTCGTCATTTCCTGTTACGCGGGCAAGGATCCAAAATACTTCGCCGTCGTACTCGTCCACGAGACGGCACACGGCTTCAGTTGGTGCTACAAATCGGCCGAATCGCTACCCAACTGGCTCAACGAAGGGGCATCGGAGTGGATCGCCCATCGTGTCGTGACCGGCGACACGTCGATCGAAAGGAAGATCCAGGCTGCGATGGTCACCCTGCGGAATTCGCGAAGCATGGGGGGCGACTTCTATACCCTCGAACACATCCACGCATGGCAGTACGGGTTGGCGGCCAGCATCACGAACTACCTCTTGAATTACGAACCCAGCGGCCGGCCCAGCACATCGAGCGCGAAGACTCGGGGCAAAGTTAGCCGCTACCGCAAGCTCATTGACGGCATCAAGGACGGCCTGCCTTGGGAAGACGCGCTGCGTGAAACCTACCACCTGACTCCCCTCCAATTGGCCCATGCATATGGCCAATCGATTGGCATCCCTGATTTGCAGCCATGAGGCACCCAAAAAATAGCAGCACTTGGGTTGATCTTGCGTCGATTGCCTAATCGTCGTAGCATCCCCCCCTGGTAGATAACCGTAGGGTGGCGTCTCAAACCGATCTTGGGAAATCGTTTGCGGACAACCGAGAATAGGGTGATCTTCGTGCGAGCTTGGATCGTCATGGCGACCGTGCTGGTGGTTTGCGCTTTCGGTTGCCGACAAGTGGATACGCTCGGGCCGAGGGATGGCTCCCTCTCCGTCCATCGGTCACGAAGCCTGCCGGCCGTGGCTCCTCGAACCTCGTCTGCCCAGGTCGTCGAAGTCTGCCGATTACCCACCGACGAAGCTGGCGTAAGCCGATCGACCGCCCCCAACGAGATTGCCGACGGGACCGCTCCCGTCGATTGCAATCTTATCGAATTCCTAGGCACCATGGAACCGCTCGCGTGTGGCGAATGCGAACCCCTGCCGCCGAACTTCGGCGATGCCACGCAGGGTATCGCGAAGTTGGCGGACTCTCCCGACTTATCGAACGGCCGGCCGTTTTCATGTGGCGGAGTGGCGGACCGTGGTCCCAGGTCGCCCTTGCGGGAGATCCTAGCGACAACGCGAGACAATGTCTGCCAAGACTATTCAAACTATTACAGCCGTGACACGCTTGGAAAATTCCTCGTGATTCTCGCCCCGGCCGCGGTATTTGCCAACACCAACCTCGACGCGAACGTCGGCAACTGGTATCAGCAGCACGTTCGCTCGGCCTCGACCAACCGCGCCTCCGACTTGTTCCGACCGCTGGGAAACGGCCTTTACACCATCCCGGTCTATGTTTCCGCCAAGCTTCTGGGCGAATACTTCGACGACCGGCCCGGCATGGCAATATTGGGCGAATTCGGCGATCGCACCACGCGGGCATTGGCGGTGGGTGCCGTGCCCATGCTCGCCATGCAATACTTGACAGGCGGCGACCGACCCTCGTCTTTCGCGGACCAATCGTACTGGAAGCCCTTTCACAAAACCCACGGTGTCAGCGGCCATGCCTTCATGGGCGCAGTCCCTTTTCTCACCTTGGCCGGCATGACCGACGACCCGCTGGCCAAGTGCTTCTTCTACGCTTGCTCACCCTGGACCGGAATGACGCGGATCAACGACAATGCCCACTATCTCTCGCAGGTCTGGCTCGGCTGGTGGATGGCCTACCTAGCCTGCGATGCCGTCAATAAGACCGAAAAAGGAAAAGGCCCGCTGCTGATTACCCCGCTCTGTACGCCGGAGATGACGGGAGTGGGTTTCATCTACCAACATTAAGGGCAAGGCCACATAAGATCGTACCCCACGATGAAGATTCCGGCGTCGATCAGAAGGTGGCTGAGCCAGGGGCCTAACAGCGATCCGCTTCGGTGATAGATCCATGCCCAGGCCGCCCCACCGACGGTCACGCAGAGGGAGAAGAAGATTGTTGCCAAAGGCGATCCGCCGAAATAGATCGCCAAGAGGATCACATGGTGGGCGGTGAAGGCCAGGCTCGACAAGATTACGGCCGGCGCGACCGGCATGAATCGCCGCAGGCCGCCAAAGAGGAACCACCGCCAATAATACTCTTCCAGCAGCGAGTGGATCGAAGACAACAGGACGCCCCCGAGGATGAATCGAGCCGGGCTGCCCATGCCCAGCGCCGTCGCCTTCGCCGTAATTGGGACGGCCGCGGCAGCTAGGTATCCAGCCGGCTTGAGCCATTGGAAATAGAGCAGCAACATCCCTGCTAGGACCGCCGCGCCGAACACCAGACCTTCGGTCATCCCAGCACGGTTCGGTCTCGCCAACCGCAACTTTTGCCGCTGGACCAGCACGACCCACACCAGGGGGAAGGCGAACTGCAAGACTTTTTCCGCTGCGTAGGCTGCCTGCACGGCCGCCGATGGGTTCTGGGTCAGGACGACGAAGTAGAGCCATGTGGCAAAGCTCGGAAACAACGCCGCTGCCCAAAGGGCAGCGGCGTCGGCAGGACGAGAAACTCGGCCGGATGGATCGGGAATGTTCATTGCGCCTTTACGGCTCTCCGCCAAGTTGTGGTGCGGGCGTCTCGCCTGCCTGGTTCAACCACAACATCTTGGGCAGGCGAGACGCCCGCACCACAATTGCCGCCTTTACTTGATGAACAACATTTCCTGGTAGGTTGGCAGCGGCCACTGATCGTCGGCCACGATGCCTTCCAACTCGTCGGCAGCCTTGCGGACGGTCAACATGGCCGGCACGACTTTTGTCGAGTAATAGGTGGCTTCTTCGAGCAGGCCGCTGCCGCCGTGATGGGCCGCGATCTTCTCCAGGGCCGCCGTGGTGTCCTGCAATTCCTTGACCAAAGCCGTCACCTTATCGAGCGTATCCGTGTCGAACGTATAGCCAATCGCCTTCAAGTTGGCACAGGTCATCGCCAATTCGCCCTGGTAACGAATGGCCGCCGGGAAGATCATCGTCTTGGAAATCTCGACCATGAGCTTGGCCTCGACGTTGATCGTCTTGATATACTGCTCTAGGTAAATATCCATGCGGCTCTCGGTCTCGCGCTTGCTGAGTACATGGTACTTCTCGAAAAGCTCGATGATCTCGGGCGTACGCAGCGTGGGGAGCGAATCGACGGTCGTCTTGAAGTTCGGCAGACCGCGTTTGGCCGCTTCCGCGTGCCAAGCCTCGGAGTAGCCGTCACCATTGAAAACGATAGCGCCGTGTTTGTCGTAGATCTCCTTGAGCAGCGTCTGTACCGCGCCGGGCAACTTAGTGACGTCGCCGCCCGTGGCCTTCTCGAGGACCGTGGCACAGTAATCCAACGACTCCGAGACGATCGTGTTTATGGCCACCAGGGGACCGGCGATCGACTGGTTGGAGCCGACCGCGCGGAACTCGAAGCGATTGCCGGTGAAGGCAAACGGACTGGTTCGGTTACGGTCGCCGGCATCCTTTGGCAGCGGCGGCAGCACGTCGACGCCCACGGTCAGCGTGCCTTGGCCCTTGGACGACTTGGCGCCCCCCGCCTTGATCTGCTCAAAAACGTCCGTCAACTGCTCGCCCAGGAAGACCGAGATAATTGCCGGCGGGGCCTCGTTGGCACCCAGGCGGTGGTCGTTGCCGGCATGCGCTACGACGGCTCGCAGCAAGGACGAATACTTATGTACGGCACGGATTACGGCGGCGCAGAAGACGAGGAACTGCATGTTGGCGTGCGGCGTGCAGCCCGGATCCAATAAGTTACCCTGGCTGGAACTGCCCAACGACCAGTTGACGTGCTTACCGGAGCCGTTGACGCCTGCAAAGGGCTTCTCGTGCAGCAGGCAGGCCATGCCGTACTTTTCGGCCACGCGGCGAAGCGTGACCATGACCAACTGCTGATGGTCCGTGGCCAGATTGGCCGTCTCGAACACCGGAGCAATTTCGTACTGGGCCGGGGCTACTTCGTTGTGGCGGGTCTTGACCGGCACGCCCAGTTTGAACAACTCGTGCTCGGCTTCCAGCATGAAAGCGAGTACTCGCTCGGGAATTGCGCCGAAATAGTGGTCTTCAAGCTCCTGACCCTTCGGTGGCTTGGCACCGAAGAGCGTCCGACCGGCGGTATACAGGTCAGGCCGTGCGAAATAGAAATTGCGATCGATGAGGAAGTATTCCTGTTCCGGCCCGGCGGTCGAGGCAACCAACGCACCGTCACAATGGCCGAAGAGCTTTAGAATCCGCTGGGCCTGCGTGTTGACCGCTTGCATCGAGCGCAACAGCGGGGTCTTCTTGTCGAGTGCCTCGCCGGTCCACGAAACGAAGGCCGTGGGGATGCAGAGCGTCGTACCGTTGGGATTTTCGAGAATATAGGCCGGGCTGGTGACGTCCCACGCGGTATAGCCGCGGGCTTCAAACGTGGCGCGGATGCCGCCCGAGGGGAAGCTTGAAGCGTCCGGTTCGCCCTGAATCAGCGCACTGCCGGAAAACTCGGCCACCGCGCCGCCGTTGCCGTCGGGAACAAGGAAGCTGTCGTGCTTCTCGGCGGTCAGACCTGTCAGAGGGTAGAAGACGTGGGCGTAATGTGTCGCGCCCTTCTCGATGGCCCATGCCTTGATGGCGTTGGCCACGGTGTCGGCGAGTGAACAGTCGAGCTTTTCGCCCTTTTCAATCGTCCGCTTGAGCGACTTGAAGACCTGCTTCGGCAGCCGCTTCTGCATCTCGGTCAACCCAAACACGTTGGAACCGTAGAATTCGCTGGAAGGCGTTTTAGCGAAGTTCAACGGGGATGAAATGGGTTGGTAATTCGTAACTGCTGCAATCGCCTGCTGACGTGAAGTGCTACCACTCATGTGCTTATTCCATTTTGCGCTAGTATTAGGAAAACAAAAAACACACCAACCTCAAACTATACACGATCCCGGCGGAAAAGGGAAGAGGCCCTTGGATTTTGTGTTACTGCTAGCCCACCGTAGGGTGGGTGGAGCATCGAATGGTGCGGTAGATATTCTCGTCTTAGCTACCCTTAGCTTGTCTACCTAGTGCTTGACTCTCATTAGACTTACGTCTACAATGGGTTTAGTCTAGTTTACTGGTTATCAGTCAAAATCAGTGAACCGC
>Ga0194056_10001677_pt1 | contig 12049 bp, 10 predicted proteins | sample SepL4413m_MetaG_FD_155458 | JGI IMG/M metagenome (GOLD analysis project Ga0194056, IMG submission 155458) | Anoxic zone freshwater microbial communities from boreal shield lake in IISD Experimental Lakes Area, Ontario, Canada - Sep2016-L442-13m | ecosystem: Environmental > Aquatic > Freshwater...
ATTGAAAGGTGTAATCGCATAAATTATCGTATCAGGAATAAAATTCGCAGGTACACCGTACAGAGGTAAAAGAATGAAATAATTCACAGGAATCATCACAAGAGCTGCACTTATTACTCCTAATGCAAGCCCAATAACAAGACTGAGCAGAGTTTTGAATTTCCTATAAATCAAGCTTGATACTAGTATAAATGAACCCGTCGCAACCAAATGGCCAAGCAACCCAATCCAACCACTTTGAGGATCAATTGCCAGCGCTTGAATGGCCGCTGTGACGCATACCACTGCTAGGCCATAAATCGGTCCAAATACCGTTGCAGCAACCATTGAAGCTATGTCACCTGCGTCGTACTTAAGGTAATCTGTAAATAGGGGGAACCTTGTAACTATAATCAAAACTACCCCAAGCGCTGCTAACATCCCTAACTTTACTAATGTGTTTGTCTTACTTACTGTCTGCATACAACCATCCTCCAAATAATAAAATTCCCTAAAGAATTCTTCAGGGAATGCACATTTAAAAAACAACGCACGTCTTCTTTCATCCAGACTTTACTGTCGGCTTTGGAATCACACCAAATCAGCTTTCGCTCGCGGGCTATTCAACAATGAATTATCGAAATTACCGCCGGTCGGGAATCGCACCCTGCCCTGAAGAACTATTTAATTAATTATTATGGTAGCACGCAGGGGCGAGGACGTCAAGGGGGAAATTTTATTAGGGAAAGTTGGCGAGAGGACTGGGTCGGCTTTTTTTATACAAGTTAAAGGACTGGAGTGAGAAAAATTATACAAATAATTTTTCATTCTCTCAAATCAAGGCAGAAATTATTGATTTCTTGATGTTTTTACATCGAAAAAGCCTTAGAATGAAGAAAATCCCTCGGATTTTCTAGAAAACTTGTATAAAAAAAGCCGACCCAGTCCCCCCACTGGTTTGAACTATGAATTTTTAACTAGGCCCTAACATTTGTACTTGAACAACTCGTTTCAAAAGTGTAAAATTCTTGTATGCGCTGAAGTAGCTCAGTCGGTAGAGCAGCTCACTCGTAATGAGCAGGTCAGGGGTTCGATTCCCCTCTTTAGCTCCACAGAAGCCTATCAACTTGGGTCTTTTGCCTTGCCAGGTAGACATTTTGGTAGACATCTTAATTAATCTAATAGGAACATGCATAAATTTAAATGTAACTTAATTATTGACATTGTAACTTTATGAATGTTACAATGTCAAAACAGAGTTACAAAAAGTTTATTTTAATAGAATCATTTGTTAAAGTTTTTTGGCAATTTATATTTGATGGAGGATACTGTTTAAAACATCAAAGCGGCGGAAACCCTCAATTCTATAGGTTTTCAAAACCGGTTTCGCCAATCTTTCCTGAAGTTATTGAGCTCTTTTCAAAAAAACCAAATATGAAACTGAGTAAAGACGATGCAATTTTGACGCCGATGCATATTTCCGAAGAGGTATCTAGTTTATCTGCAATTAAAAAGGATTGAACTCTGATATAATAAATTAACTATATTTCAAATAACTGGAGGTGTTTTTATGGACAAGAAACAGCACCAAGATTCCTTAAAAGATCGGCTGACTGACATTCAGTATAACGTAACACAAAATGACGCAACAGAACCACCGTTTGAAAATGAATATTGGGACAATCATAAAAAAGGTATATATGTTGACATCGTTTCGGGTAAGCCCCTTTTTCTTTCAAGTGATAAATTTGATAGTGGATGTGGTTGGCCTAGTTTTTCGCGGCCAATAGATGAGGGAGACGTTTTCGAAAAGACGGATAAATCTTTTGGAATGGCAAGAGTTGAGGTCAGGAGCCTAGAGGGGGATTCTCATTTGGGGCATGTTTTTAATGATGGACCAAAGGAAACGGGCGGGTTAAGATACTGTATTAATAGCGCTTCGTTAAAGTTTATTCCACTTGAGGAAATGGAAGAGAATGGTTTCAGGAAATATATTTCGCAAGTTAAATAATTAGACGGAGGACTTACATGAAATTCCTAAAATCAATTTTACCATTTCTAGTAGTTATCTCACTTACGTTATCAGGCTGTGGTGTTGCATCCATTCAGATTTCTAAAATAGATGAGGTGGCATCGAAAAAAGTTGCTAGTAAATTTATTCGAGCCATTTTTAATATCGATACGACGCAAATCAATGAATATTTAGATGTACTTGACTCTTTTGGAAGCAAAGCAGGTAATCAGAAATTTATTTCGAAAGTTAATTCTTATGATAAAAGAATAATTCCTTTATTAATTCAAAGTGCATACAAAGATATTGTTGATAAAAGATTGAATTTCCTCAATGTAAATTGTTGTTTGATAAATAAGTGTACAATGCAAATGACTAATTTAACTTTTAAAAATCAGTTTTATGACGAGAAACTTAAAAAAGTTGGGTATTATTTTGACTTAAAACTGGGGTTCAAATTTAATAAGGACAGCAAAGAATATACTTCCGAAGCCAGTGGGGAAATCTACCTGGATAATCAAAATGGTATTTGGATTATTAATGGTTATGTTCCATATGCAAAATCATATAAATTAAGTAATTCTCGAATTTTGGAATTATATTCATAAAGACTAGCTATACCCACTTGTTTTTCTGATATAATCATTCTAAATTCGATTTCGTATGGAGGTTCTGACTATGTTCAAATTTAGTAATAATTCAGCGGAGAGTCCTTGTGTATTTGTGATTTTTGGCGGGACTGGTGATTTGACAAAAAGAAAACTAATTCCGGCTCTTTATTCATTGTTTGAAAGAAAGAAGCTTCCAAAGAATTTTGCCATAGTTGCTACAGGCAGGAAAACTATCAACGACCTTAGGACGCTAATTGATGGCGAAATAAATGAAGTGATTTGGTCTGAGTTTTGCAAAATGTTTTTCTATTTCACCTTTGATTTTTCAGCTGAAACCGAAAATTATGACCGTTTAAAGGTGTTTCTTGATAAAGTCGACAATGACTTTTCGACTCAAGGAAATCGAGTGTATTATTTAGCGGTTGCGCCCGAATATTTTAGCACAATAATTACGAGCTTAAAGGGTAATGGGTTGCTTGAGAACAAGGTGTCATGGCAGAGAGTGATGGTTGAAAAGCCGTTTGGCACTAGTCTTGAGATTGCGAAGGACTTAAATAAAAAAATCCTAAAGTCTTTGGCAGAAGAAAATATTTTTAGAATCGACCATTATCTAGGAAAGGAAATGGTTCAAAATATTATAGTAATAAGATTTTGCAATTCGATTTTTGAATCCATGTGGAATAATAAATATATAGACAATATTCAAATCATTTCTTCCGAAAAGATTGGTGTTGAGAAGCGTGGCGGCTATTACGATAAGGCTGGGATTCTAAAAGATATGTTGCAAAATCATATATTGCAGATGCTCTCACTAATATGCATGGAGGCGCCGGTGGACTTGTCTCCTGAGGCGATAAGAGATGAAAAAGTCAAAGTGTTGAAGTCGTTGAGATTGTTTGATAAGGAGACTGACCAGGACAAAATCATACTGGGCCAATACGGAAAAGGGCAAATAAGAGATGAAGAGGTCATTGGATATCGAGAGGAAGATAAAATTGATCCGGAATCTAATACACCTACATTTGTTGCGCTTAAGACCTGCGTCGATAACTTTAGATGGGGCGGGGTGCCAATATATATTCGAGCAGGCAAGAGGCTAGACAAAAGGATTTCAGAAATTATTATCCAGTTTAAGAAATTGCCCGGGACAAATTTCTACGATGTGTTTTCCGAGACTGAACCAAATGTGTTGAAAATCAGAATCCACCCCGCAGAAGGGATTTTCTTTACAATAAACGCAAAGATGCCAGGAATTAAAATGGAAATCGAAAAGGTTGGGGTCGATTACTGCCAGATATATCAAGACTCAGACAAGACATACGAACCTTACGAACACATAATTATCGGTGCAATTCAGAATAATCCTTCCTTTTTTACAAGGTGGGATGAGATAGAAAATTCATGGAATTATATCAAAAGCATTGCCGAAGTGGTCAAAGGGATGAAGATGGATTTTCCGAATTACGAGGCAGGGTCAAAGGGACCAAAAGAAGCTGAGAAATTCTTAGAAGCCGATGGCAGGAAATGGTGGGGATGAGCGCATGAAGATTTATGATGTTTCTATGTTGATATACAATGAAATGATGACTTATGAGAATCGAGTTGTGAATAGACCGCAAATTGAGTCGATAAAGACATTTGAAAAAGACGGTTTTAATGAGTCAACCCTTAAACTTAATCTGCACACCGGCACTCATGTTGACGCACAATTTCATATGATTAATCAGGGGGAGACGGTTGAGAAACATGACTTAAATAAATTAGTTACTAAATGCAGAGTTCTTGATTTGACTTGCGTTGACGGTCGGATTTCGCAGGAAAATCTGATAAAGTTTGAAATAAAAAAGGATGAATTCATCCTTTTCAAGACAAAGAATTCCTATTCAGAAATTTATCCATCGGACTCAATATTCTTGGATTCGACAGGCGCTAAGTTTCTCGCCGACCTTTCAATTTCTGGGGTAGGAATTGATTCGCTTGGCATAGAAAGAAGTCAACCAGATCACGCCACGCACAAAATATTAATGGAACAAGGAATTATTATATTAGAGGGGTTGCGACTGAAAGATGTCCCTCAGGGTGAATATTTTATGTGCGCACTGCCGTTGAAACTTCAAGGAACCGACGGGGCACCTGCGAGAGTCATTTTAATCGATGGCTTAGGAACAATCCCCGCAGGCAACTCCGATTTTTTAACCGACACCGTCTTTGAATCCGATAAGTCAAAATAATTATCGCTGAACACGCAGTCCACGCCCTCAATTTCAAGCTCGACGCTTTTCGCGAAGACATCCGTCTCAACTTTAATCAAAAATTCCTCGTTCGTCTCCGAAACATCAAGCTTAAAAGACGGTTTGAGAAAGTCAAAGTGTTTTGGTTTTACGAACAACACAGTGCCTTCGACCAACTTCTCGCCATCAACTTCTAGCGAGTAATCTAAATATGTGCTCCTTCGTGTTTCGCCATTGGCGAGACTATCTGTGAAATCGAGCGTGGTGCAAAAGTCTGCGCTCATCGCTTTGCAGGATGCAGCGAAGGAGCCTTTTTGAATTACGTCAGTGTTGTGGGAGCGAAGCGCCCAGTGGACGGTGCCGGAGACGACGTTGAGTGAATCGTTGACAAGGTCAAAAGCCACGCGCGTGTCATCGTCAGTCGCCACAAGCAGCACCGGCGCAAACATCTTTTTCACGTAGTATTGAAGCGGCTTCCAACGCCCGAAGTAGTCGATACTCGACCAGGAAACGACGGGATTGCAGTCGTTGACCTGCCAGAAAATTGTGCCCATGCATTTGCCGCGCTGTTTGCGCCAGTTTTCGACGCCGTATTTGATGGCTTCAGCCTGGAGGATCTGGGATGCAAATAAAAAGGATTCAAAGGTCTCAGGGTAGCGATATTCTTCTGAAAGATAGTGCATGACTTTGCCGTTGCCGCCGGTGTGTTTTTGGTGTTTGTCCATGACGTAGGAAAACGGATTGCGGTCCTCGGGAAGGGTGAAGGTTTCGATTGTCTTAAGGCATGGGAACGAGATGAAGCCGAATTCTGACATGAATCGGAAGCACTGTTTGCGATATTCGGTAATCGGCGCCAAGCCTATCCAGACACCCCAATAATGTGCGTCGCCGCGAGTAAAGTCATTCGGGTCGTCGAACTTGCCGCCTGAAGAAGGTGACGATGGCCAGTAGAAAGTATCGGGGTCGTGTACTTTAAGGACCTCTGGTATGATTTCCTCAAACATCCTCAGGTAGTCAAGTTTTCGCTGCTCGTGATTGTCGGAGTGAGAATCGACATGCCAACCTTGAATAGCCTGCTCATTTTCGTTATTGCCGCACCAAAGCCCGAGGCAAGCGTGATGGCGGATGCGCTTGATGTTGTCGACGAACTCGGCGCAGATATTTTCCTCGAATTCTGGCGTCAAATCGTAGACTGCGCACGCAAACATGAAGTCCTGCCACACAATCAACCCGTACTGATCACAAAGCTCAAAGAAATAGTCTGGAGGGTAAATTCCGCCGCCCCACACACGAATGCAGTTAAAGTTAGAGTTTACGCAATGCCGGATAAGCTTTTCCGTCTTCTCGCGCGAACACCTTGGCAGCAGGTTATCCTCCGGAATGTAGTTAGCTCCGCGAGCGAAAATCGACAGACCATTAATATTGAAGGTAAAGGATTCACCCCACTCATCTGGCTCGCGCAACACCCTAAATTTCTTTAGGCCGATTTTGAAACTTCGGGTATCGATTGCGACGGCGCCGCAACGCTCTCCACACAGAAGTTTTACTTCAAGGGTGTAAAGCGGCTGTGCACCATAGCCGTTTGGCCACCAAAGCTGTGGGTTTTGGATGTTGAAGTTGAGGGTCGCAACGCCTTCAGAAATCGCGATGTGCGAGATTTGTGTTTCGCCCGTAGGTGCGAAAAGAGTGCATTCTGCGGTTAAGTCGGAAGGGTTGAACTGGTCGACTGAAAGGTGGATGGTCAGATTGACATCACCAGTTTCAAGGTCGTGATTTTGATTTATTTTGACATCATCCAGTCGAGCGCCGCTTGTAGCAACGATTGAGACGTCGCGCCAAATCCCCATGTCGGGGAGCTCAGGACCCCAGTCCCAGCCAAGCATATAGTGCGCTTTGCGCAGATAGGGGAAGCCTTTGATTGCGTTTGCGCCCCAAATGCGTTGCTCCTGATATTTTTGCGCGATGTATTTTGTCGGCGAAAAAAAGGTCACGGTGATAAGATTAGAACCAGTCTGGAGAAAGGGTTTCACGTCGAAAGTGAAGGTGCGATGCATGTTTGAGGTGTTGGCAAGTGTCTTGCCATTTAGGTCGATGCGCGCAAGCGTGTCAAGCCCCTCAAACTTAAGCAGGATTTCATCGTGTGTCAGAAAGTCGGGGTCGATTGAAAACTCCTTCAAATATTCATAGTCGTAGTCCATCAATTTGAGGGATTTGTCTTCGTTGTCCCTGTAAAACGGGTCATCCATAAGACGGTTTGCGAGCAAGTCACAAAAAACGGAACCCGGTACTTTAGCTGGAACCCAGTCCTGCCAGTCAGTTTGCTTCATTTTCCATTCGCAGTTTAGGTTGATTTTAGTCATGTTTGTTCCCCAATTCTAATGCCTTTGAGAGTATTCTACAATTTCAATTTTAAACTAAGAAATATAAAGGCTATACAGGCACAGGTTATATTGTGTTTCCGGCTAAAAAAACTGGAGCGAGTGCGACTTTTCAGTTCACAGCAAAATCTGCGCTAAGCCGTCAGTTAATTATTAAATTTGCAAATGGAAGCAAAGGGAAGAGCGTGTTGTCACTCAATATCAATGGCATCAAGAAGGACGTGACATTCGCATCTACTGGTAGTTCAAGCAAGTGGAAGAACCTGATTGTCACCCGCAGCTTTAAAAAGGGTCTTAATGCGGTTAATGTAAAGCGCAATAAAGCCGACGCGGATTCGGTCAGCATCGACAGTTTTCAGATTCAGGAGACTGTCTTGATTCCAAATCCAACTGCAACTCCTACGCTTTCTCCAACACAAACTCCTACAGCGGTTCCAACTCCTACGATTGATCCGTTGGCAACGCCGACTCCGTTTTTTGAGTCGAAAATGCCTTGGGAGATTTTCCCGAACGAAACTCCTTGGCCGATAGATCAGACCATTCAAGCTGCAAAAGCATATTTTGTAGCAACTGATGGGGATGACGCTAATCCGGGGACTATTGAACTTCCATGGAAGACAGTAAATTATGGGGTTTCGAGGTTGACGTCAGGTTGCGCGCTTTATATACGTGGGGGCATATACAATATTGTGAGTGGTATAAAATTTTCTGCTTCAGGTACGGCAAATGCTAGGATTATTGTCTCGAGTTATCCTGGAGAGCTGGCAATTCTCGACGGGCATGGCTACGATATAAGCGTAAGTGGATTTAGTTATGATTCCGGGATTTTTAATTTGAATTCGCGCAGTTATCTCACTATTCAAAATTTGCGCATCCAAAACGCCCATTGTAAAGGGATTTTCTCAGATCGCGTGAGCAATTTAAATATTTTGAACAATCAAATAGACAACACATATTCTTGCGGTATAGGACTTTGGGACTATCAGTATACTGCATCGACTTATACAAATTTCAAAATCATTGGTAATACGATTACGCGAGCAAACAATATGGGAATGTGGTCGAATTTACCGGCAGTACCGACCCCAAGTGAAGCGTCTCATGAAGCAATCAGCATATCGAGTCTAGCGAATGTTGAGATAGCATTTAACAACATATACAATTGCTACAAAGAGGGAATTGACATCAAAGGATGCACGAAACACGCTATAGTTCACCACAATTATGTGCATGACATAGACCGTCAAGGTTTATATGCAGATTCTTGGCACGGACAAATTACGGATATTGTGTTTTACAACAATGTGGTTGCGCGTTGTAAAGGAGCAGGTGCAGCTGTTTCGGGCGAGGGTTCGGGCAGTGGTGTGAACGATGTCACGTTTCACAATAATCTCATTTACAACAATAAAGGAACTGGCTTTTTCTTCTCAAAGTGGGGATATAATATGGCTCGTGAAAATATCAAAGTCTACAACAACACTTTTTACGGTAACGGATTCGGAAAACCTAGCGCAGGAAGAGAATTTTTCTGGATGACGGGTGGCATGTACCTATATTCTGCGAATCTTACAAATGTTCAAATATACAACAATATCTTCAGCGGTGATCAAGCGTTCGAACTAGCTTACGCAAACGGATACCTTGATGAAAATCCTGGTATGACTATAGAACAAATTTTTTCGGCAAAAGGAATTGCAGTTAACAATAATCTCTTTAACGACAACAACAAATACAGGACATATCCGTTAGATGTGGGTTGGACCGACAATTATTCTAAGGCCTATTCGTATATCGGAGCAGGCGCTGTCGAAGGAACACCTCAATTTGTGGATGTATATTCGGGTGACTTCAGGTTGAAACCTGGCTCTCCAGGGAGCTCAATAGGAGCATTGCCTTCAGTATCCTGAAACACTGTAAACATGATTTTTGCTATTGTATTCGCAGAAATAATTTGTACCATCAATATATTTTGTAGTCTTGTTTGAAAGTTCAATTATGTAGTTCAAGTCATTCTTAATAGTATCTTCAACTGGTCTTATGCGCAGCCCAACTTTAAAGGGCAGTCCAACAAGGTCGTTTGGGATGTTTGCGTGAGCGTCGAAAGTAACTAATTCATTTGAAAGCAGGGAGTTGGGTTTGAGATTTTCAATTGGGTAGTAGGTAACTTTTTGGTCATACAAAATTGCGATTTCCATTGTATAGTTTGATGGTGGGGCCGCATAGCCGGTATTGAGAACCGAAAGCTTGAAATTCAAGACTGAATTTGGATTCACTTTTTCTGGCATTGCCACCTCTTTCAAAAATAACCGATATCCAAGATGCGATTCGATATATGAAAGGGCTGTCTGTTGGTTGACTTTTGATTTTGCCCAACTTTTCAAGACATCTTTGTTGTATTCATGGTTGAGGTAACTGATGTGGAGCTCATTTAATTCGTTCAGTGCGTTTTCAAATTGGGAGAACGGTCCAAGCAGAGGCATTTCGCCGCCGTTTATCTTTGAACCAAGATCTTGACGTGTCCAGTTAATCTCGGCTTGACGGTTGAACGCAGGATCGTCATACGTGCCCATATCGTCTTCATTGGAAAGAAGGGCGTCGTTGTGAATACCGAGTCTAGAAACATCAATTCCGGCCCTTGCAGCCTCTCTGATAAAGCGAGGACGCCTCACATTCACTTGAATGCTAGGAACCAAGCTCTGGAGTAGGGTAGAAAGGACTGAATTTCGGACATTTGTGTCGGCTGCTTCGTCTTCGGTCAGCAAATTGCTGCTGTGCCATTCGCCCCAAGCACCTAAAAATCCAGCTTGCACACAATAAATTATGTCTGCGTATTTGTTCACGATAGGGGAGATTTGAAGAATGTGTTGCTTTACAACTTCTATATCACTCGGGTCATTTAATTTTGAATTAGAAGTAAAGCCGTATGCAGTTCTTAAAATCACCTTTAAGCCATAGGACTTTGCCTTGTGTAGCGCAAATTCGAGTTCGGAAAGCTTTGCCACACCAATTCGCATATTTACATAGTCTTTGATGTCGAATCCAATCATCGCCAAAGTCATGCCTTTTTTGCGCATTTCAGACATTTTAATTTTGGCAGACTTTTCTGTGTCCGCGCTGTCAAACTGCACATAGAACCCTCGAGCAGGATTCAATAATTTTTTATCGCTATCTTGATAAGTTATAGTTTTCATAGGCTCCAAAATGAAATACAGAATGCCGACTGTAACAATTGCAAGGATTAATAAAATGATGATTATGAAACGGGCTTTGATTCGCAATTTTATTCACCGAAGTCGCCAGTGTATTCGACCAGTGTTGCGCTATGGACGCCCTCAATGTTCGATAGAATTGTGACATAAGTTGAGTTGTCACTTTTCGATTTAATCTCAAGGGTGAGTTCAGTTTTGTTACTAATTCCAGTCTTGTTTTTAACAGAATAATTCAACATTCTTAAGATGCTTTGTACATTTTCATTCGCAGTATTATCAAACTTAACTATTAGTAAGAATACTCGTGTGGAAGCTTTGAAATGCACTAGGAGGATGTAAACCAGTGCAATTGCAATTGAGCAAAGGAAAGACATTAAGTATAATCCAGCGCCGCAAGTGATTCCCACGGCTACCGCCCAAAACACAAAGCCCACGTCAAGCGGGTCCTTAACTGCCGTCCTGAAACGAACGATACTCAAGGCACCAACCATACCAAGCGAAAGTACCACGTTTGAACTGATTGTCAAAACAATGAAGGATGTAATGACACTCACCATTACAAGCAGGATGTTGAAATTGTTACTATAAATTACACCCTTGTAAAAGCGTCGGTATACGAAATAAATAATCATTCCGCATATGAACGCAGCAAGCACAGCCATCAAGATGGTCTTGAAACTCAAGTCACCAGTCGTAACGTCCAGGAATCCTTTCTTAAAAATATCAGTAAAATTAATCATTGAACCTCACCCTCACATTTTTGTTTCTACAAAGCAAATATTTTGAAATGGCACATTTCTCTGTCATGCCTATTTGAAGCAACGCAAGTACGGATTTAGGAATATAGTCATCGTACTTCACTTCTAAAACCATTACACCCTTTGGAAGAATTTCGCTCATAGTTAGCTCATCGCTAAACATATCAAGTTCGAATATTGAGGCAGAAATATTTTTGTCAAACGTAATTCTGACATTTCCTTCTTCAAAAACATACGCTTCGCGAGTATATTCAACTACGGTAACTGGAACAAGTAGTTTTGTCTGGTGTAGTCCATAAAGTTCTCTGCAGACATTTTCCTTGCGATGAGCTAGAAATTCATAATCGTCATTTAAAATCTTGTCATATTCTTCTCGCGTTAGACTTGCAGAAACCTTTGAGATATAAGAATCGAACTTAATTTTACACTCTAATTTGATTAGTTGGTCGCTTCTGTCATAGACGCGAATTCTGTATTTCTTCCTGAAACGTGTACCGTCAATCTTTTCATGTCTGGCCGTCTGGTACATATCATCAAAATAGAGGCTGCTAATAAGGTATCCATCTTCTCTTTCGGTATTTTCGTCCATAGTAAGCAGGTGTCTGAACCGTTCACGAAGAGTGTAGTAAACACTTTCATTTATATAATACTTATATTCATGGCGTAACTTGTAACCTTCGTGTCTCAACGCGTATCCTCCTTATCTGAAAATAACTTTTCGAACACCAAACTCTGGTATAGGAACCAAGTCACCTAGAAAATCTAATGATCTTTGGACATGCCCAAGAGAGTCTGTTATTGTAATTTTTAAATAATAAGTTCCTTTCGCAAACTTTCTCTTTGTAATAAATTGAGTTTGAGTGAGTTCTTTA
>Ga0194056_10001678_pt1 | contig 12047 bp, 12 predicted proteins | sample SepL4413m_MetaG_FD_155458 | JGI IMG/M metagenome (GOLD analysis project Ga0194056, IMG submission 155458) | Anoxic zone freshwater microbial communities from boreal shield lake in IISD Experimental Lakes Area, Ontario, Canada - Sep2016-L442-13m | ecosystem: Environmental > Aquatic > Freshwater...
AACTCCAATCGACTGTCTCTATTGAATTGGATATGTGACATTTTAGTGTTAAATTAGCTGGTAATTGATACCGCTACCTTAACACGGGGGTGTTGCGATTCAGAGTAGAATTCACCCCCTAACAGTTGCTTTTTTTTCGGCTTTATAGTATATTGCCGTGACAAATATATGCCGACGATAAATCAATTAATTAAGAAAAATAGAAAGTCAGTCCCAAGGAAAATCAAATCCATTGCTTTGACCAAGGGTTTTAACAGCTTGGAGAACCGACCTACTTATTTTAATTCACCTTTTAAGAGAGGAGTATGTATTAAAGTTACCACCAAGACCCCAAAGAAGCCAAACTCCGCTATTCGAAAGATTGCCAGAGTTAGACTTACCAATGGTCTTGAAGTTACTGCTTATATTCCAGGTATGGGTCACAACTTACAAGAGCACTCTGTGGTTATGCTACGAGGTGGACGTGTAAAAGACGTCGGTCTTCGTTATACTATTGTCCGCGGTGTCCTTGATGCCGGTGGTGTAGAAAAGAGAATGAAGGGTCGCTCACAATACGGTGCTAAGAAACCTAAAGTAGTTAAGAAATAATTAAAATAAAATGAGAGGAAAATTAAAAGCAAAACCAGCCCTAATCCCAGACTTAGTTTACAAATCTACCAAGGTTACTAAATTTGTGAATTATATTATGCTAGAAGGTAAGAAAAATACTGCCCGAAAGATTATTTATAATATGTTTGATGAGATTAAAGAAAAGACCAAGAGCACAAACCCTTTAGAAATTTTTGAATTGGCTTTATCAAACACTGCTCCAAATATCGAAGTAAGATCAAAGAGAGTTGGAGGTGCAAACTATCAGGTGCCAGTAGAAGTTCGTCCAGAGAGACGTGCTGCCCTTTCTATGAAGTGGATTATTGAGGCTGCTCGTTCTAAAAAAGGAGCTCCAATGCACAAAAAATTAGCTGATGAAATCATTGCCGCTTCTAAGAATGAAGGTGAGGCTGTTAAAAAGAAAGAAAATACCCTACGTATGGCCGAAGCAAACAAAGCCTTTGCCCACTTCGCTTGGTAAGCCACTCAAATTTAAATATTTAAACAAAAAATCACCGCTATGGTGGTTTTTTGTTTACTAGAGTATAATCTAAGAATTAAAAATAATTTATAAACATATGCTCAGATTTTTTAAAAAAGCCTAAGCTATACCAGTAGATCCAAATGAAAGGGCAACTGAATTAATTAAAGAAGTTTTACCAGAGGTAACTCTTGGTCGTACTGATAAAGAAAAAGAAACTATTTCTGGCGGTATTCAGATTGAAGCTGATGACGAAGTGAGGAAAATTTTTAAAGAGTGTGTGGAGTTACTAAATGTTCCTGGTTTGGATAAAACAAATCAGCGATATTTATTGGAAAACGTGACAGAGATGAGAAGAAGTTACCATGAAATTGAAGAAATTGATCTAGATGAAAGAGCTCACGAATTAATATTAATATTGCACTCTGAAATATATACCGATAAGGAGCGGGTACGGGAGAGTAACGGAGAAAAGATAGAAGTTAGCGATGAATTTAAATCTATATATCAAGAGGGAATCAGGCTATTAATGAGTGGAAAGCTGAACTCGGAGATGCAGGAGACCCTTCAGCAGTATATTTATCAAATGGGGGCTATTTATAGTAATTTGGAGTAAAAAAGATTCAATTAAAAAGGTTGTCAGTCAGACTTTTTTGTTGCTTTTTTTGACCTTTTAATGTATCCTATGCCTACCAATTCGAGTTGGTTTTTATTTATATTTATTAATTTTTTTAATCAATTTATTATATGACACGTGCATATCCACTAGAGAAAGTTCGAAATTTCGGAATCATTGCCCACATTGACGCTGGTAAGACCACCACATCCGAACGTATTTTGTATTACACTGGTGAATCTCACAAGATTGGTGAAGTGCATGATGGAAATACCACCACAGACTGGATGGAGCAGGAAAGAGAAAGAGGAATCACTATTTGTTCCGCCGCTATTACTTGTTATTGGGTCCCATCTTATATGGGTACTGATGTTAGCCGAAAGACCATGTTCAACATTATTGATACTCCTGGTCACATTGACTTTACCGCTGAGGTAAAGCGCTCACTTCGCGTGCTTGACGGTGCAGTGGTGGTTTTTGATGGTGTGGCTGGAGTGGAGCCTCAGTCTGAGACCAACTGGCGTTATGCTGATGATGGTAAGGTGCCTCGAATTTGTTTGATAAACAAGTTGGATCGAACTGGTGGTAGCTTTGAAAGATCATATCAGTCTATTTTAAATCGTTTGACCAAAAATGCTATTCGTATGCAAATCCCAATCGGTGAAGAAGAAAAATTTGAAGGAATTATTGATTTGCTTAAAATGAAAGCTTTCTATTTTGAAGGAGAAATGGGTAAAATAATTGTGGAAAAAGAAATTCCTGCCGATTATCTAGAAAAAGCAAAAAAGTATCACGCTGAAACTGTTGAAAAGATTGTGGAACAAGATGAAAAAGCGATGGCTGAATATCTAGAGGGTAAAGAAATTCCATTAGAGACTTTAAAAACTATTTTGCGAAAGGCGACAATTGCTAACAATCTTGTTCCGGTTATGACTGGTTCTGCTTTGAAGAATAAAGGAATCCAATTAACTTTGGACGCGGTGGTAGACTATTTACCATCACCTTTGGATATTCCACCGGTAAAGGGTATTGATCCAAATACTGGCGAGGAAACTTTCCGCCATGCTTCAGATGAAGAACCTTTTTCGGCTCTGGCTTTCAAATTACAAACTGATCCATTCGTCGGTCAGCTAACTTATTTTCGTGTATATTCTGGTACTGTCTCTCCTGGTATTTATCTTTACAACTCTACTACTGGTAGAAAAGAAAGACTGGGTCGTATTGTGCGAATGCAAGCGGATAAAAGAGAAGAAGTAGAAATCGTTTACGCGGGAGAAATTGCCGCTGCGGTAGGTTTGAAAGAAGCCAAAACTTCTCATACTTTCTGTGATGAGACAAATCCAATTGTTCTAGATCAAATCGTCTTCCCAGAACCGGTTATCTCTTTAAGAATTGAACCAAAGACCAAAGCCGATCAGGAAAAGATGGGTATGGCTTTGAAGAAACTTTCTGATGAAGATCCAACCTTTAAAATTGTTTCTGATCAAGAGACTGGTGAAACTGTTATCAAAGGAATGGGTGAACTCCACTTGGAAATTCTTGTGGATCGTATGAAAAGAGAATTTGGCGTGGAAGCAAATGTCGGTAAACCTCAAGTAGCTTACAAGGAAACCATTACTGCTTCCGCCGAAGCTGAACATAAATATATCAAGCAATCTGGAGGTAAGGGTCAATATGGTCACGTCAAGATTACCATTAAGCCATTAGAAAAACTGGAAGAAGGCGCCAAGATTCCTAAAAATGTTAGTCGTTCTGAGGGCTTTGAATTTATTAACTCTATTAAAGGAGGTGTTATTCCAATTGAATTTATTCCAGCTGTTGAAAAAGGTATTGTGGAAGGAATGGAAAGAGGTGTTGTGGCTGGTTACAGAATGACGGATATTTCTTGTGAACTTACTTATGGTTCTTACCATGATGTGGACTCATCCGAAATCGCCTATAAGATTGCCGCTTCACAAGCTTTCAAAGAAGCCGCTGTTAAAGCAAAGCCAGTTATCCTTGAACCTATTATGAAGGTAGAGGTGGTTGTCCCAGAAAAATTCATGGGAGATGTGGCTGGACACTTGAACTCTAAACGAGGTGTGATTGAGGAGATGGGTGAGAGAGGTATGAACAAAGTGATTGATGCTAAGGTGCCATTGTCTGAAATGTTTGGGTATATCACTACTTTACGCTCTATGACCGAAGGCCGTGCTTCTGTAAACATGGAATTTGACCACTATGATATCGTCCCTCCAAACGTCGCTAAAGAAATAGCTGAAGCAAGAAAATAATCTATTTGACTTTGTTTTTTTATCTGCTAATATTATCTTTACTGCATTTTGCCTAACTTATTTTCAATAAGCATGGTTAATGTCGGTGTCGAAATTTATTAGTTTTTATTAGTAGTTTAATTATTAGTTGGATGGACTGAGTCAGCGTTCTCGCGCACTCTGTCTAGACAATTAAAAAAATAAAATTATGGCAGAAGTTTTTAATCGAACAAAGCCGCACGTAAACGTAGGTACTATCGGTCACGTTGACCATGGTAAAACTACCTTGACTGCAGCTATCTTAAACGTGTTGAGCCGTGCTGGTAAGACCGTTAAATTACGAGGTGTTGACGAAATTGATTGTGCTCCAGAAGAGAAGGCTCGTGGTATTACCATCGCTCTTTCTCACAACGAGTATGAATCAGATGTTAGACACTATGCTCACATAGATTGTCCTGGTCACGCCGACTTTATCAAGAACATGATCACCGGTGCCGCTCAAATGGACGGTGCTATCCTTGTAGTTGCTGCAACTGATGGTGTTATGCCACAGACCAGAGAACACATTCTTCTTGCAAAGCAGGTGGGTGTGCCAAAAGTTATCGTTTTCTTAAACAAGTGCGATATGGTTCCTGATAAGGAATTGGTTGACCTTGTGGAAGAGGAAGTTCGCGAATTGTTAACCAAGCAAGGTTATGACGGTGCAAACGCTCCAGTTATTCGAGGCTCCGCTTTGAAAGCTCTTGAAGCTTCTGGTGTTGATGATGAATGGTCAAAGTCAGTATTAGCACTTGTCGACGCTTTGGATACTTATATTCCATTGCCCGTTCGTGATGTTGAAAAGCCTTTCCTTATGCCAATTGAAGATATTTTCTCAATTGAAGGAAGAGGTACCGTGGTTACTGGTAGAATTGAAAGAGGTATCTTGAAATTAGCTGACGAAGTTGAAATCGTCGGTATCAAGCCTACCACCAAGACCGCTGTTACTGGTATTGAAATGTTCAATAAGCAGCTTACAGAAGGTATGGCTGGAGATAATGCCGGAATTCTATTGCGATCAACTAAGAAAGAAGAAGTTCACCGTGGACAGGTTCTTTGTAAACCAGGTTCAGTGACTCCTCATACTGAGTTTGAAGCAGAAGTTTACATCTTGAAGAAAGAGGAAGGTGGTCGCCACACTCCATTCTTCACCGGATATAAGCCACAGTTCTATATGAGAACTACTGACGTTACCGGAGATGTTACTCTTAATGAAAAAGTAGAAATGGTTATGCCAGGAGATACTGCTACTTTCAAAGTTAAGCTTGTAGCTCCAGTTGCTCTTGAGGAAAAGCAAAGATTTGCTATTCGTGAAGGAGGTAAGACTGTAGGTGCAGGATCTGTTACTAAAATTATTGCGTAATAAAATTTCTAGAGTAATGTAATTTTGGAGGCTTCGCAGGCGGGTAGCCGAGAGAGAGCAAATTTTCACCAGAAAATTATGCGCACTCCAAAAATCGTATTGCTGAAGAAATTAAGAATAAATTTCAAAAGAGGTACGTCCCTCGTTTGAAAATAAAATACAAAAATGGAAAAAGATTCAATTAAAAAGACCGTCAAGAAACCTGCTAAAGTAGCATCAAAAGATGTTGTCTCCAAGCTTCGCATTAGAGTGCGCGCTTATGATAGCAAGATCCTAGATGCTTCTGTAAAACAGATTATTGATACTGCCTTGCGGTTTGACGTTCGCGTGCTGGGACCAATTCCTTTACCTACTGAGATAAAGAAATATACGGTCAACCGAGCCGCTTTCGTCTACAAAAATGCGCGAGAACAGTTTGAGATGAGAGTGCATAAGAGGTTGATTGATATTATCAGTCCTTCCGCCAAGGTGGTAGAAGCGCTGACAAATCTATCTTTACCTTCCGGGGTAAATATCGATGTGAAGATGATCTAGTCTTCTCACTATATAAAAATCCTAAATCAAAAAACCACTCACTAAAATGAGTGGTTTTTTGATTTATATTAATAGCATAAATATCTATCTTGCTATATTTATGTTATACTTGGTACAAGTAATTTTTATTATATAATTTTATATATTATGGAAGATAATCAAAAGCCTATTCTTAGTAAGAAGTTTTTAACAGATTTGTCTATTGTTTTAGTTATCCTTGTTTTTGTGGGGATTTGGCTTTTTGTAACTAATAATAAAAAAGCCTCAATAAATATTGTAAATAATAATTCATCTATTTCACCGATAAATTTTCAGTCTAATCTAACTAATGTCTCTTTTTCCAATCAGACTATAAATATTAATCCTGAAATTGCAAAAAGTTTTCCACTATCAGAAATAAAAAATATTCCGGATATGGAAAAAGCTTACGGTTTTACTTTTACTCCTGATGATTTAGTTAAACTGGAAAAAAATAAATTTATTATTAAAAATATTTTAGATACAAATTTGTCTGGACCAAATAGTTTGTCCGTATCAAATAATAATCGAGAGATGGTTGCTTTGTATGGAGAAGTTGTCGGTAGTTCTGATTATAAGGCTAGAACACAGGCAAATTCTGTATTTATTTCCGCTGACTCTATGATGAACTTGTTTTCTATCTTATCTGCAGATTTATTAAAGGAAACCGAGAATAATTATCTATTTGATCAGACTTTTTCTATGACTAAGGTTTTATATAATGAAGCTTCAAATCGTCTTCAGCTAGCTAAGACTAATGAGAAGCGTAATCAGTGGACAAAAGTTAGGGATTATTTTTCTATACCTTATGCTTTATTTTCTAACGTCATGAAACCTGTTACCGCAGGAGATTATTGGAATTCTGACGAGTATCGTTCTAAGGGTTTAAGTATTGAGGAAGTGCAGGTTGATTATTTAAATAAAGATAAAAATGTTGATAGTTATGCGAACGCGGAAACTTTTATTAAAAATTTAAATTTAGGAAATGATAGCGAACAGTCAGTTTTGGCCGATTTAGAGCAAGTTTATGACGCTTCTGAGCCAAAAGGTATACCGAAAATTTTCTCAAAAGAAATTTCGGCCTTACCACCAAAGATTGAAGTAAAAATTCCATTTACTTTATTTAAACCTAGAGGAACTTATACCAGTAGTTCTTTACGCCGTCAGTATTTTAGAGCAGTTCAGTGGTATCAACAAATCCCTTTCTTGTTGGCTAGTAAAGATCTAACTAGTTATGCTGTAGATATTGGAGAAATAGTAAAAGGTAAAGAAGATATACAAAATCAATACAAAACATTATCATCATTTATTGCTTATGTAGTAGGAGAAAGTGATGATTTGGATTTGAGTGACTATGTGGCGGCTGTGGGGGATTTGGGATTGAATGATTCGCATAATCAGAAAATTTTAGCGGATTATTTGGACAAAAGAAAACCAGCCGCAAAGATAAAAGCTATGCCTGTAAATATTGATCCGTTAGTAGGTATTACTGTTGCGGATGAGATTAAAGCAATCAGTGGAATGCGTTTTATGAGTCAGAAATTTATACCTGATTCATACTGGACCAGTAAGTTGACTCAAGGTGATGAAGCGCCAGAAGTTAATGGACTTAGTCTGCCGGACAAAGCATCTTCTCTTGAAGTTATGTCTATTCTTGGTTCACCATATGCCACATCTCATTTGTCTGATTTGCCTTTTTATCAAGAAAAAAAACAAGCGGTGGATACTAGATTATCTGAACTAACTAAGGAGGCTAATGGTTGGGGTGATAATTATTGGCAGAGTAATTTATATACAGGATCTTTGTGGACTGTCTCAGGTTTATTTAGTTGGTTAGAAACTAATAGAGTTACTTTGCCTCAATTTATGCAGTCTCCTCAATGGAGTGCTATACTCTTTTGGACCAGTGCTGGTTTTTGGACAGAATTACGACATACCTCAATTCTTTATGCTAAACAATCAATGGCAGAAAAGGGTGGTGGAGGTGGTGATGGCGATCCTTGTGATTTACGTAAAGTGCCTGAACCAGCAAAAGGTTATGTTGAGCCTCAGGCTGAAGCTTATGATCGTTTGTATTATACAGCTAAACGCTTGGCTGCTGAATATAATGTCCGTGGGTATAAACTAAATAATTTACCTGAATTAGAAAATTATATTAAGTTACTTGATACTGTAAGAAAATATACCAAATTGGAATTGGAAAATAATATTTTAAATGAAGTTGTGGTGAGCCAAAATAGACATTCCACTAGTGATAATAAAGATTGTACAGAATACTTTCTTTCGACAACCACGCCAAGCCAATGGGAAGAGCTTAGGTTGACTCTGGTTAGACAAATGGCAGAATCATTACCTCTTCCAGTAGAAGGTCCGATTATGCAAATAAAAGATAAGAGAGAAGCGGTTGTGGCTGATATTCATACTGATAAAAATGGTGGAATATTGGAAGAAGGAACTGGTGTGCCCAGAATAATCTTTGTAGCTGTTAAAGACGTTAATGGTCCCAGACTTACTGTTGGTTTTACCTATTCGCAATATGAATCCATAAGTGGTATTAGACTGACAGATGAAGATTGGCAAAATAATTTCTACACAGATTCCGGTAGTGATTATTCTATTTCTTATAAGCCAAAAAGTGTTTGGCCAGACATAAATCCATGGTTCCAGGAACTCCTAGGCAAAAAATAATTTCTGGTTTTATATTTATTTGTTTAATCCTGGTATTAATCTTCTATTTTGGTTTGTTTCAAAAAACACAAAATATTATTGTTTATGGTGCAACGAATAATCAAATAGATTTAAGCGTTGTGAGTGGAATAGCAATGGCTGATAGGGAAGAATCTGCTATAAAAAGTGGTGCTGTGAGGGCTGTTATTATTCCACATCACTTGATAGATGCTAAATCAGTCGCTTTGGGTATAAAAGACCTGTCCTTATCTTCACCGCAAAAGATTATCATTATTTCTCCAGATCATTTTGCTAAATGTCCCAAACTGATGTGTACAACTAAAGGTATTTTTCAAACCTTCTTTGGTGACGTTATTATAAATAATGAAAGTGTGGAATATTTAGAAAAATTTTCAGATATTGTTGTGGACTCTAATCTTTTTTCTGAGGAACATGGTATTTATGGAATAGTACCTTTTATTAAACATTATGTACCAAAGGCGGAGATTATACCGATAGTGATATCACAAAAAGGGATGGGTGATCAAATTACCAGGTCTCGAATGATAAGCGTCTTAAATAATATTTTATCTGACAAAAATGTTAGTCTTGTTATCAGTAGCGATTTTTCACATTATTTACCGCTTGCCGCCGCTGAACAGGAAGATATTCTAACTCAGAACTCTTTTTGTTCTGGTAACAGCCAGGAAATTTTGAATCTAAAGAATCCTGCTCAGAGTGATTGCCCGCTGTGCTTATGGCTTTTGGAACAAGAAGCAAAAAAACTAGATTTCTGGTATCCAAACCTTATAAACCACAACAATTCGGCTGATTTGTTAAAAGATTATTCTACTAAGGAAACCACCAGTCATTTTACCTTTTCTTTTTCAGACTCAGCGACCTCAACCAATTGTCTTATTATTAAATAATAAAAATCTTGTTTAAAAACCACTCACTAAAATGAGTGGTTTTTTGATGGATGGGGGTGTATAATAGGAGATATTAATAATTAATTTAAATAAAAAATGGCTATATTTTCACTCATTGTTTCTATTCTAATGGGTCTATTAGTGCTCTGTATTATGGTATTAGCACCAACCTTGATAGTCCTGGTGATTATTGGTTTTGTAAAAAAAGATTTTTCTCTTTTTAAGAGGTTTTTAAAATATTTAGGTTTTGTTATTTTAGCTCAGATTATATTAGTTATGGTTTGGGGGTTACTGTCGGTACTAACAAATGTAAATAAATAGATTAGAAAATAAAATAATTTATTAAAAAAAGAGCCTCTAACCCAGACTCTTTTTTGTTAGGTGGGGGAAGGGTTGCTTTATTTTAAACTAAAGTGTATGATAATATCATATTAATTTATCATATAATTAAATAAAAACATGAGTACAATATCAGTGCCACTTCCGCCTAATTTGGAAGAATTTATAGATAGGATGGTGAAGTCTGGTGAAGCAGCCAACAAAGCTGATGTGGTACGTAAAGCTTTGAAAAGAATGTCAGATGAGGAAGTTGTAAATTCTATATTAGAAGCACAAAGGGAAATTGCTGCTGGTAAGGGACTTAAAGGGGATTTGCGTGAGCTAGCTAAGAAATTTAAATAATATGCTCAGTGTTATTTATGCTCCAGCTTTTGTAAAGCAATTTAAAAAGCTCGAAGTATCTCTTCAAGATGAAGTCATAGAAAAAATAAAGCTTTTTCAAGATGAAAGTAATCATCAGTCTTTAAAAATGCATAAATTACACGGAGAATTTAAGGCTTGTTATAGTTTCTCTGTTAATTATAAGACTAGAATAGTTATAGATTATCTCTCTAAAAATGAGGTCTCTTTGCTCGCTGTTGGTGATCATGATTTGTATAAGTAGAAGTGGGGAAATAAGCCTTTACATTTATATATTAATTTGCTAGACTCTTGAGAACGTGTAAAAACGTGTGTCCCGCGAAGCCTTGGCGAAGTGGGAGGGGGAGAGGGGGATAGGAGTAAGAATTGATTTACTCATATCGCCATATAGTTTTTGTTAGTATAAAAATAAAAAAATGAAATTCATTCTAGGCGTAAAAAAGAATATGACTCAGGTTTTTGATGACAAAGGCAACGTTGTTCCTGTTACTGTTTTAGAAGCTACCCCTATTGTCGTTACTCAGGTTAAGACTGTTGCTACTGATGGCTATAATGCCGTTCAGGTAGGTTATGGCGAGAAGAAAGAAAAAAATATCAGCAAGGCTATTAAGGGTCATCTAAAAGGCCTAGGTAATTTTAAATTTATCAAAGAGTTTAGAATTGAAGATGAAAAAGATTTAGCTAAATTTAAAGTTGGAGATAAGATTGATTTGTCCGCTTTCAAAGAAGGTGATGCTATTACCGTTTCTTCTATTTCCAAAGGTAAAGGTTTTCAGGGTGTTATCAAGAGACACGGATTCAAAGGACAGCCTCGTACTCACGGTCAGAAGCACTCCGAGAGAGCTCCTGGTTCTATTTCCGGAGGTACCAGAGAGGGAGGACGCGTGCCAAAAGCAATGCGTATGGCCGGCCGAATGGGTTCTGATCTTATTACTATTTCTGGTTTGAAAGTTATTCAAATTGATGCCGCCGCCAATGAGATTTTAGTCTTGGGAGCGCTCGCTGGTAGACGAGGAACTTTAGTTGAAATTATAGGTTAAATACTACGTGTCCCGTTTTAAAATCAACGGGGTCAAGAAAATAAATAAATTATAAAAATTAAATTTTAAAACTGGGATGAAAAACGAAACAACTAAAAAAATATTAAAAGCTTCCAAAGCCGATAAAGTAGTCAAAGCGGTTAAGACCGGTGAAGTTAAAACTTCTGTCAGAAAAGAAAAGAAAATCGCTAGAGAAAAAGAAGTAAAAACTCTCGGTTCTTCAGAAGCTAAAGTTTACAATCAAGCGGGTAAAGAAGTTGATACTTTTAAATTGCCAGAAAATATTTTTGCTTTACCTTGGAGAGCAGACCTTGTTCACCAGGTAGTTGTTTCTTTGATGTCTAATAAGAGAACGAACCTTGCTCATACCAAGGATCGTTCTGAAGTATCAGGAGGAGGTAAAAAGCCTTGGCAGCAAAAGGGTTTGGGACGCGCTAGACACGGTTCTACTCGTTCTCCAATCTGGGTACACGGAGGTGTTGCTCACGGCCCAAGAAAGGATAAGAATTATGACCGAAAGGTAAATAAGAAGATGAAAGCTAAAGCTCTCTTCACTATTATTTCTAAAAAGATTCGTGATAATGAAGTTTTCTTCCTAGATAATCTAAAAGTTTCCGCTCCAAAAGCTAAAGAAGGTTTGGCTATTTTGAAAAACTTGAGCAAAATCAAAGGTGGTGAGCAAATCCTTTCTAAGAGAGAAAATTCCACTTATCTTACTGTTATGAAGAAAGACATAAATCTAGATAGAAGCTTTAGAAACTTTAGTAATTTGAAAATTGATGAATGGAGAAATATAAATCCGCTCGATGTTTTGAATTACA
>Ga0194056_10001681_pt1 | contig 12042 bp, 11 predicted proteins | sample SepL4413m_MetaG_FD_155458 | JGI IMG/M metagenome (GOLD analysis project Ga0194056, IMG submission 155458) | Anoxic zone freshwater microbial communities from boreal shield lake in IISD Experimental Lakes Area, Ontario, Canada - Sep2016-L442-13m | ecosystem: Environmental > Aquatic > Freshwater...
ATTGTATAAAGAATAAATAAAGCTGTTTTTCTCATTTACCCTATAAATATTTTGCCAATAAAATTGTTTGTTTCGACTTTATTCATTAGTAAAATTATAGCACAAAATATCCAAACTAGGACGAGATTTAAAATAGACAATTTTAAACAAACGTTGGCAAAAGCTTTATTGGGTGAACTATTTCTTCATCACTTCTACACACATAAAAAGTGGGATTTCTTTTCTGGCTTTATCCTCTGCTATTTGTCTTAATCCCACCTGGCTTTTTCTATTAGAAATCCATTCCTCTAAATCTTTAACACAAAAACCGATGCTCTTAAAATCTCTAAAATAATTTTGAAGTGGTTTGTGGAAAGAAACTGTGTATTTTTTATTTCTTGGGTCTTTTTCTCCTGGATTCATATCAATTTTTGTCATTATTTCAGACATATATTGTTCAACAAATCTATACTGAACTTTTCTATCTTCATCATATCCCCAATCACTTTTTTGTGGAACACGAAAAGAGGGATGATTTATTACCAAATATAACTCCCCTTTTGGTTTCAGAATTCTAAAACATTCAGACAACACAGTACTAAAGCTTTCCATATTCTGAGAAGCTAAAATTATCGTAGCTTTGTCAAAACTCGCATTTTCTGCAAAGGAAAGTTTTTGAGCGGTTGAGACAAAATATTTTATACTTTCAGGAGAATTTTTATTTGCAATATCTATTAATTCTTTTGAAATATCCGTTCCAGAAACCACAGCACCAAGCTTATTAAATTCACGAGAAAAAAATCCCTGACCACAAGCTATATCAATAATTTTATCCCCACTTTTAATATTCATCATTCTTAAAAGGTTTGGTAATATTACTTCTTTTTGATATGTATTTTCACCTTTTAAAAGGTCATCATACCAAGAAGCAACACCTCCCCAAGAGGTTTTGTCTTTACTGCTTGTTTTTTTATTAAAATGTGAATCGTTAGACATTATAATTACTTTAAATTACGAAACTTTTGTGTTTGTCATTCCCGCGAAGGCGGGAATCCAGGAACATTTCGATTTATATTGGTAGAACTGGATTCCCGCCTTCGCGGGAATGACAGAAGGGATGTTCCAGACCATTTTCCAGAAAAATTATCTACTTTAAAATTACCCGTACAAAAACACTTTGATCGAAATCTGAAATACCCGAAGGATTGTCTTTTTTTAAAACTAAAACAGCCCTTCTTGTACTTGTTGATTTCTCAAATGACAGTTCAGAATTAAAATTTATAAATTCTGTTGTCATCCAATCCTCACTAGATGTTGCTATTGATGTCCCCAAGGTATTTCCGTTGGTATCTACAAGCTGTATAGGAAAAGAACCTTCAAAAAACCAATTTCCTCGTGCCTTCCCTGAAATTTTAATAGGACTTAATACCTCCTGATTATCTTCTGGATATGAAACAACTATCTGTACATCAGTTGTCGTCGCGTTAATACCTGGTGCAATCGCTGGTTTTCTTCCAATATCAAAAACCAAAAAAGCAACTACTAATATGACAATCAAAACCGCAGTTATAATTATTGTTTTCCGCATTTACCCTATAAATCTCTTACTAATAAAAAGTTATTTGCGACTTTTTCCATAATAACCTTTGTTGTTTTTGTTTTCATATATTTTATATATATCACCTTACTTAATAACTTTTTTGCATTATGTAATTTTAATCTTTGCTCTCAGTAAATTATAACCCACATAATAAATTGACACCATTAATTTCTAAGTATATTGCATAATGCGTTAGTAAGAGCTTTATTGGGTGAATTTTATTATTAATTAAATAAATTTTCTTTCCCCAAGGTCCGACCTCAAGATTACCAGAGAGGTCGGACCTTTTTCCAGAAAATTTATTTAATCATTAAAGCTGATGATGTAGCGATCTCCCTAATCCACGTTGGATATCCTTGTATTCCAGCATCAAGACATAATTTTGTATTTTGGGGGCACTCAACATATTTAATATATTTAAATGATTCACCGAAAGCTTCTTCCTGTATTTTACAATTCTCACACCACTCTGCCCCATACATAACAAAACCTTTCTCTGTAAGACACTTCGCAAAGGTATCTTTATCTGACGCATTTTCAGAAATCAATGGACAGCTACTTATTTGCGAAAGTTCTGCTAATGTCATTCTACCCTCAAAAAAGTTTGTCTTTCCATCTATTGGTTTTATATTCAATCCTCCAGCTGATTTTACAATAGCAAGAATAACTACTGCTACAACAATTACTCCAACGACCGACATTATAATTTTATTTTGTTTGTCTAACATATTTACCCGAGAAAATTTTTACTAATAAAAAAGTTGGACAAAACTTTCTTTATATAATTTCTACCATAACCTGTTTTCATAAATTTTTCACGATTATATGCGTCGATACTATTTATATAAGCTTCATAATATATTAGCACAAATGGGGCTCGTTTTGCTGTTGAACCAACTTTTTTGGCATTATGCAATATGATTCTTGCTTTTAGGTCTCTCGTACAACCTACATATAAATATTTATCCTTCCTACTCTGTAATACATAAACATATTGCATAATGCGTTAGTAAAAACTTTAGCGGGCAAGTCTACTCCTTACAACAATCCACCATCTTATTAACAATATCCTTTGTTGTCCATGGTTTTTCTTCTTCAGCAATATTTTTTATATCAGGAATATTTATTATTTTCAATCGGAGTGCAAAAAACATAGTAAACATTTTATATGCTTGTTCAAAAACTTCTTTTGCCTCTTCTTTCTTATTATCTGCTTGGAACTTTGTTCCAACTTCAAAAAGTCTCATACATGTTGCGAGTAGATGTTTTGAAATACACCACACTTCCCCTTCAGTCTTTTCTATCATTTTTGCAAGGAGTTTCGTTCGTACTGATCTTACTTCAATAAGTAAATCAAAATATTCTGTTTTTTCTGTTTTAGATCCAGTAAAGAAAAAATGTTCCTCAAGACTTATAAGATTCATGATAGCAATGGCTAAATCCTCCTCAACCGAAAGGTCAAGATTATTACCTTTTTTCATTCCTTCTATTTTTTTCAAAACCTCGTCATAATTTAAATTATTTTCTTTCATTTTTTTAACCTTATAACTTTTAAATACTGGATTCCCGTCTACACGGGAATGACAATCAGAATTGTCACTTTACAACTTTTGACCTAATTTTCTTGAGCGTAGCGATTAGAAAATGGAAATGCCCTTGTGGTAAAACTTTATGAACTTTAAACTAAAAGTGGCTCTTTAAGACCCGACCCTAAATTCGTAGAAAGGTCGGGCCTTTTTCCGCCACTTTTATTGTATCACAAAAATAAGAACCCCCAAAAGTATCATTATTAGGGCAATCCAGATTCTTGCTTGTTTTGTTTCTGCTCTTCTAACTTTATCCATAACATCAAGGACTTTCTTATTTGACGCCACAGCAAGAGCAATTAAAAGAGGTAAAACAAAGACAAAATTATAGAAAATTAAATATCCAAAACCCCTCCAATAGTTTGCCTGATCATGAAGCAACCCCAATACAAAAAGATAAGGACCACCAGTACAAGGAAATTCAAAAAGACCGACAACAATACCGAGAACAAACATTGCCGGTAATGTCGCCTTCTCCATAATCTGAGCAATTTTCCCATAAGCAAATTTAGGAATCTTGAGTTTAATAGGAAAATTTGGGAAAAATTCATTTATTAAACCGACTAAACCGAATAAAATTATTATTAATGCGCCAATCTTAGAGATAATTTGTGGAGCATTAAATAATGTCAAAACATGTAAAATTCCAAGCCCTATCAAAACATAAACTAAAAATATTCCGAAAACATATAAAAATCCAGCTAAGACAATTTTATTTCTAGTTCTCCCAAGACTAAAAAGAAATGCTAGTGTAAGAAAAAGGACAGAAAAAGCACAAGGATTTATGCTATCAACCAAAGCTGAAATTGCAATAAGTGCTGGAAGCCAACCGGTATATGTCCTAAAATCTGGTGCATGAAAATTAAAAAAACCAGAATATGAAAGAATCAAAAATATAATAATTATAGCGAAAATTAAGATTGAAAATGTTTTTTTATTGTTCATAGGATTGATGATGATTATAGCAAAAAACGTCTTAAAAAGCTAAAAATTGCCCCGCCGAGGATACGGCGGGGTATTATAAAAGACAACAAATCATCCTGACTTTTCATCATGAACATCAAGTCTATAAAATGGCCAAAAAGTGAAAAGTATAATATTGGCTAAAATAAAAATTATAACCCAAGCCCAAATACTATATTGTGGATATCCAGCAAAAATTCCACCGATAACAAGAGATAGACCACAAACTCCCAGAATATCAATTAAAACCTTTCTTTTTATAATTTCATCATATTCGACACTTCCAAGTAATAAAGTATATTTAATTGAAGAAACTGCAAAAATTAATAAACAGAAAAAAACAAAATAAGGAAGAGCTTTAACATTTATTGCCATCGCAATATATAAAGCCACTAAAACTAAATCTAAAACGCCATGGACAAAACTATAAGGCGGTGTGATACGTGAAAAACATCGAATAGAAAAGAAAGTGTTAAAAACAAATACAGCATAAAAAATCGCAAGAGGAATTGCTTTATGCCAATCAAAAGACTCAAAAATCCAATTTATTATAAATGCAATCGCAAAAATTGAACTTACAATCCATGCTTTTATTGTTGCCCCTTTTCTAACAACTTCCTCTACTGTATCCTTCCCTTTTAATGACTGACTTCTATGATCATGATAATTTTTATTATTTGAAAAAGATTTTTTAAATAAAACTTGCCAAATAAAATTCAAACCATAAATTAAATTAGTTTTTATAAAACCTTCTTCTTGAAAACGGCGACTTGAAGAATAAATAAAAAAATCCATTCTAAAGACAACATCTCCAAATTTACTGAGTCTTCTCGATATATTTGTATCCTCACCATAAAATTCTATACTTTTATCAAATCCTCCCGTATTTATTAATGCTTCTTTTTTGGCGATAAAATTACCTCCCAGAATCATATATCCTGCAAGCCAATAAGAAATTGGAGCATTTAACCACCAAATAATATGCTGAAAGAAATTATTCACAATAGACCCATCATAATAACGATATGGACCACTTAAACTAACAGCATTAGGATGTTTTTGAAAAAAATGTTCAGCCACTTTAAACCATTGTGGATGAAGACGAGTATCAGCATCAATATATGCTAAATAATCCCCTGTGGCCACTTCTAGCCCTTTCTGTCTTGCTTTTGTCAGACCCTTAATCGGCTCATCAACAACTTTTACTCCGGATATTTTTTCAGCTAATTCTCTAGTCTTATCAGTACTTCCATTATTTACAACAATAATTTCATGAAATCTATCATTAGAATATAGGATGGCTTTTTCTAAACATTCCACTATTGAGTCTTCCTCATTATAAGCTGGAATAATTAAACTTATTTTAATGTTATTTTTTGTTATCATACTTTTTTTTAAAAGCAAAATGTCTTGCTATCTTATATTGAATATAAATCGATAAAATAAACGATATAGATATTATAGCAAAATTTATCATAGAAATTTTAGATGTAACTTTTACAATATCAAAAAAATTAATAGCTAGCGGGATATTGAGTATTATCAAAAATAAAGCAATTTCAATTAAAGCAAAAGTAAAAATCTGCGCCTTTTGAAAAACACTCACAACTCCACGATAAACATAAGGAGTAAAAATAAAAAATACGAAGCCAGATACTATATAAGCGATAATAACAAAAATATTTGAATCAGCACTTCTAATATTGTCGGGACTTAGAAAGAAAACCAAAGCCAAGAAAATTGATTGGGCTATCGAAGAATAAATTATAAAAGGTAATATTTTTTTTAAGAAAGATCCTGAGCTTGGTGAGTCAATTTTACCGGAAGGCATAATCGTCCAATATGATATGAGCATTCCTGGGATTCCAATAACAAAATAACTTATAAGAGAAATATTTAAAGGAGTGAGTGGATATGCATAACCTAGGCAACTCACAAAGATAAAAAAGAAAAAACCAACAAAAGTTAAATTTAAATATATACTAGCAAAAATTTCTATGTTTCTAATTATACTATCAGCCAAAGTTACGCCACCCGGCATAGCAGTGAAGCTATTATTGGTAAGGACAATAGATGCGATCTGTCTTGTTGCTTTTGCACCATCAAACATGGCAATACCCAAATCTGCTTTCTTGATTGCCAACACATCATTTGCTCCATCCCCCACCATTGCAGTAAAACCATCTTTTTTAAAAGCTTCAACTATTTTTTCTTTTTGCTCTGGAATAATTCTCGCGAAAATTGTATATTGGGCAACTTTTTCTTCAAAATCTTTTTCACTCCAATCCTGCATTTCAAAACCAGTGATAATTTTATCGGTATTATTTATTCCAGCCAAGTTCGCCACTGTACGGACTGTTTCCTTATTATCACCAGAAATAATTCTTATATGGACACCCCTTTCTTGGAAAAAATTTATTGTATGCTTTATTCCTTCCCTCAAATTGTTATAAAAAACATAAACAGCAACTATTGAAAATTTCGCTTTCGAAATATCTAGAGCAATCCCAGTATTAATCGACTCTACAACGCACCAAACATGTTTTCCCATGTGAGCTTCTTCATCGAGAAATTTCTGAAGCCATTTTTTATCTTCCTCATCATTTAAATGTGGCAAGAAAACATTTGGTGAACCAGCAAAAATATATATTTTCTTGTTATCCTTTAAAATACTAACAGCTCCATATTTTCTCCATGAAGAAAAAGACAGAAAATCTACAACTTCGCCTTCAAATTTACCCCCTATGAACTTTTTAACAGCATTTAATGTTTCTGAAGTATCACCAGTGCCCTCTATGTAAGCCATAGTAAGATCTTGTGCAGAATTAATATCAATTTGTTTTGTAACAAAAATATCTTCAACTGTTAAAGTATTTTCTGTTAATGTTCCAGTCTTATCCATACAAAGATTTTTTATACGTCCAAGTTTTTCAGTAGAATTAACTTCCTGCAACAATACATGCCTTTTAAAAAGATGAAATGCTCCGTAAGTAAAAAAAAGAGATACAGCAAAAAATAACCCAACGGGCATAATTGTATTAGTAAGAGAACCGATATTCTTTACAATTTTAATTATTGGATCATGAACAATAATCCCTCGAGTTATTATAAAAGCGAAGATAACGACAAGAACGTATCCGCAATATTTTATTAATAGATTAACAGAGGTCTGAATAGGGCTAAATTTTATAGAATATTTTTTAATTCCTTCCGTCATTCTAGCAATACGACTCTCTTGAAAAACAGATTCAGTCTTTGCTATACCATACCCAGCAGTCACAACACTACCAGCAAGCAAATGATCATTAATATTTTTAGGAATAGAATTAGATTCTCCTGTAATCAAACCCTCATTTATTTCAAAACTGTGATCTTTTACAAGAATACTATCGGTTGGTATTTGATCGCCAATTTTAAGTTTTATTAAATCTCCTTTTTCAATTTGATCAGCCAAAACTGATTCTTCTGTTCCATCTTTATTAATTCTTATGACCTGTGGGGCAGTTAACAATTGAAGCTTTTCAAGCTGAATCCAAGCACTAATCTCTTGAATGAAGCCCATTAATATATTGAAAACAAAAATAATTCCCAAAAATAATGCTGATTTTTTATCACCAAAAGCAAAAAGTGAAATGATGACGAGAACTATAACTCCATTTGTAAATAAGAAAACGTTACGGGCAATAATATACCAAAGCTCTTGAGATTTTATTTTATATTTAGATAATACCTTTTGCATTTATTTTGTATTAAATTACTGAATGATCTTTTCTGCCTGCCCCGTCAAATTGATTTTTTATTTGACTGGGGTCATTGCGAGGATGTAATCATCCGTGGCAATCCATCTTAATTTGTCTGATGACTCAACGAGTAATCTCATAAGTTTGTTTCTTTTGTAAAAAATGAGGAAGATTTGCGACAATTGTCCACTGGATAAATAATTTCCACCATCCAACTTTTTCAAAACGTCTGGTTGAGCTCGACACTCGAGATGTTGAGAAAAAGAAAAACTTTCCAAATTTACGCGCATCTTTAATAAATTTTAAATCTTCACCCATTTCCATACCAACATCATATTTAATATCAACGAGCAAAGAAGATTTAACTATTTGAATAGCAAAAGAAACTTTAAATATTTTGTGACAAAAATTCCAAAAACTAAACCAAATTCTTGCTTTTCTCGTATCTGGAAATGGTCTGATAGAAGCTGTGCCAATCGTATAATTTTTATCGGAGTATTTTTGTAAGAAAGTATTTAAATCTTTCAAAAAATCACTTTCCAAAAGAGTGTCGGCATCCAAAAAAATTGTCCATTCACTATTTGCACTTATTTTTCCTACACCAAAATTTCTTGCAAGTGAAACTCCTTTTGTGGGAGAAACAAGCACTGAAACATTATTCATTTCAAACTTTTTAGCAATTTCATAGGTTTTATCAGTAGAACCATTCTCGATCACAAAGACTTCAAAATTCTCAGTCGGATAATCTTGCCCTATAATTTTCTCCAAAGTATTTCCAATATATTTCTCCTCATTATGAGCAGGAATTATAATTGAAAAAAATATTTGCTTTTGTTCCATATAAAAAAATTAACTACTAATAAACTGTTTACTACTATATTTTAGCATATTTTATATAATTATATTTCCCTTGAAAAATATGCATTTTTCTTGTATTATCATCTGTAATGGCTAAAAGCATATCGCTAATAGCTAATTTGGGAGATCGTCTAATGGTAGGACCTTACCCTCTGGAGGTAGGTATCTTGGTTCGAATCCAAGTCTCCCAGCAAAAGTTAAAAACAGTAGGTTGATTTTACTAAATCAACCCGCTGATTTTCTAAAAGCTAGTAGCTAACAGCTAACATCAAAAAAATTACTTAACATTAAAGATGGATCCCGGCCGGAGTTTATACCATTGTAGAACGGTGCTGGAATGACCCCAGTCAAATAAAAAATCAATTTGACGGGGCAGGCAAAAACTAACAGCTAACATCAAAAAAATTACTTAATATTAAAGATGGATCCCGGCCGGAGTTTATACCGTTGTAGAACGGTGCCGAGATGACAAATAGGAATTTGTCAGTTTCTCAAATATTTATGCACAGCAAAATAACTTGATATTGTCCCAAGTATAATTCCTGTTCCAAAAAATGTCGCTAAAATAACTAAAATATTTTTCACAAAATAACCAAACAAATTAAAACCTCCAAAGTAAACACTATGATGTGTATTACTTATCCAAAGAGTAATAATCAAGAATATAAGAACGACAATAATAGACGAAATCAAACCACAAAGTATTCCATTCACAACAAATGGCCCCTTAACGTATTTATGAGAAGCACCAACAAGTCGCATTACAGAGATTTCATCTTTCTTCATAAAAATAATAAGTCTAATTGTATTGAATGTTATTAGTATTGAAATAATTATAAAGATAATTGCAAGCCAAAGACCAATCATATTTGCCGAGCTAATAATCACTGTCAATTTCTCAATAACTAATTTATTTTGTGCATAATTTATTTTATCAATTATTTTAATCCCTCCGGGTGAAAGAAGCTCGTTTTTTGAATTATCCAAAAAACTTGCGATTCCAGCATACTTTGATGGATCTTTTGCTTTAATATTTAAGACGGCACCAAGAGGATTATCTCCAAGCTCATCTATTGCCTGCAAAGTAGATTGATCTGTCTTATGTTTTTCCTTGAAATCAATAAGGGACTGCTCTCTAGAAATATATTCAACATTTGAAACCTCCGGCAATGATTCAATGTTTTTCTTTAATGCCAAAATGTCGGTTTCTAAAGCCTTCGTAATAAAATAAACATTTACATCAACTTTTTCTTTTACAATATCCAAATTATAATTTAAAAAACCAGCAAGAAAAATCATAGAACCAATTATAAAAAGAGTAATTGTCATTACAAGAAGTGATGACAACGCAACAAAACCGCTTCTAAAGAAACTTTGTAAACCTGCTTTTAATATTCTTTTTACATTTAGCCAGAACATGATGATTTTCTTAATGAATGATAATGAATTTTAGAAAATAATCACCCTGTGAAATAAAACTTTCTGAAGTTTTCTCCGCCCTTGGCGGATATTTCACTGGGGTAAATTTCTACTACTTAATACCATTTTATTTAATTATACTAGCAATTATAACATCCTCTGCAAAACTTTTCTTCCTGGGTCCCGTTCTTCAACGGGATGACAATCAGAATTGTCATTTTACATCACATACCTCCCCGTCGTATCATCCCTCACAACCTTACCATTGTCTAAAGTTATAACTCTTTTGCCAAGAGAATCTATTACTCCCTTATTGTGTGTCGTAAGAATAATTGTCGTTCCAAGATCATTTATCTTTTTTAAGATCTGAATAATTTCATGGGTATTTATAGGATCAAGATTACCAGTCGGCTCATCTGCAATTATTATATCCGGTTGATTAACTATTGCTCTTGCAATAGCAACTCTCTGTTTTTCACCACCAGAGAGCTCATGAGGGAAATTAAATGCTTTATGCGACAAATCTACAAGCTCAAGGACGTGTGGGACATCTGACTCTATTTCTTCATCGCTCCTACCAGAAACTTCCATAGCAAAAGCAACATTTTCATAGACAGTCTTATTTGATAAAAGTCGAAAATCTTGAAAAACAGTACCAATCTTTCGTCTCATATGATGGATTTCATTTTTCTTTAATTTATGAATATCCAAAGACTCAAAAAAAACTTTCCCTTTTGTTGGCTTATCTTCAGCTAGAAGCATCTTCACAAGAGTCGTCTTCCCCGCACCAGAATGACCCACAATAGAGACAAACTCCTTGGGATCTATAGAAATAGTAACTCCTTCAAGAGCGACAGTTCCGTCTGAATATATTTTTGTAACTTTTTCAAAGACGATCATTTACCCTATAAATCTCTTACTAATAAAAAAGTTATTTGCGACTTTATTCATATAACTTATCTAATTAAACACTATCGAAATTAAGCTACATCAATAATAACTTAAAAATAACTTTTTTGCATTATGCGTTCAATAATTAAAATCCTATCTACATCTTTTATCAAATAAGATAATTGTCACAACCTACGGCCCAAACCAAATCGCATAATGCGTTAGTAAGAGCTTTATTGGGTTAATTATACACTATAGGAGAAAGAAGACAAAAATTACATGGTTTTCTCCGCCCATATCACCGTTTTTATATTGACTACGACTAGTAAACATATTACTGATACTTTTCAAATAATTTCAATAGTCATATTCGTAATCGAGTGAAAATGGTGATAGGACTACGAAAAAAGCAGGAAATTAAACCCGAGAGGTTTAATTTCCTGCTTTTTTCTCCGCCTCTATAAACTCCTCCAAATCACCATCAAGTACTTTATCTATATTTGAGGTTTCTACATTCGTCCTGTGATCCTTTATCATTTTGTATGGATGAAATACATAGGAACGAATCTGATTCCCCCACTCAATAGATGTTGATTTACTTATATACAAACCTTTCTCTCTAGCTTTTTTATCCTCCTCCATTTTTGCAAATATCTTACCTTTCAAAATCTGGATAGCCTTTTCTTTATTTTGTGCTTGTGATCTTTCATTCGTAGAACGGACAGAAATATTTGTTGGAATATGTATAACCTTTACAGCAGTTTCCCTTTTATTAACATTTTGTCCTCCAGGACCACCAGCTTTAGACATTTCAAATTTAAGTTCAGATTCTGGAACATCAAAATCAAGATTCTTATCTATTTTGGGGGAAACTTCAACCATTGAAAAAGATGTCTGACGAAGATTTTTTGCATTAAATGGAGAAAGGCGAACAAGCCTATGCACACCAGACTCCCCTTTTAGTTCTCCATAAACTCCACTACCTGAAATCTCTAAAGTAATATTT
>Ga0194056_10001682_pt1 | contig 12037 bp, 9 predicted proteins | sample SepL4413m_MetaG_FD_155458 | JGI IMG/M metagenome (GOLD analysis project Ga0194056, IMG submission 155458) | Anoxic zone freshwater microbial communities from boreal shield lake in IISD Experimental Lakes Area, Ontario, Canada - Sep2016-L442-13m | ecosystem: Environmental > Aquatic > Freshwater >...
GAGGCATTGAGCGGTTACAAAAAGCAGGATTACAACAAGTAGGCATGATCCACCGCGGATTTGCCTCTTATGGAAATACCGAATTCAGAAATGCTCCCATGTGGCACCTGCCCATTGAAATGAAAAGACGTTTCCCGGAAATGTTGCTGATCTGCGATCCCTCCCATATCTGCGGAAACAGAACCCTGTTGCAATCCGTGGCACAAAAAAGTATTGACCTAGATTTCGGCGGCCTGATGCTTGAAAGTCATATCGATCCTGATCATGCCTGGAGCGATGCCAAACAACAGGTTACGCCCGAGCGCCTGGCTGAAATGCTTGATGCACTGGTTTGGCGTTTCGAAAATACCGATCAAAAAGAATTTATTTCTGCCCTGGCAACTTTACGTGAACAGATCAACCAGGTGGATGATGAACTGCTCACCTTACTCGGACAACGGATGAAGATCGCCGATAAGATCGGCGATTATAAAAAAGATAATAATATCACCATCCTGCAAACCAATCGCTGGAATGATATACTGGATCGGGCTTTCAAGAAAGGAGAGCTACTGGGACTCAGCCGCGAATTCGTTACCCGCTATTTCGACGCAGTGCATCTAGAAAGTATCAACCATCAGAATAAGATCATGAATTCTTAAATAGTTACTATACCGGGAAACACAATTTTATGCATACATTTGAATACCAGTTTTCAGATAAAAAAGTACCGGTTCATTTTGATGCGGTATTTAATGAGATACATCAATTGACAGCAGGTGCCAAGCTGATCATCCTCACGGACGATCAGGTCTTTGGGCTGCATGCTGAAAAATTTTCGGGATACCCCGTGATCAGTTTTGTTGCCGGTGAAGCAAATAAGCAACAGGCAACCGTGAATAATATCATTGATGAACTGATCAAACACGAAGCCGACCGGAATACTTTTTTAATAGCCGTTGGGGGAGGTGTGGTAACCGATATTGGCGGATATGTGGCTGCAATTTATATGCGGGGCATTCGGCTGGCACTGGTTCCTACGTCAATACTGGCCATGGTGGATGCTACTATTGGCGGAAAGAACGGCATCGACGTAGGACTGCTGAAGAACCTCGTAGGTACCTTCCGTCAGCCCGACTTTATTCTCTATGACTATTCATTTTTATCAACCCTTCCATTCGATCAATGGGTGAATGGTTTTGCAGAGATCATCAAACACGCTTGTATCAGGGATGCTAAATTGTTCGCATTTCTTGAACAACATAATTTGCATGAATTTCAAAATGACCATCATTTAATAAGCGACCTGATCGAAAAAAATGTGAACATTAAATCAAACGTAGTTGCAGCTGATGTATATGAAAAAGGAGAACGCAAGATCCTCAACTTCGGACATACCATCGGACATGCCATTGAAAATACTTATCAATTATCTCACGGACAGGCCATCAGCATTGGCATGGTAGCTGCCTGCAATCTTTCAGAACAGATCGGCGAATTACATTTTGAGGAAGCCAGACGAGTGGTATCACTGTTGGCAAAATATCATCTTCCGGTAGATATAGAAACGGATCAAGAACAGGTATTCGAGATCCTGAAAATGGATAAAAAACGCAGTGCTGATACCATTGATTTTATTTTACTCAGTGAAATTGGCAGGGCTACCATTCAATCGGTACCACTGGATAACCTGCAAAAACATATAAAAGAGATCATGTAGTGAAGGCCATCATTCAACCATCTGCCATCCGTGGGACCATACAAGCCCCAGCCAGTAAAAGTGCTATGCAACGGGCATGCGCACTCGCTTTGCTGCATGTAGGCGATACCGTGATTAACAATCCGGGTATAAGCAATGATGATCTTGCCGCACTGCAAATCATTGAACATTTGGGTGCAAGGATCAGCAATCTGGAAAATGGCGACAAGCTGATCAGTTCTGCTGGTTTGCCGATAGCCGAAAACGGAACGATCCATTGCGGTGAATCCGGACTATCCATCCGAATGTTCACGCCCATCGCTGCATTATCTGATCAGGAGATCCTGATCACCGGTGAGGGCAGTCTGCTCAACCGCCCCATGGATTTTTTTGATACCATCCTTCCCCAGTTGGGGGTTTCGGTGCGGTCGAACCAAGGTAAACTACCCCTGCGCATTAAAGGTCCATTACAACCAACCGATATTGAGATCAACGGCGAACAAAGCTCGCAATACCTGACGGGTCTCTTACTCGCTTTTGCCCGTGCTGCTAAAAAGCAGGTAACCATCACCGTTACTAATTTAAAAAGTAAACCCTATATCGATCTTACCTTGCAAATGATGCAGGAGTTCGGTTATCAGGTAGTGCATAAGGATTACCAACAATTCATCATTACGCCGGTGGCCATTCAACCCAAAACCATTCAATGCCATGTGGAGGCCGATTGGAGTGGAGCCGCAAACCTGTTGGTAGCTGCCGCCATTGCCGGAAATGTTACGGTAACCGGCTTGAATGTATTCTCTGCCCAGGCCGATAAAACGATCCTGCAAGCCCTGATGCAATGCGGCGTGCAATTATCTGTTTCAGAAAATGAGATCAGTGTGCTGCGACCTGCAGCTTTCAAGGGCAAGGCCTTCCAAATAGACGCTACTGATTGTCCCGACCTTTTTCCTCCGCTGGTGGCACTGGCTGCTTATTGCAACGGTATCTCCCTGATCGAGGGAGTGGGGCGACTGGCACATAAAGAAAGTGATCGTGCCCACAGTCTGCAGGAAGGTTTCGGAAAAATGGGCGTTAAGATTGAGTTACAAGATGATCTGATGCTGGTACATGGGGGAGGCCCCGTAACTGGAGTAACGGTACATTCACATCATGATCATCGTATTGCCATGTCTTGCGCCATCGCTGCACTGCAGGCTTCCGGCGAAACCAGTATTGAAGCGGCAGAGGCCATTCAAAAATCCTATCCCGGTTTTTTTCATGATCTGGAATCACTGGGTGCTAAACTATCTTTATCTTTAAACAGTTGATGGGAAACCATGCTCCATATCTTTCAACAAATAAATCATTCATCGCATGAATAGCTTTGGTCGCCTTTTCCGGGTTCATATTTTTGGCGAATCGCATGGCGATTGTGTAGGACTTACCATTGATGGTTGTCCGGCAGGCCTCGATCTTAGCGCCGATGATTTTATCACCGACATTGAACGCAGAAAAGGCGGAGGAAAAGGAGCCACCCCACGGGTAGAATCGGATATTCCTCAATTCAAAACCGGATTGTTCAATGGAAAAACAACCGGAGCGCCCCTCACCATTCTTTTTGAAAATACCAACACCCGCTCGGCCGATTATGAAAAACAACGGGCCATCCCTCGCCCCGGCCATGCCGATTTTACTGCACACAAAAAAGCAGGTGGCTTTGAAGACTATAGAGGTAGCGGTCATTTCAGCGGAAGACTAACCGTTTGTTTGGTAGCCGCAGGCGTGATCGCAAAAAAAATAATGCAGGGCATAAAAATTGAATCCTCTATTCTTGAAATTGGTGGTGAATCTGATATTGAAAAAGGATTGCAAAAAGCAATCGCTGCAAAGGATAGCATCGGGGGCATCATCGATTGCAAAGTGAATGGATTGCCAGTGGGTTTGGGTGAACCATTCTTTGATTCAGCCGAATCACTCATCAGCCATGCCGTATTCGCCATTCCCGCGGTGAAAGCCATCGAATTTGGGGCAGGGTTTGCAGCGGCAAAAATGTTTGGCAGCGAACACAATGATGCCATCATCGACAGCGCCGGTAAAACAAAGACCAACCACGCAGGTGGTATTGTTGGCGGCATTACCAATGGCAATGAACTGGTTTTTAGAATTGCCGTAAAACCAACTTCTTCCACACCGGCCATACAATCTTCTCTGAATTGGGAAACCAATCAGGTTGAAAAATTTTCTGTGAAAGGCCGTCACGATCTCTGTATCGCACTGAGGGTGCCAGTAGTGCTGGAAGCAGTTGCAGCAATCGTGCTGGCCGATCTGCTTTTGCTGGAACAAAAGATACCAAGGGTTTTATAAACTGGTCATATCTTATTAAGACACTCTTATTTCCTTAGTTTTCCGTTGCATGCTTATTGATATTTGCCATCAATGGTTTCAGTTCAATTTAATACCTTCATCCTTCATTATTAAATCATTTTCCATGACTGCCAGAACACTGCTTGCTGTACTTGCTGTTTGCATCACAGGCTTTACATATGCCCAGGATAAAAAAGACGATAAAAAGAAATGGGATGTCAATAATCCTGATGGACCTTTTAAAGAAGTGAGTTTTACCGTTCAGGAAGGAACCTGGATGAGTCTGGATGTATCACCCGATGGAAAAGAGATCGTGTTTGATATGCTGGGCGATATTTATTCCATTCCCATTTCCGGTGGCCCTGCAAAGATCCTGCGGCAGAACCTTGCCATGGAAGTACAACCCAGGTTTAGTCCGGACGGGAATAAGATCCTCTTCACCTCAGATGCCGGTGGCGGCGATAATGAATGGGTGATGGACCGCGATGGGAGTCATGCCAAACAGATCACCAAAGAAAATTTCAGGTTGGTAAATAATGGGGTATGGACACCCGACGGACAATACATCATCACCCGTAAACATTTCACATCGGGCCGCTCACTGGGTGCCGGAGAATTATGGATGTATCATATCAGTGGTGGCGACGGATTACAACTTACTCCACGGAAAAATGATCAGCAAGACCTGAATGAACCTTCTGTTTCTCCCGATGGCCGTTATGTGTATTATAGCGAAGATGTTTATCCCGGAGGTTCTTTTCAATACAATAAGGATCCCAATAGCCAGATCTTTGTGATCAAAAGATACGATCGTGAAAAAGGGATCAGCGAAATGGTTACCGGTGGCCCCGGCGGCGCAGTTCGGCCACAGATATCACATGATGGAAACCTGCTTGCTTTTGTAAAACGTATCCATACAAAATCGGTACTCATGCTTCGCAATTTGAACACGGGTGAAGAATGGCCTGTGTACGATCAGTTATCCAAAGACCAACAGGAAGCCTGGACCACATTTGGTGCCTATACCGGATTTTCCTGGATGCCAGGCGATCAGCAGATCGTGATATGGAGCAAGGGCAAACTGGTACGGGTAGACGTAAATGGCGTAAATAAGGCTGTCGACATTCCATTCAGCTGTGAAGTAAAAAAACGGATCACTGATGCAGTGCGTTACAAACAGAACATCAATCCCGATGATATCAATGTGCATGTGATCCGCAATGCCATTACCTCACCCGACGGGAAATGGATGTTGTTCAATGCGGTGGGTTATCTCTGGAAAAAACAATTGCCTGATGGTAAACCCGAAAGGCTTACAAATGGTACCGATCCGGAATCAGAACCAGCATTCTCTCCCGATGGCAGAACCATTGTGTATGTTACCTGGAATGATACGGCCATGGGGTCTATTTGCAAACTGGCTTTCAATGCTGGCGCAAAACCACAGAAATTAAATACAAGCAAAGGAATTTACAGAACACCTGCTTTTTCTCCCGATGGGAAAATGATCGCTTATGAAAAAGACGGCGGCGACTTAGTATTGGGTGTAACCTTTAGCGTTAAGCCCGGAATTTATACCATGGATGCCAGCGGAGCCAATCCTGTTTTTGTTACCGAAAATGGTGATGCACCCAAGTTCAATGCCAAGGGCGACAGATTGTATTACCAGCTCAACAGGAGTTCATTCGGTAGTTGTAAGCTGAACGGAACGGATGAACGCGTTATTTTCAAATCAACTTATGGAAGCCAGTTCACAGTATCGCCCGATGATAACTGGGTAGCTTTTGTAGACCTGCATGAAGTATATGTTGCGGCTTTCCCGCATACCGGAAAAACCATTGAACTGGGCGCCAACGCCAGCGGGTTCCCGGTAAAAAAAGTTTCACGCGATGCGGGCATCAACCTGCATTGGAGTGCCGATAACAAACAGATCCATTATACCCTCGGTGATCAATATTATTCCATCAATCTAAATGAGCGCTTCGAGTTCATCGCCAATAATCCCGATTCTGCATTTAAGATGCCGGAAAAGGGGATCGATGCAGGCTTGGTTGTTAAAGCCGATAAACCACAGGGCACCCTTGCCTTTACCCATGCCAGGATCATTACCATGAATAACAACGAAGTGATCGAAGACGGAACCGTACTGGTAGAAGGTAATCTGATCAAGGCCGTAGGAAGATCATCCGATATCGCCATTCCTTCCGGAGCAAAGCAGATCGATTGCACCGGCAAGACCATCATGCCCGGATTCATTGATGCACATGCGCACGGGAATCATTTCCGGTCAGGAATAACCCCTCAAAAGCACTGGCCTTATTATGCCAACCTGGCTTATGGGGTTACCACCATGCACGACCCTTCGGCCAATACTGAAATGGTATTTGCACAAAGTGAACTGATCAAGGCCGGACTCATGGTTGGGCCGCGTGTATTCAGCACCGGTACTATCTTGTATGGCGCCGATGGTGATTTCAAAGCCGTGATCAATAATATCGATGATGCCAGAAGTGCCTTACGCAGAACAAAGGCCTATGGTGCTTTCAGCGTGAAGAGTTATAACCAGCCCCGCAGGGAACAGAACCAGATGGTGATACAGGCGGCAAGAGAATTGCAGATGGAAGTAGTGCCTGAAGGCGGATCATTTTATAACCATAACCTGGGCATGATCATGGACGGACATACCACCATTGAACATAATCTGCCCGTGGCTACTTTATATGATGATGTGATCCAGCTTTGGAAAAATTCTCAAACAGCCTACACACCAACGCTTATCGTTTGCTATGGTGCGCCCAGCGGAGAATATTACTGGTACCAGCATACCAATGTTTGGGAGAAGGAAAGATTGTTGCGCTTCACACCCCGTGCGGTGATCGATCCGCGCAGCCGTTTCCGTACCATGTTGCCCGAAGAGGAATATAAGAACGGACATATCCAGGTATCTCAAACTTTGAAAAAATTAGTAGAGGCCGGCGTAAAAGTGAATATGGGTGCACATGGGCAGATACAGGGCATTGGTGCACACTGGGAAATTTGGATGATGGCACAAGGAGGCATGAGCAATATGGATGCACTTAAGACAGCAACCATCAATCCGGCGATCAGTCTGGGCCTCGACGACTGGATCGGTTCCCTGCAAGCCGGTAAGCTCGCCGATTTACTGGTGATGTATAATAATCCGCTGGATAATATTTACAACACCGAATCTATTTTATACACCATGGTCAATGGCCGCTTGTACGATGCCGCAGAAATGAATGAGATCGGAAATTATAATAAGCCCCGTTCAAAATTCTATTGGGAAACATCCAAGAATTCAGAATCATTCCCATGGCATGATGCTACCCGTGGATTTACAGATGTAGAGGTGGATGATTGATCAAACGCTGAAATTATTCGGTAAACCTGCGGTGATAATTGATCTGTCCGATATGATAGGTTAAATGACCTAACAGGTGTAGTAACATATATTCTGTGCTCACAATTTCTCCATGTTTTTCTAACGGAAAATCATGATCAAGATCTGCCTGGGTAAGGTTTTTCAGTGTATTGAGCACAACCAGTTTGCAATTGTCAATATTGAGTAACAAATCCTGCCGCGGTATATTCTTCAAATTGAATTCATCTTCCCTGTGCCGTACATAACCGGAATGGCCAAGTGCGTCACCGATAAAATGATTCAGGTTGCCCAGCAAATGCAGACAAAGATTCCCAGATGAATTGCTGATCTGGTTGCGGATAACCCATAAATTATCTTCATCCCGGTATAAGCTGATCTCTTCGGCTAATTTATTGAGGTTGATCTCAAATATTTTGGATAAACTTTCATTGAGCATAGCGGCTTATTTTTTTTAATGTTTTGAAGTCAAGGTCGAGCAATTCATAATCACTGGCATTCGGTAAACTGAAATGCCACCATTCGGTATCCAGTGCCTTGAATCCATGTAATTCCATCAGCGATTTCAACAGCAGCCTGTTCTTTAGGGTGGCTTCCGGCAACCCCAAAAATCCCTGATGAGCGGTATCGCTAAAATTATCAAAACCTGTTCCCATGGGTAGTTCTATTCCGCTGTGCAGATCAATGATGGTAAGGTCTACGGCAATGCCACGGTTATGTCCGCTTCCTTTCTTCGGGTCGGCTACATAGCGATCGTCTTTGATCGGTTCCCACATGGCCTCGGTCACGGAATAGGGGCGATAAGCATCAAATATTTTTAAACCGAGTCCCGATCGATTCAATACCTGTTGTACCCCGGCCAAAGAATCAGCGGCTATTTTCCGCATATAACTGGTTCGGGTTGGAGGATATAATTTTTGATGCATAAAATTGTTTGTGCCGGCATATCGAAGATCAAGTACCAGACCAGGAATTCGGTTCCTCAGATCGGTCATATTCTTTTGAGGGCCATCCTTACAACTCAAAGCCAAATCGGCTTGCTGGCTGATCACCCTTAATCCATACTTATTCAAAGCAGATTGCTGACCCTGGCAATTGATTCCGGTGCATAAAAAAACAAGTCCGAAAACAAACAGTAATTGAAGTTGATGTATTATCTTGTTCATAGATTGTGCTTCTTAAGTCCTCAGCTGAATACCTGAATCAAGGTACAAATTTTGATCCTGATTATGCCACAACGTATGAAAATATACTTCCTGATAGGCTCCTGCTTATTTAGTGTTTTTCTTTTTTCATGCAATAATGCATCTCCAAAAAATGATCAGGCACTGATTGCTGATCCGGCAAAAATAAATGATGAGATAGCTGATGATATAAAAGCCTCACTGGATTTTGCAGAGCAGCATGAGGGAAAATTGGACGACAGTACCCGTTTAAGTTTTTCGAATGCCACGAAATTATTTTACAGCAACAATAATTTTTCACCGATCTGGAGTGGCAAAGGCAAATGGGAACCGATCAGCGACAGCCTTTATCAGTATGTTGAAAATGCAGTATTGGATGGGCTTTTCAGAGACGATTATCATTATCAACACCTGAAAAATTTAAGAACTAGATTAAACTCCGATTCTTTGCTGCGCATGGATCCGGCACAATGGACCAGGGCCGACCTCTTGCTAACTGATGGGTTTATGCATATTGTGCACGACCTGAAACAAGGACGCCTGCAACCCGATAGCATTACGCTGAGCAGCGATACGGCTCTGGCTGAAACATATTTTTCTGATCAGTTAACCGCCCTGATGGCCAAGCCATCGCTGAAAAATTTGTTTACTTCCCTGCAACCCAGGAACAAGGATTACTGGGAATTGAAAAATGGGATACCGGCCTTTCTCGACAGCATGGACAATAAGGTATATACCTATGTGAATTATCCATACAGGAAGAATGATCCGAAAGATTCTTTGATTTTTATCAAAACCCTTCAAAAAAGGCTGAATGAAAGCGGCTTGATGGACAACAATGGGCAACTTCCTGATACTGCCCAATTGAGATCAGCCATCAGTAAATACCAGAAATTGAAAGGGTTGACGGTAGATGGGAAACTGTCGAGCGTACTGATCAGAACACTCAATATCAGTGATGCTGAAAGGTATAAGCGGATAGCAATTACGCTTGACCGTTATAAACAGCTTCCGGATAAAATGCCCGAAAAATATATTTGGGTAAACCTTCCGGGGTTTTATCTGAAGGTGATCAACCATGATACGATTGCCTTGTTGTCGAAGATCATTTGTGGCAAACCCGATACCCGAACACCCTTACTCAATAGCCAGATAACCGATATGGTAACCTATCCTACCTGGACAGTGCCTACAAGCATCATTGCAAAATCATATTTACCTAAACTGAAAAATAATCCCAACTACTTAAACAAAATCGGACTGAAATTGCTGAATGGGAAAGGGGAGGCCGTTAATGCTGCTGAAGTGGACTGGGCTAAATATTCTAAAGGAATACCTTTTAAGGTGATGCAGGAAAGTGGTGATAACAATGCATTGGGTGTAATGAAATTCAATTTCAATAATCCCTATGCCGTTTATCTGCATGATACCAACGAGCGTTATCTGTTCAAAAATGCAACTCGTGCATTGAGCCATGGTTGTGTTCGGGTGCAGGAATGGCAGAAACTGGCCTTCTTTATTGCCCGAAATGATAGTACACTGCATAATGGGACGGAGGGGATGCATTATAATACCGACTCAATTGTAAACTGGATCGCTCATAAGGAACGGCATCGCATCGAAGTGAGGGCTTCGGTACCCCTCTTTATCCGTTATTTTTCCTGCGAGGGAAAAAATGGAAAGATCCAGTTTTATTCAGATATATATGGGGAAGACAAGGTTTTACGGGATAAGTATTTTGCAAAAAAATAGCTGTATCCCATGTCTGTTAAGGGTTTAAATGCTATTTATGATCAGTGGCAGGTAGGATTTGGGTATCATCAGTTTGCAAGGATACAGGCCCATTCCGGCTGTTTTTTTGCCCTTCTGACTAGCTAATCGGCCCGGCACGCCACTATAAAAGCATATATTGCAGCATTAACGGCATTTTAGCTGTCTTTGAGATAACCCATTTAGTTTGAATTATGTGGGTAAAATATTTTAAGTTTTGGAACTAAGCGAGTATTTTTGTTCCGATTTAGAAAACTAACTTTTATGAAGAAAATCTTATTATCATTCCTTGCTATTGGCTTGTTTCTAAGCTCATTTGGACAAAATGACTACAGAAAACGTCCTGCATTGGGTATCCACTTTTTTCTGGACGATTTTAAATCGGCCGCTGATATGAGAAATGGTGGTTTAGCTACTGTTTTGAAATCAAAAGAATGGCATAAAACCGGAAAGATGAATGCCGGATTGGCCTTCAGTTATATTGAAGGACTGAGTAATTATATGGACTTTGTGGGTACTTTATCCGCATCTTTTGTCAATTACCCGGTTCCCGGAAAAACGCTTGTTAATACCAATAGCCCTTTATTGGAAGGCGCAGCTACTGTAAATCTTAAACTGTTAACGGATAAATACTTTTTTGATCCGTTCATTACTGTTGGTGCCGGGGCCTCTAAATACAGAGGATACTTTGGTGCTTTTATCCCTGTAGGTGTGGGATTTCAGTTAAAGATCACGCCAAACACCTTCGTTTTACTGAATTCTCAGTATCGCGTACCCATTACTTCAAATGTGGCCTATCATTTTTATCATAGCATCGGCGTTGCTGGTGTTATTTGTAAAAAGAAAGAAATTGTTATAGTAACTCCACCACTACCGGTTAAAAATTATGACCGTGATTTTGATGGCATTCCTGATTCAACCGACAGATGCCCAGATACTCCAGGTTTAGCTTCACTAAAAGGCTGCCCCGACAGGGATGGTGATGGTATCGCTGATATCGATGATAAATGTCCTGATGTACCCGGATTGGCTCGCTATCAGGGTTGTCCAATCCCCGACAGGGATAAGGATGGCATCAACGACGAAGTGGATAAATGCCCAGATGTGTTTGGATATGCCCGCTACCAGGGTTGCCCAATTCCTGATACTGATAAAGATGGTGTAAATGATGAAGAAGATAAATGTATCAATGAACCCGGCCCCGCCTCTAATTTTGGTTGTCCGCTCATTTCTGAAACCATCATCAATAAAGTGAACCTGGCTGCCAAGAATGTATTCTTTGCCACCGGTAGTGCTAAATTGCTGGCTAAATCATTTGGTCCGCTTAAAACAGTTGCTCAGATCATGAAAGACAATCCTACATTCAAAATCAATGTAGAAGGTCATACCGACAGTGTTGGTAAACATGATATGAACATGACCTTATCAAATAACCGTGCAGCTTCTGTTGCTACCTACCTGAAAACAATCGGTGGGGTAGATGAAAGCCGTATCAGTTCTGAAGGTTATGGTCCAGACAGGCCGATCGCTCCAAACAAATTAGCCGCCGGTCGTGCTAAGAACAGGAGAGTGGAAATGCATCTCAGAAACTACTAGTACCAAAACTCAACTGATATTCAAAAGCCCTTTGCGAAAGCAAGGGGCTTTTTGTTGGGATGA
>Ga0194056_10001685_pt1 | contig 12026 bp, 8 predicted proteins | sample SepL4413m_MetaG_FD_155458 | JGI IMG/M metagenome (GOLD analysis project Ga0194056, IMG submission 155458) | Anoxic zone freshwater microbial communities from boreal shield lake in IISD Experimental Lakes Area, Ontario, Canada - Sep2016-L442-13m | ecosystem: Environmental > Aquatic > Freshwater >...
AAAAACCCGGTGCGTTGCCCGGATCAGGTACAGGCGGCGGCCATGGCCACGTTGATCCGGTCCCTGAAGGAGGCCGGTGATTCGGTGGGCGGCGTGGTTTCCTGTGTGTGCCGGAATGTGCCGGCAGGGTGGGGGGAACCGGTGTTTGGTAAGCTGTCGGGTCTCCTGGCTGGCGCCATGCTGACGATTCCCGCGACTCGCGGCTTCGAGTTCGGTCTGGGTTTTGCCGCGACCAGCCTGCGCGGTTCAGCGCATAATGACCCCTTTGTTAAGCGGGGAAAATCGCTGGGGACGCTCACCAATAACAGTGGCGGGATCCAGGGCGGTATCTCTAATGGCGAGTCGATTGTCTTCCGGGTTGCCTTCAAGCCACCAGCCACGATCGGGTGTGCCCAGGCCACAGTGGATTGGGCGGGCCATGCATGCGAGTTGAAAGCACGTGGCCGTCATGATCCCTGTGTGGTCCCGCGGGCTGTTCCAGTGGTTGAGGCGATGGCGGCGATGGTACTGGCAGATGCGGCATTGATGGCGGCGGCCGCCAAGTGAAGGCGCCGGGCACATACGAGCTTCTCGCGGTTGATCCCAAAAGCAAGGCGCGGCGCGGTCGGCTATGGACCCTGCATGGAGCCATCGAGACACCGGTGTTCATGCCGGTGGGGACCCAGGCGACGGTTAAGGCGATGACGCCGGTGGAGATGAAAGAGGCTGGCTCTGAAATTATCCTGGGCAATACCTATCACCTTAGTTTGAGGCCGGGTGTGGAAATCATCGAAAAATGCGGGGGATTGCACAAGTTTATGGGTTGGGATCGCCCTATTTTGACTGATAGTGGCGGGTTTCAGGTCTTCAGCCTCTCCAAACTCCGCAAAATCAAGCCTGACGGGGTCGAATTTGCGTCGCATATTGATGGGACAAAACTGTTTTTAGGACCCCGTGAGGCGATGGATATCCAGCGTCGGCTCGGGTCCGATATCATGATGGCTTTTGATGAATGTCCACCCTATCCGAGTACTTACGAATACGCTTGTCAGGCCGTAATGCGAACTCTATCATGGGCCGCTTTATGTGCCGAACTGCATCCGCGGAACGGCCAATTGGTCTTTGGAATTGTACAGGGCGGTGAGTATGCCGACCTTCGTGCGCGGTGTGCCCGCGAACTGGTCGCGATCGGTTTTGACGGCTATGCCGTCGGGGGCGTGAGCGTGGGTGAGCCGGAGCCGGTGTTGCTCGAGGCCGTGAAGAACGGCGTGGTGGAATTACCGGAGGAAAAGCCGCGTTATCTGATGGGCGTGGGGGTCTTGAAGCAACTCGTGGAATCGGTGGCGATGGGCGTGGATATGTTTGATTGTGTGATGCCCACGCGGTATGCGCGGCATGGCACGGCGATGACCCGGGCGGGGCGGTATCCGGTTAGGAACGGGCTGTACAAGGAGGATACCCGTCCTGTTGAGGAAGGCTGCGAGTGTTATTGCTGCCAGAACTTTACGCGGGCTTATATACGGCATTTGATGAATGTGAAGGAAATCCTCGGGGTGCGGCTGTTATCGATCCATAACCTGCACCGGACGTTGGAATTTATGCGCGAAATGCGCGCGGCGTTGGATCAAGGGGTTTTTGAAGAGTTTAGACGGGAATTTCACGCAACTAATAAGGAGAATTAAATGAGCATGATGACGACAATGTTGTTTTTGGGTATGGGTACTCCTCCGGCCGGTGGGCAGGGGCAGGGTGGCAGTGGCATGTTGATGATGGGCTACATGGTCATCATTTTTGCTCTTTTCTATTTCATGATGATCCGGCCCCAGCAGAAGCGTGAAAAAGAGCGGCGGGCGATGGTGGATAGCATCAAGGTCGGAGATCGCGTCATGTTCTGCGGGGGAATGATCGGGGTTGTGGCGGCAGTCAAGGAACAGATGCTGACCATTAAAGTGTCCGAAACCACCAAGGTGGAAATTGTCCGGAGTGCCGTGATCCGGGTGCTTGGCAAGGATGAGATTCCCGCCAGCGTGGAAAATACTAAGTAACAAGGGCTGAGGGTAGCGAGGAGCAGTTAGATATGGATAAGAAGACAATCTTTAAGTGGATGTTGCTGGTTGTGCTGGTGGGGATGTCGGTTGCGACGGTTTTCCCTATCAAGGATAAGGTCCGGTTCGGATTGGATATCAAGGGTGGTACCAGCTTCACGGTGCAGATCGACGAAACCGCCATGGCGGATCAGATCCGTGAGGAAATCAAGACCAAGATGGGTGCCGAAGACTACGGCAAGCTGTCTGAAGAGCAGATCTCTATCCGTGTGAAAGATCGGATGATCACCTCGCTGAAGGAAGCCCAGGCGCGTGCTATTGAAGTGATCCGGAACCGTGTCGATGGTTTGGGAATTGCCGAACCCATTATCTTCCCTGAAAAGGATAACCGCATCGTGGTTCAGCTCCCCGGTGTGGATGAGAAGAAGCGCGATGAGGCGGCTCGCATGCTCAAGGAAGCCGCCTTTCTGGAATTCCGTATGGTTCACGAAAAGAACCACGAGCTGATCAACAAATTATTTGAAAAGGGCGTTGCGCCGGAGGGGTACAAAATCATGTCCCTCTCGGATGGCGGGGCGGCCAGGGATTATCTGGTTCGTGACCGGCAGGCGGTTCCGGACGAAAAGATGGACTCGGCGTTTCGTTCAAAGGTGGCGCTCTTCAATGCCCCCCGGCGTTGCGAGTTACTTTTCGAAAAACAGAAGGTGGGCGGGCGTGAAGCGTTCAGTCCTTATTATGTTGAAAAGACCGCTCAATTGACGGGCGATACCTTGAAGCGCGCTTCTGTGGATACACAGGGCGTGGGCCAATCCGTTGTCAGTCTTGAGTTCAATCCTGAAGGATCCCGTAAATTCGCGCGTGTAACCGGCGAGTATGCGCCCGGTGGCGCGAAGAATCCAGGGCCGGTGGGGCGCCAGATGGCCATTGTGTTGGATGGCTCGCTCTATTCCGCGCCGGTGATTAAAGAGGCTATTCATGGCGGGCGTGCGGTCATCAGCGGTAGCTTCACCTTCAGCGAGGCACTCTTCCTGACCCACATCCTCAAAGCCGGCTCGCTGCCCGCTCCCGTTGAGATTGTGGAACGCCGGGTGGTTGATCCTACGCTGGGTAAGGACTCGGTCACCAGCGGTATGAATGCCGGCTTGTATGGCTGTGTCGTGATTATCATTCTGATGGCGCTTTACTACCTGGTCAATGGCTTGCTGGCCGATTTGGCGCTGATCTTGAATGTAGTGCTGTTGCCACTGGGCATGATTGTGGCGGCTGGAATTTTAGGGATGTTCTCCAGTGATGCCAGGGCTGGAAGCGCTATAGCCCTCCCTGTGTTGACGTTGCCGGGTATTGCGGGTATCGCCCTGAGTATCGGTATGGCCGTGGATACGAACGTGCTGATTTTCGAGCGTATCCGTGAGGAAATCAAGGGTGGTAAAAGCCTCAAGGCGTCCATCGATGCCGGCTTTGCACGCGCCTTTGCAGCGGTGTTTGACTCCCATGTGGCCACCATTCTGACGGCCGTGATCATGTTCATATTCGGATCCGGTCCGGTTCGCGGCTATTCCATCACCCTGATCGCCGGTTTGCTGATCAATCTCTACACCGCTGTGACGGTCACCCATATGTGCCATATGCTGATCGCCGAGCGGACGAACAAGGTGTCCCTCATGAAAATGTTTTCCATTATTCCTGAGACGAACTTTGATTTCATCGGGAAATGGAAATGGATGTTGGGCGGTACCTTCGCCGTGGTGGTGGTCTCCTGGGCATTGATGATCGGGCATGGGATGAAAGACAAGTCGAGCGTGTTCGGTGTGGACTTTACCGGGGGAACTCAGTTGACGATGAGTTTTGAGGCCAAACCGGAAATTGACAGTGTTCGCAATGTTTTGACTGGTGGCGGGATCAAAGATCCATCCATTCAGTTCCAGAAAAGCATGGCAGCCGGGACACGTGAAATTCTCCTGGTCAAGGTTGCCACTTTGGAGGAAGGAAAACAGGTTGAGAGTCTGTTGGCCACTAAGATTCCTCAAGCTGGCTTTAAGTTGATGCAGCAGGATGATGTCGGGCCCCAAATCGGGCAGGAATTGAAGGTGCGGGCCGCCTGGGCGATGATCCTGGGTACACTGGCTATGGTCATCTATATTGCCTTCCGTTTCGAATTCGGCTTCGGGCTTGGGGCCGTGGTGGCGACCATTCATGATGCCATGATCACGATCGGTATCTGTCATCTGTTCGGATTTCCGATCACGATGACGCTGATCGCCGGGGTATTGACCATTATCGGTTACTCCAGCAACGATACGGTGATTATCTTTGACAGGATCCGTGAAAATCTGCGCCTGTATCGAGGGGGCCAGACCTTCAAAGAATTGTGTAATCATAGTATCAATCAGACCCTGTCACGGACGCTGCTGACCAGTTCCTTCACCCTGGTGTCGGTGCTGTTCCTGCTCATCATGGGCGGTGGTGCGTTGAAGGACTTTTCGGTTGCCATGCTGGTTGGTATGATCACAGGGACCTACTCAAGTATCTACATCGCCACTCCGGTCACCCTCGCCTGGTATCGCTGGAAAGCTCCCGATCTCGGTCAGAAATAAGCTCCGTGAAAAATTGGAGACTTCGCAAGATTGAAGACGGGCCAGTTCTTGAACTGGCCCGTCGTTCTTTGTTACCCGCCCCCCTGGCCCGGGCCCTGATCCTCCGTGGTGTGCCTGCCAACGGCGATGTTGAGCGCTACCTGAATCCCCGGCTCAGTGATGTTCTTGATCCTTTCACCCTGCCTGCCATGGAAGCGGCGACGGCAAGAATCTGGAAGGCGATCAAGGCTGGCGAGATGATTGTGGTTTATGGCGATTATGATGTGGATGGCGTAACCAGCGCCGCCCTGATGAGCCATGTGCTGACCCGCTTGGGAGGGCATGTGCACCGGTTTTTGCCAAGTCGCACGGAGGAGGGGTATGGGCTTAACGCGGAGACCGTGGCGCGTTGTATCAGCGCCTACAAACCCGGCCTTATCGTTACGACAGATTGTGGCTCGGGCTCACACGAAGCCGCCCTGGCTGCATCGAGTGCCGGTGTGGACATTGTGGTGACGGATCACCATGAAGTAGGCGTGGCCGGACCGGCGCCGGTGGTGGCCCTGGTCAATCCCAAGCTGGGCGCCGATCCTCAGGCGCGTTGCCTTTCCGGGGTGGGAGTTGCATTCAAGGTGTGTCATGCCCTGTTGAAAAAGGGGCGGGATCAGAAACAGAAGACGGCCTTATCTCTGGATTTGCGCGAATTTTTGGACCTCGTAGCGCTGGGCACCATTTCCGATATGGTGCCGATGCTTCATGAAAACCGGATTCTGGTGCGCCATGGTCTTGCTCAACTCAACCGGCGGGAACGGCTGGGGCTGCGTGTCCTTTCCGAGGTCGCGGGTGCGACAGGGGAACTGGGAACCTATCACGTCGGCTTTGTGCTCGGGCCCCGCATGAATGCGGCAGGGCGGATGGGCAAAGCGGATGATGCCTTGGAACTGTTGCTGACGGAAGATCCTGCAAAGGCCCGGGAACTCGCGGTTTTTTTGGATTCTGCCAATCAGGAACGCAAACAGGTCGAGAATGAAATCATGGAGGAGGCTGTTCGCCGGATCGATGCCTTTTATGATCCGGGCGCGCATTTCGGCATTGTGGTCGGTGAGGTCGGCTGGCATGTCGGTGTGGTGGGCATTGTGGCCTCACGTCTGGCCAGTAAGTATGGTCGGCCTGCGATCGTGGTGGGTTTCGATGAGAATGGCATGGGACGTGGGTCCTGCCGGAGCATTGAGGGCTTCGACCTGCTCGGTGGCCTCAATGTGTGCTCTGAGTATTTGAGCCGGCACGGCGGCCATGAAATGGCGGCAGGGCTCGAAGTTCAGCAAGGTGTATTTGAGCAGTTTCAAAAGGCTTTCTTTGCGGTTTGTGAGAAGGGCCTCAAAGGGCGTGACCTCCGGCGGACTCTTGAAATTGATAGTTGGGTTTCCATGGCTGAGATCCTTGGTCCCGGCTTTCTGGATGTGACCACCCGCATGGGCCCTTATGGTGAAAGTAATGCTGAGCCGGTATGGGGCTTGAAAAGTGTTCAGCTAGTCGGGGCTCCACGGGTTCTAAAGGAAGCTCACCTTAAAATGCGAGTAGGGGTGGGTGTCGATGTGTGTGATGCGATTGGGTTCAAGATGGCGGACCGGTTGAAAGATCTGCCGGAGGGACCGGTCGATCTGGCCTTTAATTTGCGCGCCAATACCTATATGAACCGGACCACTTTGCAATTGAACCTTATTGATTTCAGGAACGGCACATGAAAATTCCATACTACCAGATAGATGCATTCACAGAAGAGCGGTTCAAGGGGAATCCGGCAGGTGTTTGTTTTTTGCCACGAGTCTGGCTGCCTGATGAAGTCATGCAGAAGATCGCCGCCGAAAACGGGGTGTCTGAAACGGCCTTTGTTATTCGCGAGGGTGAGGGGTATGGGTTGCGCTGGTTTTCCCCGACGATGGAAGTGGATTTGTGCGGCCATGCGACGGTGGCCACGGCGCAAGCAATTTTCTTTGAGACCGGACTGGATGCGGAGAGCATCTCGTTCAAGACCCGTAGTGGTGTGATCAGTGTCGCGCGGGTGGATGACATGATGGTGCTGGATTTTCCGGCGCGCCCACCGCAGCGTTGTGAGGCCCCGGAAGGGGTCGAGTTTGCCATGGGTACCATGCCGCAGGAAATCTGGCGGGCACGGGATTATATGGTGGTTTTCGAGACTGAGGCTGACGTGAAGGCGCTTCAACCTGATTTTGAAAAACTACGCGACTGGGATTGCCTGGGCGTCATAGCCACGGCTCCAGGCGATTCTGTGGATTTTGTCTCCCGTTTTTTTGCGCCCCGCGCTGGCATCAATGAAGATCCTGTGACCGGGTCAGCCCACTCAACACTGATTCCCTACTGGTCCCGACGGCTCAAAAAAAAGGAGCTGCATGCCCTCCAGATTTCAGCCCGCGGCGGTGAACTTTTCTGCCAGGACCATGGCGACCGGGTGAAGATCGGCGGCTACGCCGTCACCTATCTCAGGGGCGAGTTGGACATCATTCTGTAACATATTTGACTTTTACACCCTTAAGGCGGCCGATTTCCGGCAATTTACCGACGATCGGACGGGCGTAATCAAAGAACGCCTGCGTGACATCATTTCCCTGCTTGTTGATGAAGTTGTCCGGCACATGGCGGGTTTCTTTCGAAACGCTGGCCAGGGGCACACGCTCAAAATACACGGCGTATTTTTTGCCGGGCTTACGGCGGATGGCGATGGAACCACTGGGTTCCTTGCCATTGACGGCTTCCTTGACCGCCAGCATGCCAACGAGGCGGGCTTCCTTGGCATCCACTTCCGACACGACGCCGGGGAAGGAGCGTTGCAGGTAGCCGTACGTATCGGCACGCACGCGGGTAATGGAGGTGCGTTTCTTGAGTTCCGTGGCCAACAGGTCGCCCAGCGCTCCCGTGCCGCTGAGTTGAACATTACCGTGGGAATCGATTTCCTTGGAGAACTTGGCCGCGATGAGGGTGCCGTCCACATCGGCAATGCCTTCGGAGACCGCAATCACACATCGTCCGAGCTTCTTGTAAACGGCTTCCACCTCTTTTGTGAATTTCTCAATGACGAAAGGCCGCTCGGGCAGATAAACCAGGTGCGGACCATCATCCGGATAGACGCGGGCGAGAGCGGCGGCGGCGGTGAGGAAGCCGGCGTTACGGCCCATGATGATGTTGATTTTGACGCCAGGCAGAGCGCGGCAATCCAGATTATCGCCCATCATGGCCGTCGCCACAAACTTGGCCGCACTCCCGAAGCCGGGGGTATGATCGTTCTCGCGCAGATCGTTGTCGATTGTCTTGGGGATATGATAACAACGCAGATCATAGCCGACTTTCTTGGCCTGCTCATTGATGATGTGGGTGGCCTCGGCGGAGTCGTTCCCCCCAACATAGAAGTAGTACCTGATATTGTACTTCTTTAAGATGCTGAAAACCTTGGCGCATTCTTCGTCGGTTGGCTTTTTCCGGGCTGAGCCAAGGGCGGAAGCGGGGGTATTGGCCACCCGCTCCAGTGTGGTGAGACTTTCCTTGCGTAGGTCAATGAAGTCCTCCGCCAGGATACCTTTCATGCCATGCAGGGCGCCATAGATGCCGCCAATGTCTTTCATCAGCTTGGCTTGAATAATGGCCCCCACAAGGCTCTGATTGATTACTACGGTCGGGCCACCACTCTGCCCAATTAACATATTTCCCTTAGTCATGTTGATGTCTCCTGTTAGTGTTTGACCTCGACCGTGGTGCCTTGGGGCTGACCGATAGCGGTGAGCAAATCTTTGAACCAGGTGACATCGATGCTGAAAGGTTTGCCACCTTTGATGCGAGGGAACTCACAGGCGCGTAACTCATTGTTCTTGTCCTCGTCTTCACCCACCACGCCGCCGATGCCGGCCAATGCGCACTCGACGCCCTTTTTGGCACAGGCTTGAATCAGTGCTTTGTCCTTGGCGTTTGGTGCGGCGGCACGGCTGTAATAGCCGCTCTTCTGCACCATCGTTTTCTCGGCACCGAGCATTTCGCCGAACTGTTTGGCAAACCAATTGCCGACATTCACTTTGTCGAGACGGGCGTGACCAAAGGCATCACGGGGCACTTCTTCGCCCTTGGCTTCCAACTCGGCGATGATGCTATCGAGACAGGCTCCCTCGGAGACGAAGATATTAACGCAGTCATGCTTATCCATCACCTTGCGCAGTCGCGCCGCTTCGGCTTTGACATCGAATGCCATCTCAGGGACATACACCGCGTGGACTTCCTCGCGGTCGCGTGTCAGGCCGAACTCGGGAAGGTAATGGAAACTGTCCATCAGCTTGCGATAGGCCTCGGCGGTGGCGGCGGTGAGCCAGCCGCAGTTACGGCCCATGACTTCATGGACGATCAACATGCGCGGGTTGGCGGTGTTTTCTTTAACAACGTTGGCAAAGAAACGCGCACCTTCGTCAGCGGCGGTCCAGGCACCCAGGCTCTGGCGGATAGGATACACGTCGTTGTCGATGGTTTTTGGCAGACCAACCACGGTCAGACCGTAATTGTTTTTAGCCAGGAAGGCGGCCAGGTCTGCGGCTGCCGTGTTGGTGTCGTCGCCACCAATTGTATGCAGAACATCCACGCCGTCCTTGACGAGTTGGTCTGCGGCAACCTGCTGAGGGTCCTGGCCTTCCTTGACCAGCCCGCGCTTAATGCAATCCTTGACGTTGGTTAATTTTACGCGGCTGTTGCCAATCGGGCTGCCGCCGTGTTCGGTCAGGAATAGTGCGTTTTTGCGGACTGCAGGGGTGACCTTGATGCTCTGCCCTTTCAGCAGGCCCATGTAGCCGTTCACATAGCCGATAATCTCAATCTCGGGAGCCACGCGGGTGTATTCGTCGATTAAATAGCCAATTGCTGAACTGAGACAGGGTGCCAAGCCACCAGCTGTTAAAATGCCGACTTTCTTCACTTGTTTGCTCATAAATGATCCTTATGTGTAAAAGTTTTGTTTGGGAGCGAGGGTTATAGAAAAAAGTGGAATCTTTTACAAGAGCGGATACCGAAACCGCCATAACTTCAAACGGCCGCCGAGGCCCTTCGACGTTGCTCAGGGCAGGCCGTCGGCCCTCCAGGTGAAAACACCTTTCATCTTCCTTCTTCTGAAGGACCAGCGGCCTCGCTGGCCGTCTTAGAAACAATGCTTCTGGCGTATGTGAATCAGCCTCCACAATCCTTCATGTTTTAACCATATGGAGCGGGTGGTTCTGCCACTTTTAAGGGCTACTAGGGACATGCAATTAGTTAAATAATAACTATACAAGCATGTTAAAATAAGTATAAGTACGCGTAGATTCTGGATGAAGGAGCGTCGGGGGGATTTATGTGTAGTGCGAGGATTGCAGAGGAGCATGCGATGTATTATCGCGTGTGGTTGATTGAAGGATGGTGTTCGATGGGTATAAAGCCGTAAAAGAGTAAGCCTGCATGCACCGCGAACCCGAAAAAAATCTTGCCGCTCGCGCCGTGGAACTTGGCCGTAGCGGAAATGGTGCCGCATTGCCGGAACTGGTAGAACTCATTCAGACGCCGTCCTCCGAAGTTCGCCGTCTTGCCGCCTCGGCTATCGGCAAACTCGCCGGACTGACTGATGCCGCTGTTGCTGTGGGGACGCTGCGGCCGGTTTTGCGTGATCCGCATCCGCAAGTCCGGCAGTATGTCGTGAAGGCGCTCAAGGCCTACGGCGCGACCGCAGAGCCCGCCCTTCAAGATTTACGTGATCTGGCTGCAAACCCGGCGGAAAAGGAATACAACCGTCGTGACGCCGCTTTGGCGATAGACGTTATCGTTGAGGCTATGCGCATCGCCGCAGCCACCGTGATGCATTATTGCCAGCGGTGCGCTGTGCAAGTGACGGCGGATGAATATGCCCGTGCCCAGAAGGCTTTCCAGCGAGTGTTCTGTGATAAATGCTTTGATGAAGTCTACCTGGATCGCCGCAACTTCGACACCAAGGTGGAATTGAACAAGACGATTCGCACGAAAGATGGAACGCTCGTTCAGTCTGATGGCGAGCGGATCATCGCGGACTGGTTGACGCAACAAGGCTTCGCCTTCCGCTATGATGAACGCTTCCGCATCCTTGAGGGCTACGCTATTCGCCCGGATTTTTATCTGCCGGAATTCGATGTTTACATCGAGTATTGGGGAATGGACACAGCCGACTATAAGATCGGCATGCTCAAGAAACAGCAACTCTATCAGCAGGCGTCCAAGCGACTGGTCTCTCTGCATTTCAGCGAGAAGCTGCATTTGCGGACGCTTTTGGAGGAAAAGTTGGCTTGCTTCCAGCGTCTGCCGGGCGTTGGCGAAGCTTTGCGAAGTCAGACCGGCAAGGTGAATCCGGACGACTAACGCCGCTGGCGCTTGGCTGACGCCGTCCGAGAGGAACATAAACCATGCAAAACGAAACAAGGGTCGCTGGTGACAGGGTCGCTGGTGACAGGCAATATATAGTCGTATTTAATGAAACCCGTAAACATTGGCTGCCGGTATTGCAGTCTATCGCGCCTGGGACGACATCATGAATAAGCAATATATGGTTGCTTATTCATTGAATCCGTCGAAATCTTAAATGGTGGGATTTGACGGCTATGAGTTTAGTGGAAGGGCTTCGTTAAGCCATTCGTCAATGTCCGACAAGGCTGACCATCTGGGCATCCTTTTCGGCAGGAACCTTGCCGCCGCAATCCTTCATGATGTGGATCTCTGCAGCCCTGGCGGCTTGGTCGCCCCACATTTTACGCAGAAGGAGGCCATAGGTGTTTAACCATATCTCTGAGGCGGTGGATCCGGTTCTGTTGGTGTTGCGATTTGAGAAGGTGGCGTGGGCTCGGACACCGGGGGTGTCGGCTGCACGGTGGCTTCCGCATCTGGCACGACTATGGCCGGTTCCGGTGTCGGGGTCACAGGCGGTAGAGGGGCAACCACGGGCACAGAGGCCGGCGGCGTGGGTTCCGGTTCCTGATGAGGCGGAACTTGCGCTTCCGGCGTTGCGACGACGGGGGGCGGCTCAGGTACAGGGATCGTCGACTCTACGGTGATTTCCGGCTTTGGTGTTATCACGGGTGTTGGTGGCGGGTTTGTAGGCGGCGGTTCAACCGTGGGTACAAAGACCGGTGGTTCGGGTTCTGGTGCTTGAGGAGGCGGGACTTGTTCTTTCGGTGTTATGGCTGTGTGGCAACCCGCGGCTGGGCCCTTGTATGGGACCAATGTTTTTCTTCCGACACCGGATGGGGTTTCCGCTGGTTTCTATAGACTGGGGACCGATTAATTATTCTGGGGTATCCATTTGACTGGCGTAACCACAACAGGTAGTGTTCACGTCTATGGACGACTATCCCCGCACTCTCTCCGATCTCGAGCGCCGTTTTGC
>Ga0194056_10001686_pt1 | contig 12023 bp, 11 predicted proteins | sample SepL4413m_MetaG_FD_155458 | JGI IMG/M metagenome (GOLD analysis project Ga0194056, IMG submission 155458) | Anoxic zone freshwater microbial communities from boreal shield lake in IISD Experimental Lakes Area, Ontario, Canada - Sep2016-L442-13m | ecosystem: Environmental > Aquatic > Freshwater...
CGTTGCTACTTAAGGGGTGGGGCGGGCGGGGCTCGAACCCGCGACGACCAGATTATGAGTTCCGCACGTGCCTCGATCCGCAGCTACCGCCACGACCGCAGAGTCATTCTGGAGTGTCTTCAAGCACGAGTTCTACTACCGACACGTTTTCCTTCTACTTGGCAGAGATCGCAACGTACTGACGCAGCTCAGTAGGGTTCTCCGCCTGGTCCACTAAGAATGCGGCCACGTCGGCCCTGCTTATTTTACCGATCTTCATGCCGGGAAACAGGGAGTTCTCGGTCCGATAGTTCTCCGTGAGCTTCCCGTCGAGCAACCTGCCCGGCCGAACGACGATCCAATTCATGCTCGAACTGGCGACGATTTCTTCCATCCGCGTCTTGTCGGCGTAGGAATTTCGCAATACGTAGTTGAGCAGCAGCTTCGCGACGGGCGTCGCGAAATCGTGGCTCGCCCCGGCGCCGAAGCCACTGACAAACAAGAACGGAACATGTGACGGTCCGGCCTCGTTCAGCTTCGCTAAGAGTTTGGCGCAGTCCGAAAACAGGGTGGTCACCTCTCGATTGCTCGCAAGGCCCAAGGTAACAATGACAGCATCTGCACCGGCAATAGCACGGGCGAGGTCAGCCTCTTCGGTGGCACTCCCCAGCACCTCAGTAACGGTCCGGTCGTCAGCGACTTTGACGTGCGAACGTGAAAGAGTCGTGACATCGTGGTTCCGGCTCAGTGCACACTTCACGGTCTCGAGCCCAAGCCCCGCGGACGCGCCAATCACAGCAACTCTCATCATTTTCCTGACTTTTTACGCGGGGCGAAGGATCACTTTCCGCAACAGCCTGCAAGAAGTATCCCGCTCAGAATTTACGTTATCAGACACTCAAATTGACCGGGGCAGTCCCACACATTGAAACGCCGCGCCACCTCCACGACCGACTCACCATCGTGGACCACGAACGACACCGCTTGATACCTGTGCTCCATGACACTCAGCTCCACCAACATCACAAGAGTGTCACGCATCAGACGGAACTACACACGCAAGGGGTGGGGCGGGCGGGGCTCGAACCCGCGACGACCAGATTATGAGTCCGGGGCTCTAACCAACTGAGCTACCGCCCCCTAGAGTGCGCGACGAATCAATCGTCGACCCACGGTCCCACGCCACCTATTCGCAGTGGGCGGATATGAATGATGTGCCCTGGCGGCGCGTCGGGGAATGGCGGAAACACCGCGTCGGGCCCCACATAGACATGCGCCAGCTGTTGCAGCAGTTCGGGTGCTCCACCTAGAGTCAGAGTTGCTTCTCCGTGCACGATCAGGGTGAAATGCATGCCGACTTCATTGCGCTCTTCGGCATCGAAACTCAGTACCACTCGAGGATCACTCTCGATGTTGCGAACCTTTGCCCCGGTTCCGAGGTGTGCCACGACGATGTCGTCGCCGTCGAGGCCGGCCCACACCACTGAAACTTGCGGACTGCCATCTGCATTCGTGGTGCCGAGGTGTGCAAGGCGCCCGGATTCGATCAGAGCGCGCGCTGAGTCAGGAAGAGTCACAACGCAAGTGTGGCAGAGCACCCGTGGCGCGTCATCGGCATGGGGCCACCAGTGGATTACCTCCCGTGAGCGCACCACAGCAGGAGATTGCCTGTCGATTCAGCCATGATTGGTCGGTGCCTCGGTTCCTGCGCTTCGCTCTCGCGTGGGTGATCGTGATTGGTGCGATTCTGCTGATTCTCGGCGCAGTCGTGTGGGTGATGGCGAAGTTCGTTCCTCAGGCAGTGCCACAACCGACCCCGACTGCGCTGCCGACGGCCATGCCGCCGAATCAGCCCACGCCCCCAGCAGGCGCGTTCACGGCAACAGTGATGTGGATCAGCGATGGCGACACCATCGGCGCCAAGACCGGCAGCCGCACCGAAATCCAGGTGCGCCTGATTGGTATTGACACTCCCGAAACCAAAAAACCCAACACGCCGGTGCAGTGCTACGGACCGGAAGCAACTGCGAAGCTCACCACGCTGATTCCCAAGGGAACTCGCATCACGGCTGCTTACCAGAGTTTCACAATCGACAAATACAAGCGCGAACTCTGGGACATCTGGATGCCCGACGGCCGATTCGTGCAGGGTCTGATGGTGACCGGAGGCTTCGCCCGTACCCAGACATTCGGCGGAACGAACCGCGATGCCACTTACCTCAAAGCGCTCGAGGCCAAGGCACAAGCGGGCAAGGTCGGCATGTGGGGAGCCTGCCCGAACTAGCCGTTCAGGCCACCGGAATCCACACGCAGCGAAAGTCAGTCACCGTGATGTCACTCTTGGACAGAGTGATCGGTTTGGTGGTGACGTCCTTGGCCTTCTGTGCCCACTCGGCGTCAAGTGCAAGCAATTCATCGTTGAGTTGCTGTTCAATCAGAGTGACGGCATCAGTGGCAGCGCTCGTCTTCGCCACGGCAGCATCAGCCTTGGCGCGCATCGCCTTTTCGCGCTTGGCTTCGGCAGACATCTGCGCGCGAGTCTTGCGGGCACCGAGCAAACCACCCAAGACGCTGCCGACTGCGGCACCGAGTCCGTAGTTTGACGTCAACTCCTGTTGAAGTTGATTCGCAGTGATTTGCGAATCAGATGCCTTGCCACGAGCAGTGGCGAGTTTGGTTTCGTACTTCGAACGCAGCGCAGCCATGGCCTTATCGGCGCCTTGATCAGCTGCAGCGTCACACCTCACCGCAAACTCTTCCGGCGTCTCCCCCACACGCGAGTACAGCTTGAGCGTCGGGTTCACCAGAATCTCGGTCGTCTTAGTTCGGGTGAGTTCGTCAATGATGGCTCGTTGCAATGCAGTCCAGTACGTCTTGTTCTTAGCCTCGGCGGGAACAAACCCGAACGCGGCACCCACGGGAGCGCCCGAAATGAAGTCTCGGTCGTCGTAGTCGACGTTGATCAGCGATCCGCTCGTCGGAATCTCGGGTAGCGGAAGCATGACCGCTTCGTACTCCTCGTTATGCAAGGTGTTACTAGGCCGATCGTCGTAGCGCAGATTCACGCGCGCCACCGCCGCCGCACGCAGATGCGACCCGCCCGACACTGCCCCGACCTCTGCGAGCCACGGTGTCGCCGGATCAACGAAAGAGATCGGAATCCCCTGCGCGATCGAGGGCATCACCGGGGACTCGTCATCGCCCATCGTGACCGGAGCGGCAGGAGAGAGAGGAGCTTCGGCCGCTTCAGCGGCGGGAGCGGAGGGAACGTCAGCGGCCGCAGTGACCGGAGCTTCGGCCGCTTCAGGGGCGGGAGCGGAGGGAACGTCAGCGGCCGCAGTGACCGGAGCTTCAGGGGCGGGAGCGGAGGGAACGTCAGCGGCCGCAGTGACCGGAGCTTCCGCCGCTTCAACGGCGGGAGCCGCGGGAGCGGCGGGAGCCGCGGGAGCCGCGGGAGGCGCGGGAGCCGCGGGAGGCGCGGGAGCCGCGGGAGCACGCTCAATCTGCCCGATCTGTTCGCGCGTGAGCGGTCCACGCAAGTAACTCATCGCCCAGCGGCTCGTCATGACCTCGGGCGCATTCTTACTGGCTCGACGCATCACAAACTGGCGCTTGCCGAGGTTGCCAAGCGTCTCGCTCACGGCGCCGACATCGACTCCCCCCGTCGCACTGGATAATCCGTCGAGAAGGCGCTTCTTGTCCTGTTCGGTTTGAAGGCGACCCACTATCCAGGTACCCGTATTCGACAAAGCCTTGTAGTCGAGGTCGACAGGGTTCTGCGTGCTGAGCACCACACCGAGACCGAAGGCACGCGCTTGCTTGAGCAAGAGCATGATCGGCTTCTTGGTGGGCGGGTTCGCGGTCGGCGGCAAGTAGCCAGCCACCTCGTCCATGTAGAGCAGAGCGCGCAGATCCGACGTTCCGCTCTGACGACGCATCCAGGTGACCAACTTCGAGAGCACCAGTGAGGTCACCGATTGCCGCTGCTCATCTGACAAGTGGGCTGTGGTGATGACGGCGCAACGTGGGCGACCGTCGGCGGTGAACAGCAGAGACTGGATATCGATGGGCTCACCCTGCAGCCACGTTGCGAATGACGGCGATGCAAGCAAGCCATTGATCTTCATCGCGAATTCCATGCGGTCCTTTGGCGGGAAGAACACATCGAGTTCGAGCACGCCGAGTTTGCGCATGGGCGGCTGCTGTACCTGGGCCAACAAGTCGGCGAGTTCGAGGCTTTGACCCTGCGACCAGGCATTCTGAATGATGTTTGCGAGCAGGATGTGTTCGCGCGATGACAACGGATCACCACTGATTCCGAGCATGCCGAGCATGCTGGTGACGTATCCGTCGATTTCGTCACCGACGATTTCGGGGTCGGTTCCAACAGGCGGCGCTTGGAGTGAGCCCACAATGTTCAGGGGGCGACCCGCCGTGGAACCGGGCGTGTAGATGGCGAATTCGACCGCCGCCTTCTGCGCCGCGAGTCGCTCTGGCCCAATCCCCCAGCCCTCCAGCCCTTCGCGCCACGTCGTCGCTTGCTGCGCGGCAAACTCGTCGAGTCCGAGGCTCGCGTTCTGTGCGTCACTCTCGTTGACCCACGGTCGGAATTCTTCGGAGGTTAGTCCGGGGAACAACAGCAGCAGATTGGTGAGGTCGCCCTTCGGGTCGATCAGCAGCGCGGGAACTCCTGAACTGAGGACTTCCTCAATCAGGACCACTCCCAGACCCGTCTTACCCGACCCGGTCATTCCGATGATGACACCGTGCGTGGTGAGTTCGGACGTGGGCAGAATGCTCGCCGTCTCACTCTTCTGCCCGGTAGCGAGGTCAATTTGTGCGCCAAGAGTCAGGTCAGCCATGCGCGGAAGTCTAGGCCGCTGAGATCACGGAAGCAGCAGTGACCGGTGAGTTGCCCACAATCGAGGCGATGTGCCGCTTGATCGGCACTGCCCTCAACGATGAATGAACGCGGAAACGCCACTCCAGAGTAGGTACGCAGCGAATAGGAAGCAGATTCCGGCATTGATACGGCGAGAGTTTGCCGACACGAAGCGGTTGAGAGACGCCAGCATGCCATCGGCCTTGGATCCCATGACGGTGACCAGCAGCACTGGAAGGAGCAAGGGCAGCATCACCATGAGGTAAAGAAACCCGAAAACGAGTGCCTTGGCGGCGGTATCAGCGCTCGAACGGGTGATGTCATGCAGAGCGGGTAGGAACAAAATGAGAGAGGAGACATCGGTGAGCATGCCCACCAAGCCGACTGGCAGGTAAAACAACGGGCCTGCGCTGGCTAACTTTGTCTTCACTTTCGACTGGTGGTTCTCTCCCGCCGTGGGCTTACCCCGTAGGGCTCGAAGCCCGAGGAGTAAAAGCAAGATCCCACACACGACTCGAATAACGATGTACGTCCAACTGTGTTCGGTGTTCGACGATTCGCCGTTGCCCACCGACTTGAGCACAGTGACGCCGAGAACGGCATAGAGAATCAGTGTGAGCGCCGCACCCAGAGTCAGTGCCCACGCCTTGAGTTTGGGCTTGACGGGTGACGACAGCACCAGCACCTGCAAGGTCAGGAGCGTCGGACTCACCATGGCACCCAGCGCTAGTGGCAGCACCTGTGAGAAAAGTCCCTCCATACTCCTCACTCTAGGGCCGCTTCGTGGTGGGAGGATGAAGTCGTGACGGCGGCGAATTCACATTCGACCCAACTCACGCGCTATGCGTGGTTGTCAATCGCTGCTGCTCTAGCGACCATCTCGCTCAAGACCGGCGCCTACCTACTCACCGGGTCAGTGGGTCTGCTTTCTGACGCGCTGGAATCCGGTGTCAATCTCGTGGCCGCCGTCATCGCGTTGGTGGCATTGCGCTTTGCCTCACGGCCGGCCGACGAAAGTCACCACTTCGGGCACGGCAAGGTCGAATACCTTTCGGCAGGCGCAGAAGGCGTCATGATCTTCATCGCGGCCGCGCTCATCATCTGGCAAGCCATCGGTCGACTCCAGCACCCGCAGGAACTGGAAAGTCTTGGCATTGGTCTGGTCATCACCCTTGTCGCCACGGGAATCAACCTCGCCGTGGGCCTGCTGCTGATTCGAGTGGGCCGTCAGCAGCGCTCGCTCATTCTTGAAGCCGATGGCCGGCACCTCATGACCGACGTGTGGACGAGCGTCGGAGTGGTCGCCGCCGTCGCGGTCGTTGGTCTCACAGGTTGGTTGCGACTCGACCCCATCATCGCCATCGTGGTTGCTATCAACATCTTGATCACCGGTGGGCGACTCATTAGTCGGGCCGGTCGTGGACTGCTCGACGCCGCACTACCGGCAGCCGAACGGGCCGCCGTGCAGACAGCGCTCAAACCATTCGTGTCCGACGATGTGCACTTCCACGCCATCACAACGCGCGAATCTGGCCGCGACCAATTCGTCTCAATGCACGTGCTGGTTCCGGGTGCGTGGACCGTGCAGCAGTCACATGACCTCATGGAAGAAATCGAGGCCGCCGTTCGCGAGGCGCTGCCTCACGCAATTGTCGACACCCACGTTGAACCGGCGGAAGATCCGCGCTCGTACGACGACTACCCGGCAGGTGCCGCGCTCGGTGGCCCCGCAGGCATTGAGTCACTCGACGGCGAGATCTAAAGGTGCTTAGGGAACAAGCAGAACGGGTTCAGTACCGACACTGACGATGGTTGAAGCAACCGTGGTATTCGGTCCCGCTAGCGGCTTGCGCGTCTTGATCTTGGTCGGCATCGTGATTTTCGCAGTGCCCGACTTACTCCAAGCGATCCAACGTCGAAGCTTGCTGGCCGTCGTCAACTGACATGTCACTACGCGACTCGTCGACGTGACGCACGAGTTCATCGTTACTGCACCACCGAGCCACGACTTCAATGTGTTGGCTGTGGCCGTTGCGACGGTGCGTTCGTGCAGTGTGATGGCGGCGGCAGTGTTGACCGGAGACCACATGTACCAATGCGTACGCGACATACCGGCACTCAAGCCCCAGACCACCGTCTTCGCGAACTCCGACCTCACCTGAGCATCGGTGAATGGTTGCGCCACGGTGTAGCCGGCGACGAAAGATGCCTTGAGGTTGACTTCGGTATTCCACATCGGAAGCGTGGGTGAGGCACCTCGCTCGGTGAGCATGCGCCGCATCTGTCCCGCGAGACCCACCACACCCGAGGCGTCCTGAGCCAAGGTCGGGTACACGTGAACGCTCACTGCATCAACAGGCCAGTGGTACTTCGCGAGGGCGTCGAGATACTGCCCGAACGCAGGAATCAGACAGTGCGTACAACGCGGCGAAGTCGTCGATGCAGCCAGCACGAGGGCGCGGGCCTCATGAGTGACCGCCGCTCGGGCGACGGCGGCATCGTGCACCGCTTGAGTCATGTCGGCGACCGTCTGAGCCGGCCCCTGCCAGAAGCCCGCGTAGTTCATTTCCGTCCAGGCCTCGTAGGCCTCGATCATGCCGTGACCGTGATCGGCGGTGGTTCCGTAGCGCGCCATCACCTGATCAACGAAGCGGCGAAAATCTGCAGGGTCCTTAGGCGCCTGACCACTACCGGGCCCGTACGCGCCCGGCTTATCTTTGTCGACGGCGTAGAAGGTAGGAGTTCCGCCGAAGACGTACACAACCTTTTGCCCACGATCACGAGCAGTCTCGACCTCAGCGTCGAGCACGCTCCAGTCGTAAACACCCGCTGCAGTCTCAATATTGCGCCACAGCACGCCCGCATCCCAGAGGCGCACACTGCCAAAGTCCTTGCTCGGCTTGCTCTCAGCGAAACCCTCATTGACGCCCACTGACCACGCACCCACGGCCACCGTTCCAGCCGGAGGGGCGACGGGGGCCGGTTGAACAGTCAGTGACCGCGCAGTGCTGATGATGCCCTTTCCCGCAGTGATCAGGTTGGCGCGAACCTGCCACACACCAGACCGGCTGGGGATGAACGACATTGCCTTACTCGACACCGCCGGCACACTCGCCACGGTCTTCCACAGAGACGACCCCGGAGCTTTGGCCTGCAACGCCAGCGTCGACTTCGGCGGAATCGCGCCCGAGACTGTGACCCCAAAGGAGGTGCGCACATCCCACCACGTGGGCAAAGAACTGCGAACCAACTTCACCACTGGCGCACTCGCCGCTTGGGCCGGAGCAACCGCCGCACTCGGAACGAGTACCGCCAGTAAGCCCAGCGCCGCCACGAACGCCATACGTCGCAGCACGGCGGAGCGCTTCCAATCTGAGCGAGGGTTCACTTCGCCATGGTACGTCGGCCAAGAGCCCTTACCCGACATCAGACCCGTCGATGTAGTCGCCGGGGTCGTAGGGATGACTTGCCAGAACCAGCAGTACCGCATCATGGGTGAACTGCGATTGCTGAGCAAAGACCCCGGGCGGAATGTGCACACCCTCGGCCGGATCCGATAACAGGATTGTATGAGTGCCGGCCGAATCTCGAATATCGACTCGAACTGACCCACTCACCACGACCAAGAGCTGGTGACATTCACGATGCGCATGGCCGCCTCTCACCGTTGTTACCGGAACACCGCTGACCGTGAAGAATCGAAGCACCTCGAATGGAATCGACCCGCCCACATCGCCCACAGCAACGTGGCCACGCTCATCAACAATGGAGGTCAACGACACCAACGAGAACAACGGCATCAGGTCATCACCGCGAACTTTAGCGCGCTCGCCACTCGCTCAACCTCGGCGTCAGTCAGTGACGAGTAGCACGGGACGGTGAGGACTGACTGCGCCACACCCTCAGTAACCGGCAGTCGCGGCACAGAAAACCGCGACTGCCACAGCGGTTGGTGGTGGTCAGGAATTGGGTAGTGCACGTCAGACTCAACATCGGCGGCAGCGAGGTGCTCTCGTACGAGATCTCGGTTCTCTACTCGTGTCACCGCCAAGTGCGCCGCATGCGAGGCACTCGTCGCCTCGCCCACCATTCGCGCCGTTGATCCGCCCACGGCCTCGCGATAGGCCGACCAGATCTCACGGCGCCGACCGTTAGCGCGGTCAAGTAGCGGCAGGCGCTCGCGCAGAATCGCTGCCTGCAATTCATCAAGGCGAGAGTTGCCCCCCTCGGCAACCACTTCAAATCTCCTGCCCCACCCGTGATGCGCCCGCTGTCGCACAGTTGCGGCCAGCCCCGCGTCGTTTGTCACTACCGCTCCACCGTCGCCAAGTGCGGCCAGATTTTTGGTGGGATAGAAACTCATCGCTGCAATGTCTCCCCAAGCACCTGCACGAACACCATTCACTTCCGCACCGACTGACTGCGCACAATCTTCGATCAGAGGCACTCCAGCGGCACGGCAGAGCGCAGCGACCTGCGGCCCACGACTGGCATCACCGTACAAATGCGTGAGCACGACAGCGTCTACCCCGCCGAGCACTTGCTGCAGCTGGACCACATCGATCAATGCATCAACCGGGTCAACATCAACGAGTACCGGGGTTGCGCCGACCACGCAGATGGCTGCCGTGGAGTAGTAGCAAGCGTTGGCCACCGTCACCACACGATGACCAATCCCAATCCCCAGTGCGCGCAGCGACAGTTCCAGTGCATCGCTACCCGATGCCACACCCACCACATGCTCGACGCCGAGGAAGTCCCCTAACTCCACCTCGAAGCCACTGACTTCTCCACCGCGAACAAATCGGCCACTGACAAGTACGCGCTCCATGGCTCTGCGAACGGCGCGTGCGTCATCACTGTCAACCGGCCACGGGCGATGCATCGCGATCGGCGGTTGATCTCCAGACGCGTACGCTGCCATCGGGGCCACACGTCCGTTCTCGCGAGGGGGTGCAGTGAAGTCGAAGCCGGAGCGAATCTACTGCACGTACTTCGATCACGCCTATGAAGCCCGCGGACACTTGATGGCATCATCGCTACGCGCGGCCGGCGACCACGCACCTCTTCTGGTGGTCTGCTTCGACGACGAGAGCCTCGCCCGAACCGAAACGTGGGGCATCGACGATGTCATCGCAGTTGGTGTCAGTGAAATTGAACAGCGGTTTCCCGCACTACTGAAGCGAAAAGCCGAGCGTACTCGTGCCGAGTATTTCTTTACGTGCACTCCGTGGATCACCGCTTGGGCCCTCACACTCACGGCCGAGGGTGGCTGGGCTACCTACCTTGACGCCGACCTCATGTTTGCCTCAAATCCCGAACCGGTCTTTGACGAACTCGCTCATTCGAGTGTCGGCATCATCGCGCATCGATTTAACCCCGGCCTTGAGGAACTCACTCGCTTCGGCACCTACAACGTCGGATGGGTCAGCTTTCGTGCCGACGAGCGCGGCCGTGCAGTGTTGGAATGGTGGGGCGAACGCTGTTTGGAGTGGTGTCGTGATCGGGCCATTGACGGCCGCTTCGCCGATCAAGGGTACCTCGATTCCTTCGCAGACGTTGCCGAAGGCGTGCACGTCATCGGACATCCCGGTGCCGATGTTGCTCCCTGGAATATCGGCTCGCACACCATTACACACACAGACACCAACTCGGTACTCGTTGACGAACAGCCTCTGCTGTTCTTCCACATGCATGGAATTCGAAGAGTTGACCAACGCTACGTCTGCCGAGTGTCGATCTATCACACGACAGCAAATGACACAGTGCGCGAACTCATTCTCACGCCGTACGTCATCGATCTGGCAGCGGCAGAGGCTGCAAGGCCCGCCACGAAATCCGCGAAACGAGGAATGCGCGGGTTCCGCGGTTTTCGATCAAGGCAAAGCATTCGTCGCGCCGAGCGCCACCTCGTAGCCGGCGACCTGTCGTGGCCGGCAAACGTCAGCCGCGACGACACACCCACGTCTCCGACACCGTAGGAATTCCGATGGCAGGCTCTAGGTCGTAGGTGATTCCTGGAAGCGCACAGTCAACGACGAATCCACACACGTCAAGCACCGCCTGTAGATCCGAACGCGCGATGACTACCTCGGGGACAACGTAACCGTAGGCGCGCTTAGTCAAGTAAGCCGTTGTGGAGGCGTCAGTCACGGTCACGCTATGCAGGATGACTGCATGAGAAGCGACTCGGCATTGTTCACGAAGCACGTCCTCCCACTTCGGGATGTGGATAAGAGCCCCCCCATCAAGCACGACACTCACGCTGCGGTCGCGCATTGGCAATCGGAGCGCATTGGCAGCGACCAAGCGCATGGCGTCGTCGACGCGGCGAGCGTAGGTGATGGCAGCACTCGACGAGTCAAGTCCGATGTACCGCACAGACGGTTCGAACGAGGTGAGAAGTCGCGCGTTGTAGCCGCTGCCGCATCCGATTTCGAGCACGACATCGTGTGGCGACACGACGCGAAACGCTGCGACACGAAGGTTGTCGACGTCGACTCGAGGCGTGTCTCCGGCCGCCAGACTCTCAAGAAGGTGCTCCCACGCGGCGTGCTGCCTTGCGACAACGGGCACCTGCTGCCACCCGTCGCGGTTACTGATCTGCGAGCGCGCGTCATCTGAGTAACCAACAAGCCGGTACTCACGAGAGAAACCTGACAGGCGAGCACTGCGCTGCCTCACCCAACCGGGAATCAGCTTCGACCGAAGCAGGCGCCCGCGTACTCGTACCTGCAGGGGGAGCCGCACTGTCGGTTCCGAGCCGGTCACGACCTCACTGTACTGACCGCGCGGCGACTACCCATACGACAATAGGGCCCATTGAAGTTGGCGTCTGGGTTGATTTCCGCTCACCAGCGCCTCAGAACATGAACACTGGTTGGTCGTGTCGCACACGACCAATGACGGGGGTTGACTGAGAGGATCACCACGTGAGCGACATGCCGGGGGCCTCGGCACCGCGGCTTCGCGCCTTCGCGTCGGCGCCGGGTGCGCCGCGCCACCGTCGAACCACCGATGTCCTCCTTTTCGCCATTTCATTCGCCATCGTCGTACTCGTTTTGTTCCTGAGCGAGTCCCCCACGTCGGCAGATACCGCGATCAGCACGGCTCTTCAGAGTCTTGATCCGCTCATCGGTTTGGTGTGGTCGCTGTCGTCCTT
>Ga0194056_10001690_pt1 | contig 12003 bp, 5 predicted proteins | sample SepL4413m_MetaG_FD_155458 | JGI IMG/M metagenome (GOLD analysis project Ga0194056, IMG submission 155458) | Anoxic zone freshwater microbial communities from boreal shield lake in IISD Experimental Lakes Area, Ontario, Canada - Sep2016-L442-13m | ecosystem: Environmental > Aquatic > Freshwater >...
GCGGGGGGCTGGGGGTGAGGGCCGCACTAGGTGCTTCGATGCGTACTCCAATTTTCCCTCCCGCACCAAACGCTTCACCGCCCGCCGGACTTCCCTCACTTCTTCCTGCGGCAGCCCCAGGCGATGCGCGATCACCCTCGGCTTAACCGGTTGATAGCCCGGCTGGTTGACAAAATCGATGATCGCGGTTTGAAGTTCGTTCGGGTTCATGGAAGAAAGCCAGAAAGGACAGATTCAGAATCCCCTGAGTATACCACGATTCCCTTCCGCCCGTCGCGTAGCGACGCCATGACGGTAGCCGTGGGTTTTAACCCACGGACCACGTTCCCCGCGCCTTCTACCTGTCGCGTAGCGACGATTGACACCATGGCAAACACCTACGCTTCATTGCACTACCACATCGTTTTCAGCACAAAGAATCGGGAGTTATGGGTGAAATCAGACATCGAGCAACGCGTCTGGTCCTATCTTGGCGGCATCGCCAAGGAGAATAAGATGAAGCCCTTGCAGATTGGCGGAACCGAAGATCATATTCATCTGCTGCTCGGCGCACCGGCTGTGTTCGCGCCAGCCAAGATTCAAACGTCGCTACGCGACTTGCTGCCGCGTGCGAAATCCGATCCGTGGGTTAAAACCCACGGCTACCATCATGGCGTCGCTACGCGACGAGAGGGCCTTTCTCACCCTCCCCCTCTTTCCTCTTCCTTACGGCGTTACTGTAATCGTGAAAGTCCGTTCCGTAAAGACCTGGACACCGACCGCATACTCACCCGACCGGTCAACCACGGCCCAGGCGGTGTTCGAGGCCAGATCGACACCCGACGACCCTACCACGTCCGCGAGCGTCGCCGTCGGGTTGGCCGCCGTGATCGAGGCCCAGAAACTGCTGTAGGAGCCAAGGTAGTTGGGCTGCGCCAGGCTGCCGCCCACTCCCTCATTCTGGCTGACCGCCGGATACCAACTGCCGGCGGTGGGGGCCGAGGCGAGGGAAATCAGGCCGGCGTTGGCCGATAGGAACGAATAGTTGCTGCTAGGCAATTTGGTCGGGTCGAGGGAGACCTGGTAAGTGTACGGTCCGCTGATGCCGTCAATGTTAACGACGTCGCTGATGAGGAATGTGCCGGAGCTGCGAACGCGGACCGAGTACGTGCCCGCACTCAACGCGCTCGCCGTCTTCAGCAGTTCCGTACCGTTGGCGTTGACAACCTGGAACAAGCTGTTGTTCGTGCTTCCCGTCCCGGCAACCAAGCTGTAGCTGGTTTGTGATGCCACAAGTCCACCGCTCGCGGCGGTCGTGCTGAGTGCCCCCACCGTGGTGTTCGACGGTCCAACGGGTATGAAGGTTTTATCCAAGCCCAAGATCGGTGTGACGGGATTCGTACTGCCGACCGTGATCAGGAACTGCTGCTCGATGAACTTGCCCTGCAAATCCGTGCTTCGCACGCGGATGCTGTAGCTGGGGTGACCGACGGAACTTAGTACCGCACTGGTCAGTAGCTCGTCGCCGCTAATATGGAACGGGAACGAAGCGGTGTCGGTGCTGCCATCGACGGAGACGAGCGAATACGTATAGCTCGCCAACGATTGCGGGCCGACGGTCTGCAACGCGCTGACCAGAGTGTTGATCGGCTGACCCGCCGGAGCGACACTCGCTGAAAGCGCAATGGCCGTCGGCACCGTGCGATCAATCGTGGCCTGGGCAACGACGGGACTGCCGGTGTGGCCCGCCAGATCGGTCACCGTCACGCTGAAGGTGATAGCCCCGTCGGCCAAGGTCGAGAGGTTGATCCCGGTGATGTCCTGATTGGCCGATGTCACCTTGCCGCTACCGACGACGGACGCTCCGCTGATGACGATAGGCGATCCACCGGTGATCATGGGCGAAGCACTGACGTTGGATATCGTGTAATTGTAGGTAGCGCCGACTTCCACGCCACTCAACGTAAAGCCCGTGGAGTTTACCGCGACCGCATTGATCGTGTTCTGGTCGGGAGTAACCACGGTCTTATCCAGCGTTGCATAATCCACAAGCTGGGGACCTTCGATGCCGGCGGCGTTGGTAAGCGTAACCAAGAAGGTGATCTGGCCGGCACTCAAGGATGTAATGTCAATACCCGTAACGTCTTGCGTGGCCGAAGTGACCGGGACATGGTTAATCACATACCCGCTTACATTACCCACGATAAGGTAGGTCAAGGTCGCGCCGACTTCGGCGTTGGTGATGGTGAAACCGGCCGATTTGCCGGTCGTGGGGTTATACAAACTTTGATCGACCGTGAACGCGTAGCCGCTTGGATAAGCCGTGTAGCTGAACTGGTCACTCGCCGAGGTCGCCGTGGTGCCGCCGACCGTGGTCACGGTGATATCCACGGCACCGACTGTTCCGACGGGCGCGGTTGCCGTGATCTGCGTCGGCGAAACATACACAACACTCGTCGCGACCGCCGTTCCAAACTTGACGATCGACGCGGGGGTGAAGCCCGATCCATTGATCGTGACGATGGTGCTGCCGCCAGTCGGCCCCGAACTCGGGCTGATGCCCGTCACGCTGAGTACTGTTAACGCGGCTGGCGCGGTGGTCGCAAAACCGGCACTGTTGGTGAAGACCGCCTCGTACTGGTTGCCGCTCAGACCGGCGGTTGCTCCGGCAATGGTCAGGGTCGTCGTCGTGACGCCGCTATAAACTGTGTCGTTGGACAAGGAGACGAATCCGCTTCCAGCATTCACCTTCCACTGCACGGTGGAGGCTGGATTGCCGCTCGTCGCCACCGCCGTGAAGGTCGCCGTGTTTCCCGCATTGACCGTCGAGGCAACCGGGCTCGCGGTCACAATCGGGGCATGGTTTACCGTCAACGTGGCCGCGCTGCTCGCGATCATTCCGAGACTGTTGGTGAAGACCGCCTCGTATTGGTTGCCGTTCAGACCGGCGGTCGCCCCGGTGACGGTCAGGATCGTCGTCGTGACGCCACCATAAGTTGTGTCGTTGGACAAGGAGATGAATCCGCTCCCCGTATTCACCTGCCACTGAACCGTATCCGAACCGCTGGGGTTGGAACTGATCGCCGTGAAGGAGGTGTTCAGGCCGGCGTTGATCGTCTGGGAGGTAGGCGCGGTCGTGACATGGTCCACCGTCAACGTGGCGAGGCTGCTCGTGAGAGTGCCGGTTCCGTTGGTGAAGACCGCCTCGTATTGGTTGCCGTTCATACCGGCGGTCGCCCCGGTGATAGCCAGGGTCGTCGTCGTGACGCCGCTATAAATTGCGTCGTTGGACAAGGGGACGAATCCGCTCCCCGCATTCACTTTCCACTGGACTGTATCCGAACCGCTGGGGTTGGAACTGATCGCCGTGAAGGAGGTGTTCAGGCCGGCGTTGATCGTCTGGGAGGTAGGCGCGGTTGTGACGTGGTCCACCGTCAACGTGGCCGGCGTGGTGGTTGCCGTACCGAAGATGTTGGTGAAGACCGCTTCGTACTGGTTGCCGCTCAGGTCGGCGGTCGCCCCGGTAATAGTCAGGGTCGTCGTCGTGACGCCACTATAAACTATGTCATTGGACAAGGAGACAAATCCGCTCCCTGTATTCACCATCCACTGCACGGTGGGGGTCGGGCTACCATTGGCCGTCGCCGTGAAGGTCGCCGTGTTTTCTACATTGACCATGGAGGAAACCGGGCTCGTGGCCACGATCGGGGCGTAGTTTACCGTCAACGTGGCCGGGCTGCTCGTGAGAGTGCCGGCACCGTTGGTGAAGACCGCCTCATACTGGTTGCCGTTCAGACCGGTGGTCGCCCCGGTGATCGTCAGGGTCGTCGTCGTGACGCCGCTATAAACTAAGTCATTGGACGACAAGAAGACGAATCCGCTCCCCGTATTCACCTTCCACTGGACCGTATCCGAACCGCTGGGGTTGGAGCTGATCGCCGTGAAGGTGGTGTTCTGACCGACGTCGATCGTCTGGGGGGTAGGCGCGGTCGCGACATAGTCCACCGTCAACGCGGCCGGCGCGGTGGTCGCCGAACCAATACTGTTGGTAAAGATGGCCTCGTACTGGTTGCCGTTCATACCGGCGGTCGCCCCGGTGATAACCAGGGTTGTCGTCGTAGCGCCGCTATAAATTGTGTCATTGGACAAGGGGACAAATCCGCTCCCCGCGTTCATCATCCACTGCACAGTGGGGGTTGGGCTGCCATTGGCCGCCGCGGTAAAGGTCGCCGTGTTTCCCGCATTGACCGTCGAGGCAACCGGGCTCACGGTCACGATCGGGGCATAGTTTACCGTCAACGTGGCGGGACTGCTCGCGATCATGCCAGCGCTGTTGGTGAATACCGCCTCGTATTGGTTGCCGTTCATACCGGCGGTCGCCCCGGTGATGGTCAGGATCGTCGTCGTGACGCCACCATAAGTTGTGTCGTTGGACAAGAAGACGAATCCGCTCCCCGTATTCACTTTCCACTGGACCGTATCCGAACCGCTGGGGTTGGAGCTGATCGCCGTGAAGGTGGTGTTCAGGCTGGCGTTGATCGTCTGGGAGGTAGGCGCGGTCGTGACATGGTCCACTGTCAACGTGGCCGGCGTGGTGGTCGCAAAACCGATGCTGTTGGTGAAGACCGCCTCGTACTGGTTGCCGCTAAGACCGGCGGTTGCCCCGGCAATGGCCAGGGTCGTCGTCGTGACGCCGCTGTAAACCGTGTCGTTGGACAAGGAGACGAATCCGCTCCCCGTATTCACCTTCCACTGCACGGTGGAGGCCGGATTGCCGCTCGTCGCCGCCGCCGTGAAGGTCGCCATGTTTCCCGCATTGACCGCCGAGGCAACCGGGCTCGCGGTCACAATCGGGGCATAGTTTACCGTCAGCATGGCCGCGCTGCTCGCGATCGTTCCGAGACTGTTGGTGAAGACCGCTTCGTATTGGTTGCCGTTCAGACCGGCGGTCGCCCCGGTGATCGCCAGGGTCGTCGTCGTGACGCCGCCATAAATTGCGTCGTTGGACAGGGAGACGAATCCGCTCCCCGTATTCACCTTCCACTGAACCGTATCCGAACCGCTGGGGTTGGAGCTGATCGCCGTGAAGGAGGTGTTCAGGCCGGCGTTGATCGTCTGCGAGGCAGGCGCGGTCGTGACATGGTCCACCGTCAACGTGGCGAGGCTGCTCGTGAGAGTGCCGGTGCTGTTGGTGAAGACCGCCTCGTATTGGTTGTTGTTCAGACCGGCGGTCGCCCCGGTGACAACTAGGGTCGTCGCCGTGACGCCGCTATAAATTGCGTCATTGGACAAGGAGACGAATCCGCTCCCCGTATTCACCTTCCACTGGACCGTATCCGAACCGCTGGGGTTGGAACTGGCGGTCGTGAAGATGGCGTTCTGGCTGACGTTGATCGTCTGTGAGGTAGGCGCGGTCGTGACGTGGTCCACCGTCAACGTGGCTGGCGTGGTGGTCGCCGTACCGAAGCTGTTGGTGAAGACCGCCTCGTACTGATTGCCGCTCAGACCGGCGGTCGCCCCGGTAATGGTCAGGGTCGTCGTCGTGACGCCGCTATAGACCGCGTCGTTGGACAAGGAGACGAATCCGCTCCCCGTATTCACCATCCATTGCACGGTGGAGGCCGGATTCGCGCTAGCCGCCGCCGTGAAGGTCGCCATGTTTCCTGCATTGACCGTGGAGGCAATCGGGTTCGTGGTCACGGTCGGCGCGGCCTCCGTGCCTTGTACGACGTTGATCGTCGAGATGGCGGCCGTACTCGTGGCCGTGCCGTCATTGATGACGATCGAGAGCGTGCGATCGCCCGCTTGAGCGGGCCATGCGGTGATGCCATACTTCACCGTTCGCAACACCGTCTGATAGTCCGCCACGTTCGCCACACCGGAGACGGTCAACACGTTATTGGCGTAGTTGGAGGTCAACAGCGTGCCCGTGGTGTCGGCCGACAACTGCTCGCTGCTGCCATCCTGGGGGTTTTGGAGGGTTACGGTCATGGCCGTCAGCGTGGGGCTGTCGGCTGCGGTGAGTGTGGCGTTCGAGGAGACGACGGCCATCGCGGGCCCGCCGGTGGTATACGTGGCCGAGAAGCTCGAAATGCTACTACCGCCCGTTGTCGAAGAGGGCGCGGTGTGCAGGGTGGTCAAGAAATCCGTGAGCGAGCCGGTCGAGGCCATGAACATCCGCAGCGAGATCTGGTTCGTCTGCGCGCCCAGAATCGCAAAATTGTAATCCGTTGCGACCTGATCGGCCGCCAGGGTCACCTGGATCTCGTTGCTGCCGGCGGTGCCGCCCGCCGAACCGACCGACAGCACGCCAACCGCAAGTTTCGACGACGGTGAAATCTGAATCTGATACGTGCCCGCTGCGAGGCCGTTGAAGCTATAGGCCCCACCCGCAAGGGTTTGGAACGGTCCCACGCCCGACACGTCGCTCAGGTTCCCCTGGCTTCCCACGCTCTTTAGCCGCACGGTCAGCCCGGCAAACCCCGCTTCATCGGCATCCTTGGTGCCAAAGTCGTGGACGTCGAGATACGCAAAACCGGAGAGGCCGCCAGTGACCGCCAGCAAGCGGCGAGATTCCAGCGGCTCGATCGCAATCCGACGCCCCCTTTTCTTCGTGGTGGAAACATTACGCTTGGCACGGGTGCCGCGAAACACTTTTGCAAGGAATTTCCGGATCATCGGTGGTCTCGCCCTGAAGAGTTACGGATGAGTCATTGCCCTAACAAGTCTCCATTCTATCACCTCTTGCCAAAATTTCCAAACCAATGCCACGCGAATAATTAGGAAATCTCGCATTTTTTTTCTAAAACCATGCCGGCTTTGCCGATTGCAACGCCCTCCCGGGTATTCTGCCTTCAAATCGCCAATCTTTCGACAGAAAAAGGAGGGACAGAAGCACGGGGAAGAAGGTAAGGAACTGCGGAAGGGGGGAAGATAAAGATTCCTGTTACAAAAAAAGTGGGCGGCAGAAAGACTGCCGCCCACGGGCGATTTCAGAACAGGCGAGTATTCAAATCGGCTACATCTCTTATGCCGCCATCCTCATGGGCTTCCTGGAATTTTCGGGAACGGTGACTTTTGCGTTCTTTGCAGCCTTTCGCTTCCAAAAAGCCCCGACTGCCAAGCAGACCATGCCGCCGGCGAGCAAGCCGAGGGTACCCGGTTCGGGAACCACGGCAAAAATGCCGCTACCGTAATTCAAGACGGCCCAGGCCGTATTGGTGGTGGTGTCGACACCCCAACTGCCACGCAATTCATCAAGGCTTTTCTCGTAGTAGTAATGTTGTGGGTTGCCATCATAACTCGAATTAAGAAAAGACTGGAAGGATCCCTTGAAAGGCTTAAGAGGGTCGCGGTGGCCGGTCCCCGCCGGACCTATATAAGGACCCGCATATTCTCCCACGGCAGGTTGAGTCGTATAGTGCCAAAATGTATCCCCGGTGTAGCTATCATAAGTGGAGGTAGAGACAGAATGTGCTACATTGCGGGCGACCGCATTGGTCCATAATGTGTTTCCGTTAAGGTTAGTAAGCACTCCCAGGTAGAGTTCATTTTTTGCAATATCCGCAATCTGATCTCCCGGGGTCTCGATTTCGTTGGAGTAGCTCATCTGCAAGACATAATCGATACCAGTCGCTTGACCCGACATTTTCAGCACATCACTTGCCAAATAGGCGGCACCACCAGTGATCTGATCAGAAGTACCGGAACCTCTCTTCATTTCGTTCGGGCTACGTGTACGCCATTGGAGCGTGATCCCGGTGGAACCGGAGGCAGGAAAAAAGGTACCGGCAATAATCGCTGCGTCGGTGCCGGGGCTATAGAGGGTACCTGAGCCTGAGGACGGGAGGTAGATGTTAAGATTACCGTTGTGGTCGTACGGATCAGTCGTCGCACTCGTAGCCAAAGCACCGTAATTACCGAGAACCTTGCTTGCAACATAAAAGCTGTTGAGATTTTGATTATAAAGCCCGGTCGCCGGCTGAGTCCCGGTCGCCGGCTGAGGCCCGGACGGCTGAATGCTATAACCTGGATTATTTCGGTCATTGCCGTTCGGGTAGTACGTGCCGAGGCTCCCACTGGTAGCGTTTATCGCATAATCCCGCCTAGAGGTGCCCTCTGGACTAAGAAGAGTGCCCGATGACACAGACCAAGTAGGCGTCACCGTTGGAGTCCCCGAGAAGCTGAAGCTCTGGCCGCTGGTCATTGACATCGTGACCGCCCCTCCCCAATTCTGCGGGAGCGACGGATCAACTCCGATTGCTGCCGTCGTATTGCTCCAAATTGTAGCCCCACTCGAAGCCCAAGGAACCCCGGCCTGCCCCCATGCTGTTGTTGCTGTGCCTCCTGACGGGTACGGCAATGCTCCAGGCACAGAAGACGCCGCCACCGCTACCGCCCCCCAAGCCATGAGGCCGCCAAGCACCGCAACGCGCACAAATCCATTTGTCGTCATCTTACTCGCCCAATCCTTCGACATTATCGACTCTCCTCAAGGGATAAATGACCGGCAAACTTCGCACCGACGTCCGTCACTGCTGCGTTAAATTTGCCAACCGATCCGTAGTTCTGTCTTTGCCAATCAGTCTTCTGCCTAATTCTGTCTTCTGCCGAGTTTACCTCCGAGACAAACACCAGCCATCAAAACCATCACATCTTGCGCGAATACTGTAAAACTTAAAAAACACTCAACATTACGTACGCGGCAACGGGTCCGCAACCCACCCTGCCTTCGCAATTAAATTCTTTCCATGCTGAGATTATTGCACATCTCTACAAGCCTGTCTACGGACGATCTGTGGACGATCTGTGGAAGCTCTGTGGAAGCTCTGTGGAAGCTCTGTGGAAGCTCGCCGGTTTTTGGGTGTTTTTTACAGCCAACAATGGGGTCAGCTTCCCTCAGTGGGGGAGGTCACTGCAAAAATTCCGAAATTGACAAAAAATTATGGGGCGAAAACATGCTAGCAATGCATGTTCGTAGAACGGAATTTGAGTTCGGCGAGGGTCTCCTGACCCCGCCGAATCGTCGGACCGAAGGTCTCCCGGTAAATTGGAGACCTCCGGTCGGCGGTGTGGCTCGGTCGGAGACCGGCCAGAACAGGCTGCGACCCCTTCGGGGTCGTCGGTTTTTCTGGATCCGTATCGTACCCCGGGTTTCGCTGCGCGACCCGGGGCTAATAGCTGGAACCCCTTCGGGGTACATTCATCCTGCGGATTTCAAAGACTCTTTTCCGCACAACAGAGACTACTTAGCCGTCGCGCTGAGCCGCGCATTTCGGCTTGACATTGAGCGGTTTGGAGAAGGGGCGGGAGTTGTCGTTGCGGCTGCGGATGGTTCTTGACCCTGGCCGTTCTCCACGTAAGGCACCCATCGGATACCATCGCCGCTGGAGGTTTCCAGTTGGGCCAAACTGTCGGGATCGGTTTCGGCCAGTTCAAAGGCACGCAACGCCCGGCGTGCCCCATCGTGTGTCGGATCGATGGCCAGTGCCCGACGGAAACAGGCCTTGGCACCCTCGAAGTCATTGAGGGAAGACTTGACGAAGGCGAGGTTGAAGCAGGCGTCGGCGTCTCCGCCCGCCTTGCGGAACTCGTTCCATGCCTCTTCGGAACGGTTCTGGTGTCCGTAAACCAGCCCTAGATTATTGTGGTACATTGGCTCGGTTGGCCGCAGAGCGACGGCCTTGCGAATGGCACTTTCGGCCTTGTCCAATTTGCCTTGCAGGAAGAAGCTGTAGCCCAGATCGTTGAAAAGGGCCGGCTCGCGCTCCCCCGCCAAGAGGATCGCCTGCTGATAATTATCCTGGGCTTCGGAGTAGTGTTTCTGTCGATCGCAAATCTGCCCCAGGTGGTGATAGGCTTCGTAGCGCGTGGGGCACTGTTTGATGAGCTGCTGGTAATGTTTTTCGGCATCGGGGTAGCGTCGCGACTGTTCGAGTTCTGCCCCCTTGGCCAGGTCTCGCAGGTAATCGGCCATCGCACGGTTGTCGAGCTTGGCCTGTCCGGCCGAGGGTGGAGTCTTCGGGGCATCGTGCGTGGCCGACGGCGACGCGGCCCGGTTCTGGGTGGACTCCGAACCGGCAGGTTTCAATATGCCCTCCGGTATCGGCGATGAGAACCACGAGGAATTGAGCGTAGTACATCCGGTAACCGCCAGCAAGGCGAGGGGCAGTAGGCTGATTTTCATGAGGGGACGCTCCTTGGTTTTTTCCCTATCGTCGCAGGCCGTTCGCTCCGCCAAAGCCGCCACGGCCCGAATCGCCGTAGTCTCCAATCGAGCGACCGCTCTCTAGGTAGACTCGCTCCGCCTCGGGTCCCAATAATCCTTCGGCGATGGCCGGGGCAATGACCACGCGAGCCTCGAGGTCTCGCAACCCCAACTCGGCAAAGCGATCGAGGATGGCCTGCCGCCGCGCGGCGTCCAGGGTGGGATTCTTGCGACTGGGAGTCTCTTCAATGACGACGGGAAACGGCACGTGCCGCAGGCGCAGGGCCACCTGCACCAGGTGCTTCTGGCCGAGAACATTCAGTTTGGTCGATTCGCCGATGAACTCGTGGTCATAGAGAACAAACGACGAGGCCTGGGCATTGGTCATCTGGGTATCCCAGTGGGAGTCGGTCACCTGGCCCAGCGGGAAGGGACGATCGTGGGGAGGGCTGGGTTGTGCGCAACCCGATACACACAGACACACGATCAGCGATCCGAAGACGAATTCAGTGATGCCTTTTGTTTTCATGGCTATCAATTCTGGCTGTTGGAAGGATCACCCGCCCATGGAGTACTGTGCCCAAACGGCCCGGAGATCATGGGCGATCCCCCGGCGCGATACCGTTGTTGCAAACGGGGCCAGACGGTGCTGCGATAGTCCTTGGTCGGATTTCCCTCGATCTCGCCCCCGAGGAAGAAGCGGACGTTGTCGGGTTCCGTGACGTCAAAGCCTGGCATGGGAGGCACTTCTTCAGGCTCCATGGGCTGCACGAGTTCCGGCGTGACAAGCACGATCAGTTCCGTCTCGGCGCGGCTCACATTGCGCGGGCCGAGGAGTTTGCCGATCCAAGGCCAATCCGATGCCGTATCGCTCTTCATGGACTCATCCAATAAGCCGGCGATGGCGAGCGTCTGGCCGGCTCGCAGTTCGACCGTGGTGTGTACGGCCCGGGTGGTCAGCCCGGGTGTACCGCCGACCGATTGGCCGCCGATCTGGCTGAACTCGGGCGAAACATCGAGGCGAATGAGGTCTTTATCGAGTACATAGGGTGTAAAGCTGACGATGGCGCCATAGGCGCGGAAGTCGGTCGTAACGGCCGAGGCCCCGCCAACCCCCACGACCGTAGGCACGGCAAACTCACCGCCGGCAACGAAATTGGCCGACTGGCCGCTGAGAGCCACCAAGGTTGGTTCGCTCAACAATCGGATGACTCCATGCTCTTCCAGATAGTGAATTCCGAAGTTCAGCTTGTCGTTATCAAATTTCCCGATGATCGAATTGCCGCTTGATGCACTGAGCAAGGATTGCAGCAAGAGCGAGCCGTTGCGGAATTGAATCGACGTTGAGAAATTGGCGCTAAAGCTGCGCCCCGCCGTACGGTTCAACTCGGCAATCTTCACCCGCAACATGACCTGGTGTACGCCGGGAACCTTGAGCATGTTCATGACGCGGTCCGACCAGTCGTATTGATTATTGTTGTTCCATCGTCCTCGGGAATTGTTGTAGCCTCGCCCCTGGGAACCGCCGCCACCCGCGCCTTCGTTCGTGCCGGGGTCATTCCGTTCGGCCTGGCCAGGCCCGGAGACCCATTTGCCCGCGGCGTCGATCTGCTCACCGCGGATGAAATTAAGGATTTCCGCCGCTTCGGCGACATCGCGAGCTTGGCCGAGAACAATGATCCGCTGGCCGAAAGTCCGCAACCGGACTTTGCTGTTGGGGAAGAGCTTGGCAAGCTCCGCTTCCAATTGCTTCAGACGCGGCTCCTTGTCGGCGGTATCGGGCACGACGTGTACCACGAAACTGCGCGGTTGCGAGT
>Ga0194056_10001696_pt1 | contig 11991 bp, 10 predicted proteins | sample SepL4413m_MetaG_FD_155458 | JGI IMG/M metagenome (GOLD analysis project Ga0194056, IMG submission 155458) | Anoxic zone freshwater microbial communities from boreal shield lake in IISD Experimental Lakes Area, Ontario, Canada - Sep2016-L442-13m | ecosystem: Environmental > Aquatic > Freshwater...
TTCCAGGTGGGCCAACTGCCGATCAAGCTCCTCGACGGTCTTGTCAAGGACATTCTCGTCCCATCCGATCAGCACGCTGGCCCCCGGGGCGTGTTCGGCCTGGGCGATCAGGTCCAGTGCGGTGTAGTCGGCCCGGGTGGAATGATCGACGATCACGACGACTTCGCTCGGCCCGGCGATGGAGTCAATGTCGACGTTGCCGTAGACATGCTTTTTGGCCAAGGCCACGAAGAGATTGCCGGGACCGACGATCTTATCGACCCGCGGGATGCCTTCCACGCCGTAGGCCAGAGCCGCCACGGCCTGTGCGCCGCCGACGCGATAGACCTCCGTGATGCCTAACTCGCAACAGGTCGCCAGCAGATCGGGATTATAGGCCCCGAACTTCGTCGGCGGGGCAACCAGCGCGAGTTGCTTCACGCCTGCCACCTGGGCCGGCACGGCGGTCATCAACACGGTCGAGGGATATGCGGCCGCACCGCCCGGCACACACAGGCCGACGCGATCCAGCGGGCGATAACGCTCAACCAGGTAACCGCCCGGCACTTCAACGCGGATGTCCTTGTGCAGGATCGCTTCCTGGAAATTCCAGATTCGCTGCCGGATGCTGCGGATGGTGGCAAGAAATCCGGCATCGGCTCGGGCGTGGGCTTCTTCCAATTCTTGCCGAGAAACGCGGATGGTTTCGGGCGTTAGGGCTGCGCGGTCGATGCGGGCCGAATAGTCCAGTAGAGCGGGCAGGCCGATGGTTTTCACGTCGCGGCAGATCCGTTGAACGACCTCGGCGGGCGAGAGCGGTTCGCCAAAAACCTCGACCGTTCGACGCCGCCCGGCCTCGCTGACGACATTGCCCTCGGGGCTTAATCGCTGGCGCAAATCGTTCATGGCGGCGCGGATATCTTCGCGGCGGCTATCGATGCGGCGGATGGAAAGCATGGAGAATTAGGAAATCCAAAGGACGAAGGACAAAGACACCGTAAAATTCTATTGTGTTCGCTGGGGGCGTTGAACGGAAGGGGCTGGAGGGGTAAGTTTGGCGTCTTTGCTCTCAGCCGGTTGCTCCAGGATTACCGAGAGAATGACGCCCGCTGCCAACACCCCCAGCACCACGCCCAGCAGATAAAAATTAAAATACTCTCCAAAGAATGCCTTGAGCCAGTGGACCGTCAGCATCTTCACGCCGACCAAAAATAGCACCAGGGCCAGCGACACCTTGAGGAAACGGAACTTATTGATCAGGCCAGCCAGGGCAAAGTAAAGCGACCGGAGACCCAAAATGGCGAAGACGTTGCTGGTGAAAACCAAAAAAGGGTCGGCCGTGATCGCAAAGATCGCCGGTATCGAGTCCACGGCAAAAATCACGTCGGTCGTCTCCACCATAATGATGGCAAGGCCAAGCGGCGTGAGCATTAGCGTCCCAGGCTTTGTCCGTTGAACAACCTCATCGGGCATGACCTCGGCACCAGGATATTCGTTCTCCAGCGACGCGGACGACCCAGCTCTGACCAAGAAGTGCTCACCGTGAAATCGGGCCGTGACCGGCCATAGCCGCCTGAAGAGACGCACCACGATATTTCGGCTTGGATCGGTATCCTCGGTTTTCATCACCAGCATCTTCACGCCCGTAACGATGAGAAATGCCCCGAAAAGATACAGAATCCAATTGAACTCAGCAATCAGTTTTGCACCCACCAGGATTATGACGCCACGCAAGACCAATGCCCCCAGCACTCCCCAGAATAAGACTCGATGCTGATAGATCGAGGGCACGGCGAAGAAACTAAAGACCATGGCGATCACGAAGATATTGTCCACGCTCAGCGACTTTTCAAGGACGTATCCCGTGAGGTATTTCACGGTGGCGGACATCCCGTTATTCACCTGCCCATCCACGGAGTCAATCGAACTCCCCATCCCCATCCAATGGTTCTCGTAGCCGTAGTAAACGAACGCGGAGAAGCTGACGCCGAGAAAAATCCAGATCAGCGACCAGCCAAGTGCCTCCTGCATCGAGACGATATGCGATTGACGATGAAAAACACCCAGATCCAGTGCCAGCATTAGAAGCACGAAGCCTACGAAGGCGATCCATATCCAGATCATTTCTCTACATTGCACTCCGCGCCAATCAAACGTAAAACGATTCTTCCCGACCTTGACGTTAAACTCCTCTATACTGCTCGCGGTTGAGACTGACACTAACCCGAAGCGCGAGCGAGGTTGCTAAGTCGTTGCCTCGCTTGCGCTTCGGGCTGGTATGGATTGGGACAATCTCAACCGCGGACAGTATAGTTGCTCATCCTTTGTAGGATTATCGGATGAATGCTCTCTCGGCACAAGGCGGCCGAGTTATATAAATCGGCTCTCCGCCGGGTTTGCGGATAATTGTTGTGCGGGCGTCTCGCATGCCAAGATGTTGTGGTTGAACCAGGCAGGCGAGACGCCCGCACCACAAACTTGCGACCTGTACGATTGATTTTGGGCATGCCCATAACTACCGAGGAAAACACCGGTCTACTGTACTCGACACGCTTTTCGGTGACTTCTGCGGGACCGACTGCCAAAACACGGAACCATAAGCTACCAAACGAGTTGCGATTCTAGGTTGGACGAACAGACCAACAAAACCAATCGTACAGGTCGCAAACTTGGCGGAGAGCCTATAAATCGAGAACGCCCCTGGTTCAGGTCGTCTGGATCGGGGGGCAGGAGAATTGCAAAGTCTGGTTGAAGCAGCCCTGCGTAAAACGGAATTCATTCCTTACCCGAAAAGATGGGCAACGGAATAAATTCCGTTCTACGAAGGGCCCTTGCAGCCAACCCACTATCGGTGGGATTGACAAACTGGAGTTCGCGGATCACAATTGCTGGCGGCGGCCTACTTCCGACAGGCATGACAGGGGCAAGAACCCCGTGAACAGTTGTGGTAGGAGCAATCGCGGCCGCCAGCACGGACGATATTTCGTCCGATTTCCCTGCTTTGAGGACGTTAAGGGGTGGTGCCATGGCTAAAAAAGGAACGAAAAAACAGATTGCCGGAACGAAGCAGCAATCAAAACGACTTGGTTTGCCCAGTCACCTGCCTTCATGGGAACGGTGGTTTCAAGAACTAGAATCGTTCACGAAAGAGTACGGCCACTGCAATGTTCCAAGCAGATACCCGCCAAACCTTGCCCTGGGTAAATGGGTGTCAGGTATCCGATACCGGAAGAAACGAGGAAAACTCAATCAAGAGACAATCTGCCGCCTGAACGCCCTGGGCTTCTGTTGGGCGCCACGGGATACCTGGGAACAACATATCCTTGATCTGGAAGCGTTCAAGAAGGAACATGGTCACTGTAATGTGCCACTTCGGTATCCGCCGAACCCCGCCCTAGGTTCGTGGGTGATCGGCATCCGGCAATGGAAGAAACAAGGCAAACTTGCAAAGGATAAAATCCTCATGCTCGACGCCCTCGGCTTTTCTTGGATGATAAAAATGCGAGGCATCCAGGTTCCTTGGAAGCAACGCATCAACGATCTGAAAGCGTTCAAGAAGAAGCACGGGCATTGCAATGTTTCAAACGAGTACCGGCCAAACCTTTCACTCGGTCAGTGGGTGTCCAACCTGCGGCAACGGAAGAAGCTTGGCACCCTTGCAGAGGATAAAATTCTTATCCTCGATACCCTCGGGTTCTCTTGGGTGATGTCGGAGATGTCCAACCGGCCGAAGAAGCAACGGTAGAGGGCACTCGGTGGGCGAAAGAAGCTGCGATTCTCCTGGGCATGTCGCCGAATAGCCGGCACTTTCCCATCTTCCCGTACACAAGATTTCCACCATTAGGGGGTGCGACAACAAGAAGCCCCTTCTCATTGTTGTTTTACATTGCACACACAAGGGGGTGGCTTGGAAAGTTTTATGGAAATCCAATCACAAATGGTTGCTTTTTTTGCAGATATCGGTTATGCTGAGTGAGTTGACTTTAGGTTGTGGCCAACGAAGAAAAATCTGCTGAGTTTTGCTGTACTGGAAAGTCTTCTCACATGTTGAATTTCATCTTGTTTTCGTACGTCGAGCCAGATCTATTGATGACGGGTGCTGCCGTCTCCGCTGTACTCTGCGGTATCGTCCTTATGGGCGGCCGTTTAGTGATCGGTCGCCCGTTGCGCGTGCTTTCAAATCTTTACAAACGCAGACTGCATCGTGAACCTGCTACCTACGCGAGAATTCCCGGCGCCGGTCATGGGCAGGAGCAAGATTTCCGTAGCGTTCGGCACCCATCACAGCGCGTTGCCTAAAGCCTATCACTTCATATCCCAAGCCTGGAGCCATTGGGTCCGGTTCGGCTTGAGTGAGAAGTCGGCGTGGAGACGTTTTTCCATGTCGGCCATGTGTCCGCCGCCGTAGAAGATGGCGACTTTTTTCTTGCCGGCGGCAATCTGGGTCTTTAAGACTTCAAGTGCCCGCTTATTGCGCTCGCCGATGAGCGTGGAACCTTTCGGCCCTTCCAAGACGGCCATCATCCCTTCCACCTCCTGGAATTGATCGGCCATGGCCCTTTTCAAGGCCAGCGAACGGTTCTTGTCGAACATGGCCATCAGCAACTGCATCTCGCCGCCGTCACCGCCTTGGACCTGCTTGGCCAAGGCATAAGCGAGCAAGCGGGTGAAGATGTCGCCGAAGCCTTCCTGGCGATCTCGCATCGACTTCACAAACTGCTCCGGAGAGAGGTCGGCGTGGATTAGGTTCTTTCGCGTGTAATCGACCTGTTCGAGTTGGAACTCAAGTTTCAGCAGATCCTTCATTCCAAGTTGCATGGCGGAAAGCACATTGCCGGCCCCCTTCTCTTTGCGGCCGCCCTTCGGAATTCGCGTCCCTTCAGGGGCGACCAGCTCGTAGAGTACGGCATCGTATCCGGCAAAACGCTTATTCAACTCCTGATAGTAGCCCTTGTCGGCAATATGGACGGCGGCGACCAGATCGACTTGGACATTCGCCGCGTCGGGAGTGGCAGGGCCAAAACTTACAATGGCCGTCTCCAAGCCAATCGTCCGATCCTGGGCGTCGCGAACAACCCGCAGGTACTTGGCGGACGCCGGATTTTCTGCCGGCTTGGCGACAACTTCCGCACCCCACGCGACATTTGCCGTAAGGGTTAGTCCAAAAACAGCCAACAGGAGGCAAAGGCGTCGCCGGAAGTATTGTAGGGAATTGTAAAAATTCATGGCTCGGTTCCTTGGGGCTTTCCACTAACTGCCCATCCCCCTGCGGGAGAGAGGTATTGGGTGAGGGCTTCCCATATAGGTAGAATTGAGCTTCCGATGAACTACTCGATCTTCAACAGCTCCACCAGGAAGTGGAGCGATGCACCGCCGGGAATCGTCCCTGGAATACCGTCATCACCGTAGCCCAGAGCGGAAGGGATTTCCAATTCGATCATGCCTCCCTCGTTCACTAATTGCATTCCTTCGGTCCAACCTTTGATCACTCGATTCAGCGGGAATGAGATCGGACTTTTGCGATCGTAGGAGCTATCGAAGACCTTGCCGCCGTCGAGCCACCCATGGTAGTGTACCTTCACCTTGTTCGTTGCCTTAGGCATCTGCCCCTTGCCCGCTCGAAGTATTCGATAACGCAGACCTGATGCGGTTTGCGTGAACTGCTTCGGAGCATCTTTGGCAATCTCGCCGGAGCCAGCCGGAAGAGCGGGAAATGCAACATCTTTGGATTGAGCGCGGCTCAAGTTCACCTCCAGAAGTAATAGTAGCGTGGCACAACACAATACTCGACACCAAGCGGTCGTGGACATAAAAACCTCCTCGCGAATAGACTCTAAACTCAGCCGACAGTCGGCCGGGTCAACGGATACGCGTATATTCTGATAGAAATCGATACCTAACGCAATACCTTTCCGACCGCAAACAAAGATAACGGGCTCTCCGCCGGGTTTGCGGATAATTCCCGCAGGTTCTTAGGCGGCTTCTCCGCTGAGGGCTCTTCCGGTCCAGGTGCGGAACGCGAATAATTGTATGGGGGCTCGCTTCACTCTCCCACCCTACTTCCGCACCTAGAACCGGAAGAGCCCCGCTAAGTCTACCCGGCGGCCGGCTTTCGCGATAAGATTGGGAGCATTGCCACGGATCAAAATGCCTGTCAATTGGCGAGGTACCCTGGCCGTTATGGTTCTGCGCGAGCATCGCCTAGCCAGTAAAATCTCTTATGGAAAGACACGTTATGAGAAACTTCGTGATTGGTTGCGTGTTGCTTCTCGCGATGGCGGGGCCTGCTTTGAGCGAGACGAAAGGGCCGCCGAAAGGGCTGGCGATGGACTTGGGCGGCGGGGTGAAGTTGAAGCTGACGCTCATTCCGGCGGGTGAGTTCAAGATGGGGAGCGGTGAGTCGGCGGAGGCCACGGCTGCCTTTTTCAACAAGACCTACGGCAAGGATTTTCTGAAAGCTGACTTTTTCAAGGACGAGCACCCGCAGCACCGGGTTCGGATCACGAAGCCGTTTTACCTGGGAACCTACCACGTCACGCGGGGCCAGTTCCGGCAGTTTGTCACCGACACGGGGTACAAGACGGACGCGGAGAAGGGATTCGGATTCAAGGGGGCGTTTGGGTGGAATCCTGACACGAAGGCGTTCGACCTCAACGAAAAGTATTCGTGGCGGAACGCGGGTTTCGAGCAGACCGACGAGCACCCGGTGGTGAACGTGAGTTGGAACGACGCGGAGGCATTCTGCAAGTGGCTGAGCAAGAAGGAGAGCAAAACCTACCGACTGCCCACGGAGGCCGAGTGGGAATACGCCTGCCGTGCGGGAACGACCACGCGGTATTTCAGCGGCGATGATCCCGAGACGCTGGCTAAGGTCGGCAACGTGGCTGACGCGACGGCGAAGGCGAAGTTCCCGGACTGGACGTGGACGATCAAAGCCAGCGACGGCTACGTGTTTACGTCGCCGGTAGGTTCATTCCAACCGAATGCCTTCGGTTTATACGACATGCATGGCAATGCCTGGCAGTGGTGCGCGGATTGGTACGGCGAGGAGTATTATGCCGCATCCCCCGCAAGCGACCCAAACGGCCCAGGCTCCGGCGATAGCCGTGTCCTTCGTGGCGGTTCCTGGGACTTCTGGCCGAACTTCGCCCGTTCCGCCGCTCGCTTCGGGATCACGCCGGGCGACCGGTTCTACCTCACGGGTTTCCGCGTTCTCAGGACTCAGTAATACTATGGCCTCTGGCAGTGTTACCCTTTGCGGTTTTACTCTTTTCTCTTTTACCTCTGCCGCGCAGCGTCGCGAGATATATTTTTTGGATTTGGCAGGAGCGATCCGGCGACGATGGCACAGACTGCCTGCAAAGGCATGGCTCAAGAGCCAGTTCTTATCCACCTCTTCCAAGATTCAACGCGAAGGCAATGGCATCCGACACCTTGCGCAACTTGGCAGCAGACAAGGTCGTCACCAATGCACCCAGTCGGCTCTTCGGCACCGTCTGAAGATGATCGCAGTTGACCGCGCAGTCTTGAAGCATTCCATCCTCTTTAGAAAGCCAAACCTCGGATGGGATATCGCGAACTGTGCTGGTGATAGGAGCCACCGTAACGTCGCCAAGATACTCCAATATCGCATCTCGGGTTAGGAGCAACACAGGCCGTTTCTTGTCGGGTGCCGCAAACTTGTACCAGCGAACCTCGCCACGTCTCATTCGTCACCCCATCGCTGCTCGCTTTGCCAAACGTCGAACTCGCCGCTTTCGACGGGATGCTTCTGGTATCCAAGGCGGTGCTTCTGCTCCAAATCCTTCACGCGATACCGGGCCAAAGCCTCACGGAGCGCATCGCGAGCAAAAGCCGACCGCGTTGTCTTCAACCGCCGGGCAAGACGATCGACCGCCACCACCAGATCCTCGTCAAGCGTCATCTGTACAGCCTTCATGATCTTCACCTCCAATGTGGATGTCTATCACTATAGTAGTCCACATTCAGGTCGCGTGTCAAGCGGGGATGCCAGACACGGGGATGTCGGATAACATCTACAGGCGTTCTCTGTGTGGAAAACCTGTCCGCAAACACGGCTGAGGAAGATATCCACGTTGACTTCACGCTTCCAAATGGCCGCATAGCCGGATTGAAGAAACTGGCCCAGAACAGTACACTTAAGTCATGAGGTACTTGTCTGACTCTTTGACCCGCTACTCTCGCCAGATGCGCTATATCCATCTGGGCGAAGAGGGGCAGCGCAGCCTTGCCGCAAGCAGGGCGTTAATCTGTGGCTGCGGTGCGCTGGGAAGCCTGCTGGCCAATACGCTGGTGCGGGCAGGCGTTGGCAAGGTGCGGTTGGTCGACCGCGATTTCGTCGAATTGAGCAACCTGCACCGCCAGACGCTTTTTGATGAAGCCGACGTCGCCGCCGGCTTACCAAAAGCCGCAGCCGCGGCCGAGAAGCTTCGGATGATTAATTCGTCGGTCGAAATCGAGCCGATTGTCGCCCACATCGGCCCGGAGAATGTTGCATCGCTCTGCGAGGGCGTGGAGGTGATCCTCGATGGCACCGACAATTTTGAAACTCGCTATCTCATCAACGATGCGGCAGTCCACTTGAATTTGCCCTGGGTTTATGGCGGTTGCGTGGGGGCCGAGGGGCAAACCATGACCATCGTGCCCGGTGAGACCGGCTGCCTGCGTTGCCTGCTGCCGGAATGTCCTCCGCCAGGCAGTACGCCGACCTGCGACACGGCCGGTGTACTCGCGCCGATTGTGGGCGTGATTGCTTCAATCCAAGCTCAGGAGGCGATCAAGATCCTCAGCGGCAATCTCGCGGCAATCTCGCGGCATCTCACGGTCATCGACCTTTGGCAGAACCGCTTCCTGCAAATTGATGTCCGCGATCTTCGCGATCGTGTCGATTGTCCCACATGCAAACAACGGCAGTTCGTCTGGCTTACCGGGCAGCAGGGGAGCCGGGCCGCAGTACTCTGTGGCCGCAACTCCGTGCAATTAACTCAGCCCGGCCCTAGCATACCGCTCGATGAGTTGGCCCGGCGGCTGGAAGGCATGGGGCGAGTGACGCGAAATGCATTTCTGCTAAGCCTCAAGGTGGATAACTTTGAACTTACCTTGTTTCCCGACGGCCGGGCGATCGTCCAAGGCACCGACGATCCCGCAGTAGCACGGACAGTCTACGCTAAGTATATCGGGAACTAAAGCTACACCTTTAGATTTGTATTTGCTGACACTAACTTTTTCTATGTGTTGACCAAATTGAGGCAAAATTGGATACCGGTTCTTCGTAGTCAGCCCAATTTAACGGAAGAGCGGGTAGTCTGAGACGGTTGCATGCGGCGGTCTGGCCAAGAAACCTCGTAATAACAGGCCAACACATAGAATCCGATAGTGTCAGCTTTGTCGAAAGATGCCCTCCCGCCCCCGCTGGGCTTGTCCGGCTTGTCCCAGCCGGGTTCGGCGCGGGTCTCATGACCCCGCCGAAACGCCCAACCGAAGGTCTCCTGGTAAATTGGAGACCTTCGGTCGGCGGCGTGGCTCGGTCAGAGACCGGCCACAACTGAGTCAGAGACCGGCCACAACTGATGGTCCGCACCCGTCCGCTCCGACACCCGTCCGCTCCGCCTTGCAGACCGGCTGGAAGGTTGGTAGCCTAAGGGTAGAAATCATCCCCTACCGATGCGATCGTGCGGATTGCTCCGGTTGCGCGACCTTAGTAAACGAAACAGCCCATGAACCGTTTTGAACATGTCTATGTACTCAATGTGATGTCGGACGACCACCCGGGAATCGTCGCGGCGGTCAGCAACGCCATTGAGTCGCTGGGGGGCAATATCGACGCGTGTAGCCAAACCGTGCTGGGTGGATACTTTACCCTCATCATGATTTGCAGCGTGCCGGAGTCGATTGATCCCGATGCGCTGGCGGGCAGGGTCTTGGAGGCCGGTGCCGGTGGTTTCGATTTTCGCGTGATGGTCCGTCCTTCGCGGGGTCTGCGGCGACCGGTGACGCAAGAGTCGTGCGACCGTTTCGTCATCAGCGCGTTTGGCAAGGACCAGCCGGGCGTTGTCCGTCGCTTCAGCCAGTATCTGGCGGGCAAGGACATCAACATCGTCGATCTGTACGGCGACCGCAAGGACGACGAGTTCGTCCTCGTTGGTCAGTTGGAGGTTCCCCAACATTGGGACATCCGCATGTTGCAGACGGACCTCGAGCAAATGGGACTGGACTTAGGCTTCACGGTGAAGCTGCAACACGAGAATGTCTTCGTGGCTACCAACCAACTGCGACTAACGACCGCAATGGGGCCGGCGAACTGATCCGTAGTAGGCACGCGCCGTGTGCCGTTTTGTCTTCCGCACACGGCGCGTGCGGACTACCCTGGAGAACACCCTATCATGCTCCGCACGGACGAAATTCTTTCCACCATCCACATGCTTCACGCGGAGCATCTCGATGTGCGTACCGTCACGTTGGCGCTGAACGTCGAAGACTGCGCCGCGCCAAACGTCGAGCATCTTTGCCGTAAACTGCGACAGAAGCTGATTTCCCGAGCCAGCCGCCTGGTGGAAATCTGCGACCGCGTGGCTGCGAAGTACGGCATCCCGATCATCAACAAGCGGTTGGCAATCACCCCTGCTTCGACCCTGCTGGCCGGCCATGGCCGTGGAGCGGCTCTCCAAGTGGCCAAGACGCTCGACGACGCAGCCGCCGAATGCCGCGTCGACTTCGTCGGCGGCTTCACGGCGCTGGTGCATAAGGGAATCGCCGCCGGCGACGACGTCGTGATCCAATCGCTGCCCGAGGTACTGGCCAATACGCACCGCGTCTGCGCATCGATCAACGTGGCTTCGCGCAAGGCGGGCATCAACATGGACGCCATCCAGACCGTGGGGCACGTGATCTTGAAAATCGCCGCCGCGACGGCCGCCCAGCAAGGGTTCGGCTGCGCAAAGCTCGTGGTGTTCGCCAACATCCCGGAAGACAACCCCTTCATGGCGGGGGCCTACGTGGGTGCCGGCGAACCGGAAGCCACGATCAACATCGGCGTATCCGGCCCGGGCGTGGTCAGCAGCGCGTTGCGGCGCCGCTTGGCCCTGGACAACAAGTTGACCTTAGGCGACTTGGCCGAGGAAATCAAAATCACCAGCTTCCGCGTCACGCGCGTGGGCGAACTGATCGGCCGCGAGGTGGCCAAGGAATTGGGGGTGGCCTTCGGCATCGTCGATCTGTCCCTGGCCCCCACGCCGACCGTTGGCGATAGCGTGGGCGAAATCCTGAAGATGCTCGGCATCGCCCAGATTGGCGCGCCGGGTTCCACCGCCGCGCTGGCCATGCTCAATGACGCCGTGAAGAAAGGCGGCCTGTTCGCGTCGAGTTCCGTCGGCGGTCTGAGCGGCGCGTTCATCCCGGTAAGCGAAGACGCGGCGCTCTCCGAGGCGGTCGCCAAAGGCCATCTGGTGCTGGAGAAGCTCGAAGCGATGACGAGCGTCTGCTCGGTGGGCCTCGACATGATCGCCATCCCGGGCGACACGCCCGCGGAAACCATCTCCGCGATCATTGCCGATGAGATGGCCATCGGCGTGGTGAACGACAAAACGACTGCGGTGCGGTTGATACCGGTGCCCGGCGCGAAGGCCGGCGACATGGTCAACTTCGGCGGCCTGTTCGGCTCGACCCCCGTCATGGAGGTGCGCAACAGCGGCGCCAGTACGGCCTTCGTCCGCTTCGGCGGGCGGATCCCCGCCCCGATGCAGTCGCTGAAGAACTGAGCGGCGGACATGGGCTAGCTGGACAACCTTCTTCACCATCCAGCAAGCGATCTGTCGATTTATTCCGAGGCCTTGATCATAACTTTGCCAACTGCTGTCACTGCTAGTTCGACGTAGGGTGGGTGAAGCATCGAATGGTGCGTTACGCGAACGGATCTGGAACAGCGGTAAGTGCTTTCAGCGTCTCGACTTCGTGCGCAACCCACCATTTCCCGGCCGGTTCGCTCCACGCACC
>Ga0194056_10001697_pt1 | contig 11987 bp, 10 predicted proteins | sample SepL4413m_MetaG_FD_155458 | JGI IMG/M metagenome (GOLD analysis project Ga0194056, IMG submission 155458) | Anoxic zone freshwater microbial communities from boreal shield lake in IISD Experimental Lakes Area, Ontario, Canada - Sep2016-L442-13m | ecosystem: Environmental > Aquatic > Freshwater...
CAAGCGGAAGCGCAGGCGATGCCTGATCAGCTCGTCGCTTGAGATGCACATAGGTTTGGAGCGCAAGCGCCTTATTGCCGGGCTTACCGGGGCGCGCTCCCATGTAGGCGCCGATCGCAACCACGAAACGATCCTTCGCAGGCTTCGAAGTGATCGTGATCATTGCAGTGGACCCCTTTTGGCAGCGTGGGGCTTTGACCGTAACGCTGCCAGACTTTGGCAAGGCGCTAGCGCCGACTGGTCCGAAGGCCAAGCAGGCAAGAAGTGCTGATGTGAGGAGCATCGAAAGTGAGTTGCGGCGGCTGAGGATTGTCATTGCCGCGATGTTAGTGGAGGTGATGGAGGTGAACGAGGAGGCTTAGCTCTTGAGCAGTCGCAGCGCTTCGCCGCGGAGAATGTCGTGCTCGGAAGCTGTGAAGCGATCGAGGGCAAAGCAGTCGAGCACGGTGCAGAGAATCTCTGCACCAGCAACTGCGGTCGGCGCGCGGTCCGGGTGCAGGCCCGCGACGTCGCGGCGTTCGGCAAGTGGAAGCGCGGCGATCCGATCGAGGATCTCCAGCGATCGTCCGAGCGAGACAGTCGCACCATGAACTCGCTCGGGGTCGTAAGGCTCTAACGATTGGTCAATCGCTGCGAGGGTCGTTGCCGTTCCAGCTACAGCTATGCAAGCTGCTGTCGCGGTGCGGAACTGGTCCGGAACCTCGCTGTCAATCAGGCCGCGGACCTCTTCGGCGATCAGTTCTAGCTGTTGCGAGGATGGTGGATCGCTTAAGCCAATATGCCGTTCAGTCTGACGAACAACTCCTGCCGCAAGTGAGGTGTGGAAAAGGATTTCGCTATCGCGCCCGACGATCAGCTCTGTGGAACCACCACCGACATCGCAGACAAGGATTGTCTGGCCGTCGGGCTTGCGCTCAGATGTCGCTCCTGCGAACGACAGCCGCGCCTCCTGATCGCCGCTGATTAGCCTTACAGCGATTCCAGTTCGGGCAAGGATTTCCTCAGTGAATTCTCTACCGTCCGCCGCATCTCGACCGGCACTTGTCAGCACACCGCTGATCGCATCGACAGGGTAGAGATCAACGATTTCCTTGTAGCCGGTAAGGGCGGTCAGTACACGCTCGCGTGCGGCTGGGTCGAGATGGCCATTGGCGTCAACTCCGTCTCCAAGCCGTGTCACATTCGAGTGGCGTTCGAGGTCGCTAATTGCCAGCTCTCCACTTGGTGAAGTCGAGATTGAGCAGATCAGCAGGCGCGTCGAATTGGTGCCGATGTCGACAGTTGCGATCACCTTTGGTAGCTCGCTCATGTGACGCAGTCGGGTAGCGGTTCGCCGGCAAGTCCAGCGAGCAGGTTGTCGACAGCCTTTGTTGCCATTGCCTCACGGGTTCGAGTTGTCGCTGAGCCGAGGTGAGGTGTGACAATCAGGTTCGGAGAGTTGAGTAGTGGATCGCTGGGCGGGAGTGGCTCGGGCGTAGTCACATCGAGTGCTGCACCAGCAATCGTCCGGTTATGGAGAGCTTTAGCGAGAGCGATTTGGTCAACAATGCCGCCTCTTGAAGTGTTCACAAGCAGTGCGGTTGGCTTCATCGCGGCTAGGAACTCAGAACTCACAAGAGCTTCCGTGCTGTCATTCAATGGACAGTGAATCGAGACAACATCGGCCAGAGCGAGCATCTCATCTAGCGGCATGCCGGGGCGGTCCCCACCAGGGCGACCGCTCTCAATCACCTTCATGCCAAACGCTCCACAGCGTCGGGATACGGCACGGCCGATGCGGCCGGGTCCGACGATCCCAACCGTTAGGTCGCGAAGTTCAACCCCGAGCAGCCAGTTTGGCGACCAGCTGCTCCAACTACCATCGTTGACTGCGGCAATTCCTTCCGGAAGGCGTCGAGCGAGGGCCAGCAGTAGGGCTAGCGTCAGATCTGCAGTCGCCTCTGTGAGAACATCCGGGGTGTGGCCGATTAACACTCCCCGCTGGCGGCAGGCGTTGACATCAATGTTGTCGTAGCCGACCGCCATCGTTGAAACGACACGCAGTTTGGGGGCTGCATCGAGTAGCTCCGCATCGATCCGATCGGTCAACATGCAGAGCAGAGCGTCGGCTTGGGCGGCGTGGGCAATGAGCTTGTCCTGAGGTGGCGGAGTTTCCTTCGGCCAAAGGTCAAGATCGTGGCCGGCAGCAACGATTCGATCGGATTGGTTGCCAGGCAGCTGGCGGGTTACAAAGCAGCGGGCCATCGCAATAAGTGTCGCTGAATTGGGGTCGACACGCTGTCTCCGGGTTTCCTGCATAAGTTCACCGGCAAGAAAAGCGTTCTATACTGACTACTTAGCGTCGCGGGGTGGAGCAGTCAGGTAGCTCGTCGGGCTCATAACCCGAAGGTCGCAGGTTCGAATCCTGCCCCCGCTATTTGAAGGCCCGGGAGACCGGGCCTTCTCTGTTTTCAGTCCGATCACCCGCACTGAGCGCTAGCTTGCCTCTGCCGATGACAGCGGGTTCAAGCAAAAGTAGTCAACCTCAGCGGGCGCGTCGCTCAACCGGTCTTGATGGTTTGCGCGGGCTAGCCGCACTGTCAGTGCTGGTGTTCCATGTCTGGCTCTATCGCGACAACCGGCCGAAGGGGGGTCACAGAACGGCCCTATTTGACCAGGTCATGTTCGCGCTCCACCTTGGGTTGATCTGTTTCTTTGTGCTATCCGGGTACTTGCTATACCGGGCGTTTTCTCGTGCTGCTCTGCAACCAAGCGGCAGAGTCGGGACTCGCGACTATGCGCGGCGTCGGCTCGCGAGAATCGTCCCCGCTTACTACGTGAGCATCGTCGGCTGTATCGCGATGTACGCGATTGTTGGTTACAACAAGGGGATACCGTCGCTCAATGAGCTGCCGCTGTTCTTCCTGTTTGCGCAGACCTACTCAAAGAGCACCCAGTGGGTTCTAAACCCAGTTACCTGGACACTCTGCGTGGAGATGGCCTTCTACATTCTGCTGCCGTTGCTCGGCTGGTTGGCGATCCGCTTTGGTCGCGGCCATGCCGGACGCCAGGTGCTGATGCTCGTCAGTCTGATCGCGATCACGATTACGTGGAATGGCATGGTCCACTGGGAGACTTGGGGACTGTCTGCGCCTCGAAGGTGGCTGCCGTCGTTCCTCGGACACTTTGCACTCGGAATGCTCGCTGCCCTCTGGGTGACTCTCCGTCGTGAGCGCAAGGCACCACCGCTGGGGTCAGTTGTGTCGGTCCTTCTCCTGCTGGTTGGTGCGGCACTGGTTGTGATCAATGCTGCCTGGCAGGAGGACCCAACCACCCTTCCCGATCTGCGCATGCTGCTCACAGACCTGCCTGCCGCGGCGGGCTTCGCGTTGATCATTGCCGCCGTGGTTTGCGGCTCAGGACGGGCGACGCGAGCTGTCGGAGTAAAGCCTCTCGCAGAGCTCGGGGTTATCTCCTACGGCGTCTATCTCTGGCACCTGCCGCTGATTCTCGCGCTCCGGCAACTTGGCCTTCTGCCTGAATACTTCCCGCCAAGGCTGCTGATTGTTCTCGGCGTATCGATCATCGCTGGCCTAATCTCGTGGAGAGTGTTTGAACGTCCGGTGATCAACTGGGAGGCTCGCCGAGAGTCCTTCACGCCGGACAGGCCGCTCAAACGAACGCTCTGAGTCGGCCTCGTAGCCGATGGTCATCGGTATTCAGCGAACCATTATCTGGCGGATCGCACTTCCATCAGCAAGGCGGTCGAATCCCTCGTTGAGTGAGTCGAGGTCGATCCGATCACTGATTAGTCGCTCAAGGGGCAGCCGGCCCTCCTGCCACCAAGCGAAGAGCTTGGGCAGCTGCTCTCTCGGGTTAGCTGATCCAAGGTATGAGCCGCGAAGCGTTCGTTCCTCGGCTGTCAGCGAAACAGCGGGGATTGTCAGCATCTGCGATGGGTCCGGTAGTCCGACGGTGACAGTCGTGCCGCCGCGAGCAGTCGCCGCATAGGCTGCTTCGAGCACCTTGGCATTACCAGCGGTTTCAATCGATTTGTTTGTCCCACCGCTGGTGAGCTTCCTAACCTGTTCGGCGCAGCTTGGGCCACCGTCAAGGACTTCGCTAGCGCCAAGTTCGAGGGCGAGATTCCGCTTTGACTCGACGGGGTCAATAGCAATGATTCGGCTGGCGCCAGCCAGCTTTGAACCTAGTAGTGCAGACATGCCAACGCCGCCAAGCCCGAATATTGCGACCGACTCACCGGGCTGGATTTTGGCGGCATTGATTGCGGCACCAACACCTGTAAGTGCAGCGCAGCCGAACACGGCAGCGGTAGCGAAGTCGAGCTGATCAGGGATCTTGATTGCCGACCTTGCTGAGACAACGGTCCGCTCTGCGAAAGCACTCACGCCAAGATGGTGTTCATGCTGTTCGCCGCTATCGGCAATCCAACGGCGTTCGCCGCCGAGCAATGTTCCCGCAGTGTTGGCTGCTGCACCAGGCTCACAGAGCGCTGATCGACCATCGAGGCAGGGACCGCACTCGCCGCAGGATGGAACAAAGGCGAGAACAACCCGGTCGCCAACCGCAAACCCCTCCGTGGCAGGCCCGATTGCTGTTACTTCGCCTGCGGCCTCATGACCGAGCACCATCGGAAGTGGTCGTGGCCTTGACCCATTAATCACAGAGAGGTCTGAGTGGCAGAGCCCTGCAGCGTGAATCTCGATCAGCAGTTCGCCTTCACCAGGGTCCGCAAGTCCAAGCTCAACGACTTGGAGTGGTCGCGATACGGCGTAAGGCGCCGGTGCGCCACTGACCGTCAGGACTGCCGCCCGTGAGCGAATCACTCGGTTGTCGTTTCAATAAGCAGCGGTGTGAGCGCTGCGCGGATTGAATCCGGAATTGGCACTGGGCGGCGTGTATCGCGATCAACGAAGACATGGACGAACCAGCCGGTCGCTGCCGCCTCTCCATCGGGACCGTCGAACAGGGCAAGTTCATAGCGGACGCTAGAGCTGCCAAGGTGGCCGATTCGGAGTCGCGTTTCAACCGGATTGGGGAATGCCAGCGGCCCAAGGAACTCACAGTGTGACTCGGCGCAGATGCCTATTACGGCACCGTTGTGGATGTCGAGCCCACCCTCGCTGATTAGTAGCCGGTTGATCGCCGAGTCGAAAAAGCCGTAGTACTCGATGTTGTTGACATGCCCATAAATGTCGTTGTCCTTCCAGCGGCTCTGGCTGATCTCCGAGTACGGGTACTCGTTCCGCTGGGGAATCTGACGGGCCATCTTGCTTCGCAAGCTACCAGCGGGCGGAGCGGGCAGCGTCGCCCGGGCTGGCACTTCTCTGCGATGTTCGCTTAGGGTTCACGACTAGGTAACTGACCAGATGTCAAAGCGCGATCAAACAGCACCACCGCTCGTCGGATCTATGAAGGCCGAAGCTGCCGCAGGGCGAATGCTTGCCTCGCTGTCACCACGGCTGCAGGTACGTATGTCAGGCGGCAATCCGACGGTCATTGACGGCCAGCGCCTTGACCCGGCTTGTCAGCTAGTCCTCTCGCTGATTGAGCGACGCGGCCTAGCTGATGAATTCGGAAGTGTCGGCCGCGAGCGCGCAATTATCACCAGGCAGTCGGTGATCGCTGGCGGCAACCCCGATCCAGTTTCTGAAGTGCGTAATTTGAGGATCGCTGGAGGCGACGGTGAGATCGGTGCTCGTTTCTACAAGACGATCGAACGGGGTGGGCCGCACCCACTGCTCGTCTGGTACCACGGTGGCGGATTCGTAATCGGAAGCCTCGACTCGCACGACAGCATCTGCAGAGCGCTCTGCTTCCACGCTGGCGTTGACGTGCTCTCAGTTGACTACCGCCTCGCTCCAGAGCATCAGTTCCCGGCTGGAGTTGACGACGCGAGAGCCGCATTCACTTGGGCAGTCGAGAACGCGGCCGATCTTGGCTCTGACCCAACACGTGTTCTTGTCGGTGGCGATAGTGCTGGCGGCAACCTTGCCGCGGTAACTGCACTGTCAACAGCGAAGAGTCTTACGCCGCCACCATTTGCGCAGCTACTCGTATATCCAATCACCGACATGGTCGGTCGGATCGAAGGGTCAGGAGAGAAGACTCGCTCTTATCAGCTGTTCGGCGAGGGCTTCCTGCTGACGACAAAGTTGATGGATTGGTTCGGCCAGCACTATGTCGAAGCTGAAAGCGTCGATCCAGCCGACCCGCGAGTTTCACCGCTGCGGGCAGACGACCTGAGCGGACTCCCTCCGGCGATTGTTATTACAGCTGGCTTTGATCCTCTCCGTGATGAGGGCGAGGCATACGCCGATGCGCTGCGGGCCGCAGGTGGGACGGCCGTAACACGGCGGTTCCCGGAACTGATCCACGGCTTCGCCAACATGGCTGGTGTTTCGCACTGCGCGCGTGAGGCGATCGTTGAGATTGCTGGCACGCTGCGGGCTGTAAGTCGCGCCTGACTAGGGTCAGCGCACAGCTACCGACGCCAGAGTCTCCTTAGCCTGGAACAGGCGCATCGGCTGTGCCCAAGCAGCTGAATCGAATTGTGATCAGCGGCCGTTTATCTCAGGAACGACAAAGGGCGGCGGATGTCCCTTTGACACCCGCCGCCCCTCGAAAGCAATTACTAGCCGAGGCGAGCTGCCATCCAGCCCTTCGCGTAAACGAAGGCTGCTGATGGTGTGACGCCCAAGCTCGGTGAACCGCTGGCGACGATGCCGCCATGGTCAAGGCCGGTGTATGGCCGGTAGGTGATAGCTGGGCTGCCACCGTTGTTCTTGCGCAGTGCTGGAGCAAGAATGTCCTTGGTCAGGTTTGGCAGCACTGTGCTATCGGCTGTGCCCTGAAGGATCAGTGTCGGAACCTTGATATTCAGTGAGTTCGGGCTCATCTTGTCGCCAGCAAGGACGTTGAGAGCCTTGGTGGCAAGTGGGCTCGTCCAGCTATTGAGTAGCTGGACCGGTGCAAACTGCCCGAACCTAGTCGGTGTACCCAGATCGCAGGTTGTGTCGATCAACCCACGCAGCGCATAAGGAGCCGGTGCCATCAGCGCGCTAAGGCTGATGCTCGTGTCGGCCTGAGTCATCGAACGTACAATCAATGCGCCGAGACCGCTGATGCCGTTAGGCGACTTGATTGCCGCCTTGGCGGTCAAGACTGCGATCTTCATCGAGTTTGCCGGAGCAAAGGCAGCGAGGCCCTTGAGCGACAGGCTCGTGTCGGCGCCTGATGCCGTCCAAGCTGCTGCATCAGCTGCTGCGTAGGAAGCGGCGTGCCCACCCTGCGAGTGGCCCGATGCTACCCACTTACTGCTGAGGTTCGAGCTTGGAAGCTGGCGTGCTGCGGCAACGATGTCAATAACACCGCGACCCTCAGAGTGGCCAACCAGGTAAGGGTGGAATCCCGGAGTTCCGAGACCCTCGTAATCGGTAGCTGCTACTGCGTAGCCGGCCTTGAGCAGCTCGTTGAGCGTGCCGGTGTTATAGGCGAGTGGAACAACCGAGTCGGCTGCACCTGTTGACTTTGAAGGAGCGCAGACATCGGCTGCTCCGGTCGTACCGTGAGCCCAGCTGATTACCTTCCAACCGCCAGCTGGTGCGGTCCCCTTTGGAATCCAAACTGATCCGGAGACGGCGATAGCCGCGCCTGACAGCGAAGTTGACTTGTAAAGAACGGTGTAGGAACTTGCAGCATCAGGCAGGGTTGTTCCAGCCTGAGCGGCTCTGTAACGGAGCAGCAAGCCATGCTTGCCCGAGGTTAGACTCGGCGTGCTCGTATAGAAGGCGTTGCCAGACGGGCCCGGTGTAACCGGAGCGGCAGCGGCTGTGCCTGCAAGAAGGGACATGGACAGGGCCGCGGTAGCGGCTGCAAGAGCGGCTAGGCGGAATGGGTGAGTGCTTCCAGTTGAATTCATATATGTGATGATAGTCACTCAACGCGAATTTCGCTACTTAGAACCGTCGCATTGGCGCACGACTTGACGGATGCGGCAGACTGTTTCGGATGCGTGCAGCTGATTATGTGATTGTTGGAGCCGGTTCGGCGGGCTGCGTGCTCGCCAATCGACTTAGTGAGGACCCGTCCTGTCGGGTTCTGTTGCTTGAGGCTGGTGGTAGTAACCGCCATCCGAACATTACGATTCCAGCGGCATTTGCCAATCAGTTCCGAACGAAGCTTGATTGGAACTTCTGGACTGAGCCTGAGCCTGATTGCAACGGCCGTTCGCTTTACCTGCCGCGCGGCAAATCACTCGGTGGCTCGAGCTCTATGAACGCAATGCTCTACGTGCGGGGCCGGCCGCTCGACTATGAAATGTGGGAGGCCCAAGGCGCCACTGGCTGGGGCTGGGATGGCGTGCTTCCTTATTTCCTCAAGGCTGAGGACAATTCGCGTGGGGCGTCTGAGTACCACTCGGCCGGTGGACCGTTACGCGTTGAGGACTCACGCGACCCGTCACCGTTCTCCGAGCGATTCTTGGCAAGCGCTGAGGGCGCGGGTATACCGCGAATTGCCGATTACAACGGGCCGGAGCAGGACGGCTGCTCGCCAGTTCAGGTGACTCAGCGCCGGGGGCAGCGCTGGAGCGCGGCAAACGCCTACTTGCGACCGGCGATGAAGCGCCCGAATCTTGAGGTTCTAAGCAAGGTTCAGGTGCTTGGCGTTGAGCTGCGGGGTGACCGGGCTGTTGGCGTCCGCTATCTAGATCGGCGTGGTCGCGAGTCTGTAGCTCACGCGTCCGAAGAGGTAATTCTCTCAGCCGGTTCTTATGGCTCACCGCAAATTCTTCAGCTTTCAGGGATTGGCCGGCCTGCTGACCTCAAGGATGTTGGTGTAGAGGCGACTCACGAACTGGCGGGCGTTGGCGAAAACCTCCAGGACCATCCGTTCGTAGTTTCGATCTGGGATTCGCTGATCGGCGAAACGCTCGCCGACGCTGAATCGCCACGCAACATCCTCAAGTGGTTGATCAAGCGCGAAGGCCCGTTCAGTAGTTCAGTCGCCGAGGCGTTTGCGTTCGTGCGTTCACGGCCGGGGCTGCCTGCTGCTGACCTCCAGTTCCACTTCGCACCGGGTTATTTCAGCGACCACGGCTTTGACGAGTACAAGGAGCACGCGGTTACGTTTGGGCCGGCTCTGGTGACGGTCAAGAGCCGCGGTCATGTCCGGCTCCGTTCAAGCAACCCGACCGACGCGCCAAGCATTCTCACGAACACGCTCTCCGAGCCCGAGGACCTTGCAGCGCTCGTCGCTGGTGTGAAGCTTTCACGCGAATTAGCTGCGACCGACCCGATTGCATCGACGCTCGGTCGCGAAATTTATCCCGGCGCTGATGTGAGTACCGATGCCGAAATTGAGGATGACATTCGTCGCAGAGTCGAGTTGCTCTATCACCCAGTTGGAACCTGCAGAATTGGCAGCGACGAGCTAGCGGTCGTCGACCCTGAACTTCGCGTGCGAGGGATCGAAGGATTGCGGGTAGTCGACGCTTCGGTAATGCCAGTTATTCCTGGCGGTAATACGAACGCACCTACGATCATGGTCGCGGAAAAAGCTGCTGACCTGATCCGTGCGCGCAGTGCAGTAGCTGTTTGAACTGTCGAAGAGTCGGAATTTATTTAATCGTGCGTGACAACTGTCACCCATAGAGATGTCAGGCAGGCCATACTCAGAACGATGAGTGTGATTCAAGCAACGGAGCATCTAGATGTCTTGATCATCGGCGCCGGCGTGTCGGGGATCGGCGCTGCTTGGCACCTCCAGCACAACCTGCCGGACAAGAGTTACCGAGTTCTTGAAGCGCGAGACCAGCTCGGCGGGACATGGGACCTGTTTCGGTATCCAGGGATCCGTTCAGACTCGGACCTCCATACCTTCGGCTATCAGTTCAAGCCGTGGACCGATCAGGCATCGATTGCTGATGGCCCGGCAATCCTTGACTACCTCGAAGAGACGGCTGTTGAAAACGGAATCGACGAGCGAATCAGATTCGGTTGCAAGGTCACGGCTGCCGAGTGGTCAACAGAGGATTCGCAGTGGACCGTTAGTTACGCGGATTCTCAGTCCGGTGAGAGTGAGACCCTGACCTGCTCATGGCTGTTCTGCGCAAGTGGCTACTACAGCTATGAGCACGGTTACCTGCCGCACTTTGAGGGCAGCGAGCGGTTCGAAGGATTGATAATCCACCCGCAGGAGTGGCCGCAGGATCTTGACTACACCGGCAAGCGGGTCGTTGTTATCGGTAGTGGTGCTACTGCTGTGACGATAGTCCCGGCGATGGCGGAGAAGGCCGCACATGTGACGATGCTGCAGCGCTCGCCGACATATGTCGTGGCAGTGCCTGGCAAGGACCCGATCGCGAATTTCCTTAAGCGCCATCTCTCCGCCGAGCGCGCCTACGCATTGACGCGCCGCAAGAACATCTTCATGCAGAAGACGGTCTTCAACCTCAGCCAGAAGCGACCGGCAATCGTAAAGTGGGCGATCCGCAAGATGCTCGAACGGCAATTGCCCGAGGGCTATGACATTGATACGCACTTCACGCCCGACTACAAACCTTGGGATCAACGGCTCTGTTCAGTCCCCGATGGTGACCTGTTTAAGGCGATCACCAACGGATCGGCATCGGTTGTAACCGATCGAATCAAGACATTTACCGAGCATGGGATTCTGCTCGAGTCAGGTACGGAAATCGAAGCCGACATCATCGTTACCGCGACAGGGCTACAGGTACTTGTCTTAGGCGGCATTGACATGACCGTTGACGGCGTTAAGCCGGTGCTGAAAGACAGCCTCGCCTACCGGGCGATGATGCTCAGCGATATACCCAACTTTGTCTACTCGATTGGCTACACAAATTCGTCCTGGACTTTGAAGGTCGACATCGTTTTCGACTATGCCTGTCGCGTGATTGAGACGATGGATCGCTGCGGCTACAGCAAGTGTGTGCCGGTTAACCCGGACCCTTCAATGGAAACACGGCCGTTGCTTGACTCCCAAGCCGGATATGTGAAGCGCGCCGTAGATGAGCTGCCGCGCGAGGGCACGAAGGCACCTTGGGAGCTGACAATGAACTACGTCAAGGACCGCAAGAGCCTGCGAGAGGACCCGGTGCAGGACGGAGTACTTCAGTTCTCAACGCCGTCAGCTACTGCTCGCGAAGCCGGACTCAGCGCGACTGCGGGCTAGTCAACCAGCGACTCAGCTGGGATGAGCTGAGCGAGTTGCTCTTTGCAATTGCACCGACTAGAGCCGCACTCGGGCGTGCCGTTCTTGCGAGCGTTGTTGGTGAGAACGAGTAGAGGCCAAACTTTGGAAGGTAGCCGGCTGACCATTCGAAGTTGTCAGTCAGTGACCAGTGGAACCAGCCAAGCAGTGAGACTCCACTCGGCTTTGACTTCGTAACCTTCCAAGCCCTGTTGAGGTGCTGCACAAGGAATGCTGATCGCCTGCTGTCCGATGCGTCGGCGATTCCGTTCTCGGTCACGATCAGTGGCAGCTTGTATGCGGCCGCCTCGGTGAGTACTGCCTCAAGGCCGGCCGAATCCAGCTCGGCCCCGAACTCAGAACAGGTCGTTGGGCAGGCAGGTGCTGTCCTGTTCAACGCCCAGCGGTAACCGGTGCGAGGCAGGAAGTCAAGTAGCGGGATTGTCTTACTGAGTGAAGCTCCCAGACCTGACACGCGGCCACGGAAGTAGTAGTTGACGCCAAGGAAGTCGGCCTTGCCGGCTAGCGATGGCTTGTATTCGCCAGCATCAACCTTGCCGTTTGCATTCAGGTCGTACTGACCCTTGATCGCTGCGTCGGGGAATGTGCGGTTGAAGAGCTTGTCGGCGTGGACTGTCGCTGCCGTATCGATCGATTTGCTTGCGCTGGCCGGAGTGAAGTGGATCATGTTCTGAACGAGGCCAACCCGCGACTTCTTGCCATCAGAATCGGAATCGCGGGAGTCGTAGTGGTGAATTTCGTCGTAGGCGGCTGCG
>Ga0194056_10001700_pt1 | contig 11968 bp, 12 predicted proteins | sample SepL4413m_MetaG_FD_155458 | JGI IMG/M metagenome (GOLD analysis project Ga0194056, IMG submission 155458) | Anoxic zone freshwater microbial communities from boreal shield lake in IISD Experimental Lakes Area, Ontario, Canada - Sep2016-L442-13m | ecosystem: Environmental > Aquatic > Freshwater...
TATCGGTCTCCGTAGAGGTCCAGTGGTAGGTATTGGCAAAACCACCCACAACGCCAGCAACTTTCGCATTATATAATAAATTTAATTCCACTTTTGACGGTAAATACCAGTCACCATAACAGGTTTCGCTAACGGGTGGATGCGTAGTACCACTCGCTACAGTACAGGCGTTTAGACCATCTTCTTGTACGCTATAGTCTGCAGCAACTGTTGCCGCAAAATTTGCTGGATTATCATTCGATTGTGCCGCTATTATTAAAGCAGTATTCATGGCGCCAGCACCGATGCCGTCACCAGTAGTTCGAGTCACTTTATAAGTACCGTTATACCATGGTATGCCAGTACTTTGATCCGCTATGGCTGCGATTAAACCATGTTGACGGTCAGCATCTACCCAAAACACAATCCCGCCTTGATATTGATCGCCAATATCATGGACTGACGCGCCAGTGCCATCGGCGCCTTTTGCTCCTGTATCACCTTTATCACCTTTATCACCTTTTAAACCTTGTGGACCAATATCACCTTTTGGGCCTACTGGACCTGCTGGACCTACTGGACCTGCTGGACCTGCTGGACCTGCTGGACCTGCTGGGCCTCGTGGACCTACTTGTCCTTTGTCGCCTTTGTCACCCTTGTCGCCTTTGTGACCTTGATTAGTTTGAGTAGCTTGAGCGGTGCTTATAGATAACGGCACTAACACTAATGCTATTGCGATTACCAAGGGTTTTAACATTTGATTTTTCATAAAAATCCTCATTAGTTTTAAAAAATACAATACAAGCCTTAACTTACTGCGCACAAAGCCCGGATTTACTAACGCATGTAAGTTTCCGCAATCATTGCATAAGTCTCCCAGTCAGCTAATTTTTAGCGTGGTTAACCAGATTCGTAACTTTATTAAAGAGAACAACAAGTCAGAATTTATTAGCACAAAAAGTGAGCGAACTGTGAGTTGTGTGAAAATAGATGCCATAAGCCATTGATGGTAAAAACGGCTTAGGTATCCATTAGACTGGGCCAAGATAAAGAGTATGATCCTTAAAATAAAAAAAACAATCCGTATAAATACCTATAAGCACTAACTATAAAATTAAGCGGCTTTACTATTGACCCTCGTTCCCACGGTCTCCGAAATGTTAGTCGCGACGTGGGCGTCGCTCCCACAACAACAGTAGTATAAAATGACCCGTTGCGAACATTTACCCATCTACCGTGTTGCTTTTAATCTGGCGGTGTATTTTAAAAAAATCGTTGCCAACAGGCCATGAAGGTCTGCTATGGGCAAAGAACCTGACGTTTATTTACATTAACCATTGGACGGCTGTTGGCCGTGACCTGACGATCAGCTCCAATTAAAAATCAACACACTCCCGGAGTGGCTTGCTTTGTATTGCACTTTTTACGGTAAATATTGGATTGGGTTGCTGGCAATTTCGCGTGCTGCCAGAAATTGGGCGTAATAGTTACGGGAGGCAAAACCGAAAGCAGGGCCGTCGTAGGTGTCTACGATACGGACAAAATCGCGGCCGACTTGGTTTTGTGCCCGTTTCATGCCACCGATGCCGTGGTTGTAGGAGGTAATCGCTGCGGGCCAATCGCCGAGCTTGCTGTAGGCGTAACTTAGATAGTGAGCGGCACCTATGGCGGAAGCAAATGGATCAAGGCGTTGATCAATCCTGCCGCCGGCCGGCATGAAAGTTTTCGCGGCACCTTTGGTAAATTGCCACATGCCCACGGCACCCGCAGAGGATTTAGCCGATGGTTGAAACGAGGATTCGACATGGGGCAGGTAGGCCAAATCTTCAGGCAAGCCTGCATCGCGGAATATTTTTCTAAACTGTCGGTCGTAGCGGTGACTGATCTCAAGCCCGTGTTGGAAGCGTTCGCGGGTACCTCGTTGCGAACGCACCCGCTCGGCGGCACCGTTCAATACCTTGTTAAGCGGCCTGCCGTTACTGGTCAGTTTAGCCATTATTTGCCGCTCGTTGGCATTTAACGGTACGTTGAAGCGCACTTTGCTCTCCAGAATCTCTAATTGGGCTTTCCAGAACTCGCGGCGTTGACTGACCCGTTGCTTTTGTTCGCTGGTCAGGCTTTCGTCGACAGTGCCGGGCACCACCATGACTTCGTATATCACATCCATATAACGGTCATCGTGAAAGGCGACTTCCGAGCGATGCCACACCGCATAGGTTTTACGCCAAAAGGCGACCGCAGGTTCCAGTTCACCCGGTTTTTGAAACGCACCGGAGCGAGTCGCCGGTTTATAGCCGTTTTGCGGTAGAGTGGTTCGGGGTTGAGTAGTGGTCGGGTATGTCGGGGTGTTGTCGCGTTGGACACTGGGCGCATTACTGCTACAAGCATTCAACATAAAGGCAATCGCCGGAAAAAGCCAAATTCGTATCATTAATCGGTTCATTTTTGTGGTGCTAATTTGTTTAGAGGTAGTACGGTTATTGTAATTATTCAAGCCCCCTCGCTATGCTCTCCCCCTTTGAAAAATGGGGAGAGCATAGCGAGGGGGCCGAGGGGGATTTATCTAATAAAATCTCCCCTAACCCCTCTTTGTCAAAGAGGGGGACTGAATAATTACCGGTTTTTTATTCAATAAGCCCTTCTGCTTTCATGGCTTTTTGCACGGCGGGACGCTCTGAAATTTTATCCGCATATCTTGCCAGTGCCGGCCAGCGGGAAATGTTAATATTAACATATTGCCCCCAACTTAGCGTGACGAATAAATAAGCGTCAGCCACACTATAGTGTTCACCGAGTAAATAAGGGTGTGATGCAAGGTGTTCTGCAACCGTATCCAGACGTTTCATCAAAATGTCAGTCGCCAGTTCTTTAGCGGCTTCCGGAGCGACAGGATTAAACAGGGGAGAAAAGCTTTTATGGATTTCGGTTGAAATAAAATTTAACCATTGTTGTAATTGATAACGTTCGAAGGTGTCCGCTGGCGGAATCAATTTTTTATCAGGTGCCAGGTCGGCAAGATACTGGACAATGGCAGGGCCTTCAGTGAGACTATTGCCGTCATCAAGTATCAGCAGGGGGACATAACCATTAGGATTTAACTGCTTGAAGTCTTCGTCGGTTTCGGTGAGCTTGCTTGTTAAATCCACTTTAATCAGTTCAATGGGCAGCTCTGCTTCGCAGGCTATGATATGGGGTGATAGTGAGCAGGCGCCGGGGCTGTAATAGAGTTTCATGGTTTATTCCTCTTGGGTTGTGGAAGCTTAAATCAATCTTTGGTGACTTCAATCTGAATGGCAATATTAACGTCATCTGCCAGTTTGGAGGCCTGTTTGTCTACACCAAAAGCTGAGCGTTTGATGGTGGTCGTTGCATTTGCACCGCAGGTATTTTTCATGTTAATCAGGTTTAGTCCGCAATAAAAATGATCTACTGTCAGATGCACGGGTTTGGAAATGCCGTGCAGTGTTAATACGCCATCTGCGGCAACGAGTTGGTCTTTGTTAAAGTGCAGCTTGTCTGAGGTAAACTTAATCTGTGGATAGCGTTCAGCGTTCAGAAACTCCTTGCCGCGTAAATGTTTTTCCAGTTCAGCCAGTCCGGTGCTGATCGATGCCGTTTCGATAGAAATCAGAATATATCCCGTTGCTGATTGCGGGTCAAGTAACACTTTTCCGCTCGTTTGATTAAAACGCCCCCGTTGGACTGAAAATCCCAGATGATTGATCTCAAAGCTTGGAAAGGTATGCCTGGGATCAACGGTATAAGAATCGGCTGCCGTGGCGGAAAAGCTTAAGGCATTGCCAATAATCAGTGCAAGGTGGGTTTTTTTCATAAGGGTTTCGATAGGATGTTTTTTAAGTTAAAGCTGCTTTGGGCACAGCGGCTTGAGCCACTATCGCTAACCAGGGTTGTTCGTGGTTGGGTTTGCCTAACGGGCGGTAATAATAATCGAGTACTTCAAAGCCTGCCTTTTTCAGAAATAGCTGGCTGGTTTCAAATTGCATGTAATGGCCGTAGCGTTGGCCTGACCAGCCTTCGTCATTCCCGCGAGGGTTGGATAAAAATAAAATGCCACCGGGTCTTAATGCGGCGTACAAGTCAGCGAGGACACGGGGTAATTGCTGGCTGGGAACATGAAATAAAGAGGCATTGGCAAAAATGCCATCGAAAGCGTGCCGGGGCAATTCCAGGCTAAGAAAATTTTGTTTAAGAATAAGGCAGTTTGTGTACTGGCGAGCCATGTTACAAAATACTTCGCTACCATCCAGACCCACTGGCCTGTGTCCCAATGATTTAAAGTAGCTTACATCTCTTCCGGGCCCACAGCCAAGGTCTAAAATATCCAGCGTTTTATCTTTTGGAAAGGGTGCTAAAAAAGCGGCATAGTTTTGAGTGACATCGTGGTCTTTTGTACCGCTCCAAAACGCTTCAGCATTTTGATTATAGTGTCCCAGCGTTACTGTTTCGATTTCATCCGAGGGTTCATTTTTTTGATTCATAAGCGCCTTTTGTGTGTGTTGCGCAAGCTATAAAACTCACCGGAGTTGACAGGGTCATGGCTATTTTAGGGTATCCAGTGTATTGAAATCTTTATAAACAATGGCAGGTTCGGTATTTAAGAATACGCTTGCATTTAATTGATCCAAATAAATGGCGTTTAAGGTGACTGCTTCATACAGCCAATAATAGAGGTCAGACTCGAAGATGCTATACCGGCAATTATAATGGCATTGTATCCATTGATTATGTAAAGAACCGATTATCTGGGGAGGCGCATCCGCTTTTGCACCGCGATAGGCAATAACGTTGTCGGCTAAATTCACTTGAAAGCGATCAAACAAAATAGCTCCATTGGCGTCCATCGCATATTTTACGCGAGTACCTTGAATGTCGTCACCGTGCTGATCTATGACGCATTGCTGGTTGAGAATATAAACAGCGGGCGGAAAGGTCAGGGCATAGCTATCCGGAATGTTGGCTCGTAACTTTTCATGAGCTTCGGTTCTTTGGCTTTTATCCCATTGTTTAATGACGATTTGTAAAATTAACACGCACGTCTTTCCGGTAATAAATGCTTAAACAGGCTGCAAGGTGCCATCGTTTACATTAACACTAAAGGCTCGACCAAAACCAACCACGTAGCGTCCGCTTTCAGGCTGTAAGGCCAATAAATGAAAGTCTGGTAAGGCGCGTAATATGCCAACCACTTCGCCAAATTTATCCTGTAAGTCTTGTAGACGCTCCGTGTAACCTCTATCGTCTCGGACTATTTCTTGTACGCGACAGTTTAATACGGCACGTTCTCGTGCAAAAAGATTACGGGACTCAGCTTCCTGTCGTATAAACAGAATGGATGCCAGCGGATTATTCAGTAAATTGGCGGTATGACAAGCCATCTCACTGACAAAGATATAAAAGACGCCCGCGTTGTCACGCACAAAAGGAGCGTAGCTGACATCGGGAACACCCGTTATAGACGCTGTCGACAGCAGGAGCGTTTGTTGTGACGCCAGCAGTTCATGATAACGCTTGCCAATGTTTTCAAGCGTTTGCGTGCTTATTTCAGTCATGGTGTTTTTTGGGATTGTAGTCGCGAAAATCAAGATCCGGAAAAATGTTGTCCATGATCTCCAGAGCGGTCAAATAACGTTCGTTTATTCTGTTTTTACGGATACAGTCGTGCAAATAGTTAAATCTGGCAAGGTGATCGGTGATGCGTTTAGTGGCATAGTCGATCGTGGTGCCGGCTTTCATGATAAACGGCCAGTCAGATGCTTGTGCCAGTAAAATGGATCTTGCAGCCTGATTTAAGGCGCGGGTCTGTAAGGGACTGACGGTTAAACCCTGAAGATCTGAGGCCAATTTTTCCATATCCGCTTCGGCCTTGTGCAAAAACGGATAAATCCAGTCATTGGATTCATTGAGCCAATAACTGGAATAACCTTGATCGCCCCAAGTGGATGCGGAAGGCGTGGCTATCTGGTGGCCTGTTTGTTGTTTTAAATAATCACTGCAACTGATGGTCTGAACGTTATTAGTTTGTTCACTTGCCAAACGAAGTACCGATTCCAGCCAATGCGGGCCTTCAAACCACCAATGCCCAAACAGTTCGGCATCGTAAGGCGCTACGATGATTGGCGGCCTGTCGAAGTTGGCGCTCAGCGTATCAATTTGCTGTTGACGTTTGTTGATAAAATCCTGGGCGTGTTGCTGTGCTTTGGCTAACGCTGTTTGTGGGTTATAGGGTTCTTTGGGCAAATCTTTGCCGGTTACGCGATAATATTTGATGCCGGTGTTGATACGGATTTCGCCATCAAGAATATAGGGCGCGATATAATCAAAATCAAGATCGAAACCAATGTCGCGGTAGTATTCGCGGTAATCGAAATCGCCAGGATAACCTTCTTGAGCACTCCAGACCTGACGGGATGATTCCGGATCGCGCCCGAAAGCAAAAACGCCATTGCCGCAATCCAGTGGTGCATGGACACCGTTACGGGGCGTCAGGGTTGCATCCATAATGCCGTGGGTATCGACAAAAAAGTAATGGATGCCGGCTTCTGCCAATAACGCTTCCACGCCCGGGTAGTAAGCGCATTCAGGCAGCCAAAAACCGGTTGGCGAGAAGCCGAGATGGGTGCTAAAGGTGTTAACACCTATGTTAATCTGATTACGCACGGCTGTTTCGCTAACATTGAGTAAGGGCAGAAAGCCGTGCGTTGCTGCGCAGGTGATTAATTCAAGCGTGCCTGCTGTGTGATGTTTTTTAAAAGCGGTTAATAAATCGCAGTGATAGTGGTGCTGATAAGTGTCCAGGGTGTTTTGAAAGAAACCGAGATAATACTGTGCCAGTTTTTGAAATTCGGGTTGGTCTTGCGTTCTGATGATTTCTTTTTCGGCCAGTTCCAGTAATTTATGCAGATACTTTAGGTAGCGTGTCTTTAACAAGTCATCACGCAACATGGCAATTAGCGGTGGTGATAGCGAGAGTGTCAGCCGATAATCCACCTTGTCTTGTTGCAGTCGATCAAGTACACCGATTAATGGAATGTAGCATTCGGTAATGGCTTCGAATAACCAGTTTTCTTCAAAAAAGCTCTCGTGCTCCGGGTGCCGCACATAAGGAAGGTGCGCGTGGAGTATAATACTAAGAAATCCTGTTTTCATGCGACTACTGATTAATTCTTTGGCCGGAGGCGCTGTTGTTTTTGTAAAAAGAGGTTCCGAGGCTGGCAATGACTGACTGTGGCGTAGACTTAACCCCTATCAGTCTGGCTTTATCTGGATGCGGCATTACTTTTCCAAGTGGAACATGGGTGATGTTGGAAGAAGCCAATGGTGCCTGGTTGTCATTTTGATAGCGATTGTCCAGGGTTGCGCTATAAGAGGTTTGATGAGTATGCCAAGGTAAATCAATGTGTTTTTTGGCTTGGGTGCCATCAACGGCAACGTCAAAGTAGGGCTTTTTTTTGAGGGCATCAGCAAGGTTGTCAGGCTCCGAATAGATTCTTAATGTTAGCGGGTGGCCGGGATCAGTTTTTTGCGTGCTGCCTGATGGGGCATCGCCCAAATTCCAGTAGGCATAAAGATGATTGGGATCGACAGGCAAGAGTACCAGTTTTTGCGTGTTGTTGGAGACGCCGGGCGCGAAGTCCAGACTGATTTCTTCGCTGATTTGAAGCATTTCCTTTGAGGAAAGTGGATATTGACAGGCAGGTGCAGCAATTTCAATGGAAAAAATCGGTGTAAACGCTAAATTAATTTCCTGGCTTATCTGAAGCATTTCTTCAGTGGAAATCATGGATTGGGGCTTATATTTTGAATTCGAAAATTTCATCGCCCGCCTTAAACCGTTACTGTGACTTATTTAAAAATTGGCCATACGGCCATGTTATTAAATTGAGTGTTTGTTTATCTCCTAAAGCTGATTTTTAAAAGCAATCACAATGCTAATTATACGTGGTAAATTGAGTGCTATCATCCCATTTTTAAAAAACACTAAAACTTGTCGATTATTTTTGCAGCGGCCCAAAGAAATCAGGCTCGATTGATTAGCTTAATTGCGTTATTGTATTTCGTTGCAAGAATGCCCGATAAAAACACTTTATTAATTTGCCACTACATAAGCCCATGACAGTTCCGTTAGATATTATAGACATAAAATACTTTCTTGATGAAGATATAGGTTCCGGTGACATAACGGCTGCCATTATTCCTGAAGCGGCTCAAGCACTTGCCGAAGTGGTTACGCGGGAAGACATGATAGTGTGTGGTCAGGCGTGGTTTGATGCGGTCTTTAAGCATCTGGATGCCAATGTGACTATTAGTTGGCTGGTAGCAGAAGGCGAGGCCGTTAAAAAAGACACGACACTCTGTAAAGTGAGCGGTTTGGCGAGAGGATTGCTGACCGGCGAGCGGTCGGCGCTAAATTGTATGCAACTTTTGTCGGCGACGGCAACGGTTTCAAGGCAATATGCGGATGCGGTTGCCGGTACAGGTTGCAAAGTGCTGGATACCCGTAAAACCATTCCGGGTTTGAGAAATGCGCAAAAATACGCAGTGGCCTGTGGCGGTTGTTATAACCATCGTATAGGTTTGTATGATGGCGTATTAATCAAAGAAAATCATATCATGGCGGCGGGATCTATCACCCAGGCAATTGCAACTGCAAGGGAGCTAACGACGGTGCCGGTGGAGGTGGAGGTTGAATCCATGCCGGAATTGCTTGAGGCGCTTGCGGCAAAACCCGACCGGATTATGCTGGACAATTTTAGCCTTGACGACTTGCGGGCGGCGGTAAAGTTGACTGCGGGCGTTATAGCGCTTGAAGCATCCGGCAATATTGACCTTAATAATATTAAAGCCGTTGCAGAAACCGGCGTTGATTACATTTCCATTGGTGCCTTAACCAAACATGTTAACGCAGTTGATTTATCCATGCGCATAAAATTGGTGAGTTAGTCAGGTGGTTGAAAATCCTGATGCATTATTTAAACAAATCAGTCATGGTGTTTATGTGATTGGCGTTACTGACGGCACCCATCAAAATGCTTTTACGGCGGCGTGGGTTATGCAGGTTTCTTTTAACCCGCTTTTGCTGGCAATCAGTATTAATCCCGAGCATTATTCTTATCAGCTATTGCAAGCGGGTGGGGTTTGTACGGTTAATGTGTTGGGGCAAAAACACTATGCCATCGCCGGGCATTTTGGCCGTTCAGCCAACGATAAAATGACCGGCTTCCAATGGCAAACAGATAAAACAGGAGCGCCGATTTTATCGGAAAGTCTGGCTTATTTTGATTGCCAGGTCAGTCATTACGCCGATGCCGGTGATCATAAAATCGCAATTTGCAAAGTCGTTTCAGCGGCCAGACTTAATGAAGAGCGTCCGTTGTTGTATAACCAGACGGGTGCTATGGATGGAAGTAGTGAGTTGTACGAATAGATTGGGTTGGCTTGTTGTTTGGCCGCGTTGGTAATGCGGTTTCTTCGTCTATCCGGCTAACTTAAGGCGGGGCACTTTTGACGATGAGCAATCACGATGAACCCAGAAAGATTAAGGGCAGTTACAATTAATGTTATGAAAAATGGAGATCGGTGAATGAAATTTCTGGATGGGTTGGATAGCGATCTGAAAGTCGCGTTACTGGCCCAGTTACGCGATTTGTGGACATATACCAGCACCGCACTGGAAGGCAATACGCTGACTTTGGGTGAAACGGCATTTGTATTGGCGGAAGGTTTAACCATATCCGGCAAATCACTAAAAGATCACAGCGAAGTTGTCGGTCATGCCCACGCCATTGAATTACTCTATCGCTTGCTTCATCGCAATGATCTGGTTAGCCAAGATGATTTATTCTTGTTGCATCGTGCCGTGCAAACAGCGATTGTCGTCGATATTTATCAACCGATTGGGGCATGGAAACGGGAGTCGAACGGCACCAATGCTTTGACAGTTGAGGGTAAACAGACGTTTATCGATTACGCAGCGCCAGTGGATGTGCCGGTATTGATGACGGAATGGTTGGCAATGTTGAATGACGCATTAAATGCCCCGTTAAATAAAGAGGCCGCTTTGACGGCTTATATCAACCTGCATCAAGCCTTTGTACGCATTCATCCTTTTGCTGATGGTAATGGCCGGATGGCACGACTGGTAGCGAACTTGCCGGTTTTAAAATCGGGTTTTCCGCCTGTTTTAATTGACCGAACCCGGCGACGCGATTATTTGCAATGCCTTTCGGCTTATGATCTTCAAGTCGGCTCCGCCCAAGCAGGTAAGGCGTTATTACCAGAATCCGCGTTACGGGACACTTTTCAAAATTTCTGTCAGGACTGTTGGCAAGCTTCGCTGGATTTAGTCGCTGAGATGAAAGAGCGGCAACAAGTCCGCAGCATTGAACGCAGATAGTAATTTTATCAGAGGCTTCTGGTGGAATGCAGGGGTTGAAAGAAGAAGCAGGAGGCTTCGCTAATAATTCTGTCCAGAGTTATTAGCGAAGCTTCCTGCTTCCTGTGCTTTGCATTGCGATGGTATTTGTTTTTATCTTCAAAGACATGCGCCTTATTAAACTGGCGTGCGAACTTGGCAACCGGGTTTTGAACGGTTACATAATCTATTTTGTCAGGATTGTTACGGTGTTTCATGGTTTACCTCTTATAATAGTCAAAAGTACGTCTAACTTGACGTGTATTAATATAGCGACTCTGAGTAAAAAAAGCTTGTGAAATTTAAAAAAGATTTTGACGTGATTGTGGTGGGCGGAGGTCATGCGGGTACTGAAGCCGCTTTGGCGGCCGCTCGTTGTGGTGCGAAGACATTATTGTTGACGCAAAACATAGAAACCTTGGGGCAAATGAGCTGCAATCCTGCGATTGGCGGGATAGGCAAAGGCCATTTGGTTAAAGAGATTGATGCCTTGGGCGGGATTATGGCGAAAGCGATTGATCTTGGCGGCATTCAGTTTCGTATATTAAATGCCAGCAAAGGCCCGGCAGTCAGGGCGACTCGCGCACAGGCAGATCGTATGCTGTATAAACAGGCGGTCAGAAGTACGCTGGAAAATCAGCCTAATTTGGCATTATTTCAGCAAACGGTCGCTGATTTAATCGTGGTCGGCAATAAAGTAGTCGGCGTTAAAACCCAAATGGGTTTAAATTTCATGGCGAAAGCCGTGGTATTAACAACCGGCACCTTTTTGGGCGGTAAAATTCATATCGGTCTGGAAAATTATAGCGGTGGTCGTGCCGGTGATCCGGCATCCATTGCTTTGGCTGACCGGTTACGTGAATTACCGTTTCGCATTGACCGCTTAAAAACCGGAACGCCGCCACGTATTGATGGCAGAACCATCGATTTTAGCAAGTTGGAAGAGCAGCACGGTGACACGCCGGTACCCGTATTTTCTTTTATGGGCCGGCGTGAACAGCATCCCAGACAAATACCCTGTCATATCACTCGCACCAACAATCAAACCCACGATATTATTCGTGCCGGTCTGGATAGATCGCCACTTTATTCGGGGATTATTGAGGGCATTGGGCCGCGATATTGTCCGTCGATTGAAGATAAAATCGTTCGTTTTGCCGACAGGGAGTCACATCAAATTTTTGTCGAACCGGAAGGTTTGGATACCAACGAGATTTATCCAAACGGCATTTCAACCAGTTTGCCGTTTGATGTGCAATATGAATTTGTACGCTCCATGTTGGGTTTTGAAAATGCCGAAATCATCCGTCCGGGCTATGCCATTGAGTATGACTTTTTTGACCCTCGGGATTTAAAAATGTCGCTGGAAACCAAGCACATGGATGCCTTGTTTTTTGCAGGACAAGTGAATGGCACTACCGGTTATGAAGAAGCCGCCGCGCAAGGTTTGATTGCGGGACTTAACGCAGCGCGTTTGGTCATGGGTTTGGAAAGTTGGTGCCCTGGTCGTGATGAAGCCTATATCGGCGTAATGATTGACGACCTGATTACCCGTGG